>BNJU01001276.1_pt1 | contig 51503 bp, 81 predicted proteins | sample 8539281 | NCBI WGS metagenome assembly BNJU01 (sample SAMD00202456, study PRJDB9452) | human saliva metagenome | isolation source: human saliva | place: Japan | reverse complement strand
AAACGTGCTATACTACTAATGATATTATGTGTGAAAACTGTAAATATATATTTGGAGGCTATAGCATGGGATTTGTAATCTTTCTATTGCTAATTGTGGTACTTGGTGCCGCAGGTTACGCAACAGCAATATTCATGACAAAGAAACAAACTAAAGTAATTGAAGAATTATCAGAGAAAAAAAGGATAAGTTAATGGCAGTGCCGATTGCGGACACGTTCTATACTTTGAAAAACTTGAATTTAACAGGACAAACAAAGAGAACGTACGAAACATGGCAAGCAACATGGCAAACAATCACACGATTCCGATTCCCTGAAATCGAAGCTGCATTAGTAAGTGCAGAACAATATATCCAAAAAAATTAAACTTCATCAAAGGAAATCAAGTGACACAACAAGCTGAAAAACTTGATTGAAGAAACAAAAAGCTGAAGTGGATAAAATTTACTCAGCATTACAAAAATTATTGGATAGTGAAAAACAAAAACCGCGCACAGCTAGACTTATTACAAGAACGCTATGCTTCAATGCGCAAAGACTTATTAGCACATAGTTTCTCATTCGGCGAAGCGCTAGAAACGTTAGAAAAAAACGTTTAGCTTATTTAGAATTAGACTTCGCGAAATTTAATACATTAACAAACGAAGGCGACCACTTAGAAGCCAAAGAAGTACTTGGACGTATCGAAAACGAAATGAAAGAATTTGAGTCAATCGTTGAACAAGTTCCTCAATTATTAAAAAGAAATCGAAACTGAGTACAATGAACAAGTAGAAGACTTGAAACAAGGATATGCTCGCATGGTCGAAGAGCATTACCAATTCTCTAAAATTTCAATTCCTGAAGAAATTGAAAAGATTGAAAAAACAATTGAAGTGGCACGCGGACATATCGCTGCTACAGAATTAGAAGAAGCTCGTCAACAATTAGATAAAGTGGCTCGTGAAATCGATCAACTTTATGATGTGATGGAAGCTGAAATCGAAGCACGTGAATTTGTATACCGCAACAAAGCTCAAGTTGAAAAACGCTTGAACCAAGTATTACAAAGCAACCGTTATGTGAATATCGAGGTTGACCGTGTTTCTCAAAACTATATCTTGTCAAATAACGAATTCGTTCGTGTACAAGAATTTGCGGAACAATTAGAAAAAGAACAAGAAGCCGTTCAATACTACAGCAAGGCGATGGAAAACCATCAAGTGCCTTACTCAGTGGTGAAAGAACATTACGAACTCGTTCTTGATAAATTAAACAGCATTGATGAAGATCAAACTGATTTAGTCAACACATTATCTGATTTACGTAGCCAAGAAAAAGCGATTCGCGACGGATTAGATGTCTTCGAATTAGACTTACGTAATATGAAACGTACGATTGAGAAAGTACCACTTACCAGGTCTTCCAAAAGAGTACTTAGAATTGTTCTTTGCAACAAGTAACCGTATTGAACAATTATGGCAAAAGATGAACCGTGTGAAATTAGATATGACTGAAATTAACGCGGCAAACAACGTGATCGAAGAAGATGTTGAAAAATTAGATATCTTCACAGAACAAATTGTTGATAATGCACAATTAACAGAGTACATGATTCAACACGCGAACCGTTACCGTTTAACACATCCTGAAATTGAAACAGCGATTGGTCGTGCGCTTGACCTATTCAACCACACATTCAAATACGATGAATCATTACAAATTATTGAGTCAGCGTTAGAACAAGTGGAACCAGGTGCTGGTAACCGTGTTCGTCAAAACTATCAAGCAGAAAAGAATAATAGCTTATTCTTCTAATAGATAAATGATTAAGCCACGTGGGTGAAAACTCGCGTGGCTTTTTTTGTATTCTTTTGAATCATCGTATCATAATCAAGTTTTTATGTGTGGAAAAATCTATATTTTTACGATTCTTCCAGAAGTATACTAAAGATACAAATGAAGGAGGGATTTTATGGATTTTGTATTATGGGGAAGCGTATTTTTAGCAGGGCTTATTCTCGTTTTTTTCTCCGTGCGTGCTACCGCTGTTTCCAGTCTATTTTGGTGTTTTAATGAGTGAACAGGACGGACCTCACCTGAAGATTGGGAAATTAGAGATATATTGAAGCCAATGATTCGCACAGTCATCTTTATTGCTGGTATTTCAACAGTCTTTTTTTCTTCTTAGGGATTTGCAGCAACTGCATTAGGAAGTCTGATTTACAATCCTTGGTTTAATATCACACTGGGAGTCGTGATTGTGCTATTGGGATTGCACCAAATGGAACTGTTCCATTTACTATTTTTACAAAAACAAAAAACAGTCCAGTTTGAAATCAAAGATAAAAAATCGCTTTGGAGTAGTTACTTATTAGGACTCAGCTTCAGCTTCGGATGGACACCTTGTGTGGGACCAGTACTAAGTGCGGTCCTAACGCTTATCTCCACGCAACAAGCCAGTATCACTTATGGGATTTTCTTACTTTGCTTATATATCTTAGGATTGGCCATTCCGTTTTTAATCTTATCAGCTGCTTCAACCGTAGCATTTAAATGGTTTAACCTTGCAAAAAAACGATTATTATTACTTAAAAAAATCGGAGGACTCGTGATTGTTTTGATGGGAGCATCGATTATCTTTTCCCAACTATCACAAGTTTTCCATTAAAAATTAGGAGGAATGAAAATGAAAACAAAATTGATGATTGCATTATTTAGTACATTGCTTTTAGGAGCTTGTCAAAATTCACAAATGGGCATGGATAATAAAGACATGAAAGAAACCACTGAAATGATGAGCTCGATGAGTGGTGAAAAAATGGATAAAATGGATAACATGAGTTCAAAAGATGAGAAGATGGACAACATGAGTTCAAAAGATGAGAAGATGGGCAAAAAGATGGGAGAAATGGACGATATGACACAGGCTACCTTTACAACATTAGAGGGGAAAGAAGTTTCATTAGCGGATTATAAAGGGAAAAAAGTTTATTTGAAGTTTTGGGCTTCATGGTGCCCAATTTGTCTATCTGGACTAGCGGACATTACACAACTTTCTGAAATGCCACCAAAAGATTCAGTGATCCTTACTGTCATTGCACCTGGTGTGAACCGCGAAAAATCTTTAGAGGACTTCAAAAAAATGGTTTGACGGGGTAGACTACCATTCATTACCAGTACTCGTAGATAAAGACGGTCAATTCTTGAAGAAACTTGGAGTCGTTGGATACCCAACCTCAGCATTTATCGATGCCAATGGAAAAAGTTGTCAGAGTTCAACCAGGACACGTTTCTAATGACGATATCGTAAAAACGCTAGAAAGCCTATAAGAAAGGAGAGTTTTCTATGGATAAAAAAATTAGTGGTGACACTCTTTGCCGTAGTCATCATTCTTTTAGGAGTGCTTTATTTTGCCAAAGGAGGTACCCTTTGCAAAGGATTCAAAAAGCTGATGAAATCTCCAAATAAGGTAACCAAACTAATGGAAACAGATAGCACTACTAGTGAAATGAAAAAGGAAGGTGAACATATGAAAGAGATATATTTAGCAGGCGGATGTTTTTTTGGGGATTAGAAGAATACTTTTCCAGAATTAATGGTGTTATTGATGTTGTGAGTGGATACGCGAATGGAAAAGGTTGAAACGACCAATTATAAGCTCATTCATGATACAGACCATGCGGAAACGATTCATGTTACTTATGATGCTGATAAAATTTCACTCGCGAGTTATTGTTGTATTACTTTAGAGTCATTGATCCATTTTCTGTGAATAAACAAGGAAATGATACAGGAAGACAATATCGTACGGGTATTTATTATGTTGATGAGGCAGATAGCGCCATTATTCAACAAGTCATGAAGGAAAAAGAAGAATCTTTTGGTAAGAAATTAGCCGTTGAGACGGAACCTTTGAAAAATTTTGTGGTAGCAGAGGATTATCATCAAGATTACTTGAAGAAGAATCCAAATGGATATTGCCACATTGACGTTAAAAAGGCGAGTGACCCTGTAATTGATGCCAGTCTTTATCCACTACCTGACGAAGAAACTCTAAAAGCGACACTTACAAAGGAACAATACGCAGTTACTCGTGAAAAATAAAACGGAAAGAGCATTTCTCAAATGAATACTGGGATAATCATGAACAAGGAATTTATGTAGATGTAGTTACAGGGAGAACCGCTCTTTTCTTCAAAAGATAAATTTGATTCTGGCTGCGGCTGGCCAAGTTTTTCAAAACCAATTTCTTCAGAAGTTGTGACCTATCATGAGGATAATAGTTTTAATATGAAACGTGTTGAAGTTCGAAGTAGGATAGCCAATTCACACCTTGGACATGTTTTTTTGAAGATGGTCCCAAAAGAGAAAAGGTGGACTTCGTTTTTTTGTATCAATAGTGCTTCCATCAAATTCATCCCACTCAATGAGATGGAAGCAAAGGGATATGGTTATTTAGTCGATTTCGTCAAATAACCACTCAGTGCTTTCTAAGTTATTCTCCTTTAGAGAAGCACTTTTTGAGTAAAAATAGATTTAAAACCGTTATGAATAGAAGTATAATAGAGAAAGGAGGGGAAATAAGATGTATTCAATCTTAATAGTTGAAGATGAACCAATTATTCGTAGAGGGATTGCATCCTTAATTGATTTTTGAATCGCTGGGAATTTCAACGGTTCAGGAAGTAGAAAATGGGGAGCAAGCACTGGAAAAAAATACGAGAAGAAGCGCCGGATATTTTTACTGACAGATATTAATATGCCGAAAAATGGATGGCATTACTCTTGCGCAATTGGTGAGGTCAGAATATCCGCAAATGAGAATTATCTTCTTAACGGGGTATGATTATGTAGATTATTTACTATCTGCAGTGAAAATTGGAGTAGAAGATTATATTTTAAAGCCAGTGACGAAATCAGAAATCGAAGCTTTATTGGTAAAAGTTGTAGCCAAGCTCAACGAAGAAAAAGCGCCAACGAGAACTATTGGCATTAGCAAGTGAAGACGAGTCTTCTTCAGGGAACTCTTCATTTCGAGAAGCTGATTTTAGAGCGATTATCAAATCCCAATTTAGCGCTAGGTGAACTTGCAAAGCAATTAGGATTCAGTACGAACTACCTTAGCCTTTTAATCAAAAAAGAACTTGGGATGTCCTTTCAAGAGTATGTGACTCAGCAACGGATTCAAAGAGCAAAGCGTCTCTTATTATCAACCGACATGAAGATTTATGAGGTGGCATTATCTGTTGGAATAGAAGATATGAACTATTTCTCTTATCGATTCAAGTCGATTGTCGGCGTTTCCCCTAAAAGTTTTAGAAGTGGGGCAAAAAAATATGAAAAAAACAGTCTCTTGCAACAAGATTATTTGCCTATTTAAGTATCATGCTTTTTGCCATGGTAGTATTAATTGGAAGCTTCTATTTTATAAAAAGTAGCGAAGTTTTTCATCGTGAAGTAGAAGATCATACCATTCATGAAATTGATACCAGCTCCAAGTATATCGAGCAGTATGTTTCGAATTTAAAATCTACTTCAAGATCTTTATCACAGTCGCAGGCAATAAAGGACTTTGCCAGTCAAACAACAGCTGAAAATGAAACGGCAATCCATGAATGGCTTGAGACAATGTTGAAGAGTCATCCGGATTTTGTATCGATACGATTGGTGACGAAAGATGGAAGATTAATTACGACCGGGATGGAAGAGGAAATGGTGACTTCAGCGGATATGATGGCCCAAAAATGGTATCAAGATGCTCTAGAACACTCGAATGTCCCAATCATTCAGTCTATCAAGAATCAAAATAATCAAATCGTGATTTCTATTAGTCAGGAAGTGAAAAGCAACGCAGGAGAAAATCTTGGCGTTATCCGCTTAGATGTGGATTATCACGAACTAGAAAAATATGTGAAAGAACTTTCTCTAGGGGAAAATGGGTATGCTTTTGTCATCCAAAAGGACGGTACACTTATTTATCATCCGGATTCGGAGGCTTTCGAGTCAGTTGATAAGCAAATGTCGGTACAAGAAATATCCAATAGTCCGATGGATTCAATGGTGTCTGAGGATTTTTTTGTTCATAAAAGCCCTATTGATAATAGCGATTGGATTTTAGTAGGTGTTAGCTCATTTAGTCGGTTTAAAGAAGACTCTGTAAAACTACTTGGGATTGTCAGTGTTGTTGGAGTGCTTAGCTTGCTTATTTGTATGTTGGGTATTTTTACATTGATCCGTTATCAATTACTACCTGTTAAAAAGACTAGGGACAAGTGATGAGACGAGTAGAAGAAGGCGATACGACCATTCGAGCAGAACAAAAAGGAGCTCAAGAATTCCAAGCGCTAGCAGGTACCTTTAATCAGATGCTCGAGAGAATCGAGACCTTAATGAAGGAAGAAAAAGAGCAAGAAGCATTGACCCGCATCTATGAATTAAAGGCGTTAACGAGTCAAATTAATCCGCACTTCTTGTATAATACGCTGGATACTATTATTTGGATGGCAGAGTTTCAAGACCATCAAAAGGTAGTAGACATTACGAAGGCGCTCTCTAATTACTTTAGACTTTCCTTGAATGCTGGAGAAGAAATAGTGACCTTACGCCAAGAAATCGAGCATGTCCGTCAATATCTGTTTATTCAAAAGGAACGATATGGAGATAAATTGGAATATACTATTGATCGAACCTGATGATATTCCTGATATCAAGCTTCCAAAAAAATCGTTCTGCAGCCACTCGTAGAAAAATGCAATCTATCATGGGAATTAAAGAGTCAGAACGCCCTGGGAAAATTACGATTACTGTGTCTAAAAGAGATACTTTTATAGATATTTGTATTGCGGATAATGGGGTAGGAATAAAAGAAAATACAACGAGTACAAAAGAACTTGGTGGAGTTGGTATTAAGAATATCCAAGAACGATTGACGCTCTTTTTCGGAGAAGCTTTTTCGATGGAAATTGAATCTGAGCCTAATGCATATACGAAAGTGTATTTACACCTTCCTTTAAAAGAAGAAGGACATGCGAATAGTTGACAAAACAAGGCGCTTTTCGTATACTTCTAAAGGTAAGCAATCGGATTGAGATTTTACTTATTAGAGAGGCTTGTCTGGTGAAAATAGCCATCAAAATCGTGCTCCCGATTGAAAACTTTGTAGAAATACAAACGCCCTTCCAGCGTTATCGGAATTAGAGATGAATGAACAGCTGTTTCATTGTAAGCAAGGTGGTACCGCGGTAGGACGCCCTTGCAGCAATGGGGCAGTTTTTTTATTTACAAAAAGAAGGAGAATGAAGATGAAAAAATTATCAAGTAGCGAAATTCGTCAAATGTACCTTGATTTCTTCCAAGAAAAAGGACATAAGGTTCAACCAAGTGCGAGCTTAATTCCTGTAAACGATCCAACATTACTATGGATTAACTCGGGGGTTGCGACACTTAAGAAATACTTCGATGGAACGGAAACACCAGAAGTTCCACGTATTACAAATGCTCAAAAGAGTATTCGTACAAACGATATCGAAAAACGTAGGGCATACAGCTCGTCACCATACATTATTCGAAATGATGGGGAACTTCTCAATCGGGGACTACTTCAAAGAAGAAGTGATTCCATGGGCATGGGAATTCTAACAAGTGAAAAAAATGGTTAGGGACTTGATCCAAAATCGTCTATACGTTACTTACTATCCAGAAGATCCAGAAACAAAAACATTATGGATGGATAAAGTTGGTCTTCCAGAAGATCATATCATTCCAGTAGAAGATAACTTCTGGGATATCGGTGCTGGTCCATGTGGTCCGGATACTGAGATTTTCTACGACCGTGGAGAAAAATATAATAACTTAGCAGAAGATGATCCAGAAAACTATCCTGGAGGAGAAAACGAACGTTACTTAGAAATTTGGAACTTAGTATTCTCTCAATTCAACCATATGCCAGACGGAACTTATCCACCATTACCACATAAGAACGTCGATACGGGGATGGGTCTTGAACGTGTAGTTTCTGTTATCCAAGATACACCAACAAACTTCGAAACAGACTTATTTATGCCAATTATTAAGCAATTAGAAAGCTTAAGCGCTGGTAAGAAATACAATGAATCTAAAGAAACTGATGTATCATTCAAAGTTATCGCTGACCACATTCGTGCGGTAAGCTTTGCAATTGGGGATGGCGCGCTTCCTTCAAACGAAGGTCGTGGATATATCATCCGTCGTTTAATCCGTCGTTCAGTAATGCACGGACAACGTTTAGGAATTCAAGGATCATTCTTAACTAAATTAGTTCCAACGGTTGCTCAAATTATGCACAGCTACTATCCAGAAGTAACTGAAAACATGGAATTCATTCAAAAAGTGATTGCCAACGAAGAGGATCGTTTCCAAGAAACAATTCACGATGGTTTAGCAATCTTAGAAACTATTTTTGCGGATATGAAAGAAGCAAACGAAACAACTCTTTCTGGCGAAAATGCGTTCAAACTATATGATACTTATGGATTCCCATATGAATTAACATTAGAATACGCAAGTGACAATGGTTTCACTGTCGATGAAGAAGGTTTCCAAGCAGAAATGCAAGCACAAAAAGACCGTGCGCGTGCTGCTCGTAATACAGAAACATCAATGAACGTACAATCTGCAGTATTACGTGATATCACTGTAGAGAGTGAATTCGTTGGATATGCTTCAACAACTGAAGAAGGCGTGTTAAAAGCGATTGTTGTAGATGATGAATTAGTTGAATCTGCACATAAAGATGCGCATGCGCAATTAGTATTCGACCGTACACCTTTCTACGCTGAAATGGGTGGACAATTAGCCGACCACGGTACAATCCAAGATGCCAGCGGTACAGTTGTAGCGAATGTCTTACAAGTGAAGAAAGCTCTAACGGACAACCATTACACACGGTTGAAGTGTTAGGCGACTTACAAGTAAACGCAACTTACACATTAGTGGTTGATGCATCTGAACGTGCGAAAATCATTAAAAACCATACAGCAACTCACTTATTACACCAAGCATTAAAAGATGTTCTAGGAACTCACGCAAACCAAGCAGGTTCTCTTGTAACACCAACTGGTTTACGTTTCGACTTCAGTCACTTCGGACAAGTTACTGCTGAAGAATTAGCTGAAATGGAACGTATCGTAAATGAAAAAATCTGGGCTGGTTTAGAAGTTGTAACGATTGAAACTACACTAGAAGATGCGAAGAGCCGTGGGGCAATGGCACTCTTTGGTGAGAAATACGGCAACTTAGTTCGTATGGTCAACATTGGTGACTGGTCAATCGAACTTTGTGGGGGTATCCACGTTGGAAACACTCAAGAAATCGGATTATTCAAGATTGTTTCTGAATCTGGTATCGGTGCCGGCGTTCGTCGTATCGAAGCTGTTACAAGTAAAGAAGCATTTGACTTATTAAGCCATCACGAAAACTTATTAAAACAAGTAGCTGGTGAAGTTAAAGCCATCCAATTAGATACAGTGGTAGAACGTGTAGCTACTTTAGGTCAAGAATTGAAAAGAAGCAAACGGCGAAATTGCGAAACTAAAAAGCTAAAATCATGAAAGCTGAAGTCGCAGATGTCTTCAACAATGTAGAAGAAGTAAACGGAACTTCATTCATCACTGTAGCTCTTGAAAAATAAAGAGATGGATGAATTACGTCAATTAGCAGATACATGGAGACAAAAAGGTGCGAGCGATATCTTCGTAGTAGGTACTGCTTCTTCTGATAAAGCGAACCTTTTAGTAGCCGTATCTAAAGACGCAAATGCAAAAGGATTAAAAGCAGGCGATATCATTAAGGCAATTGCTCCAGCTATCCAAGGTGGAGGCGGAGGCCGTCCTGATATGGCTCAAGCAGGTGGTAAGAACCCTGCAGGTATTCCACAAGCATTCGAATTGCTTAAAGAATATTTAGCTAAATAATGTAATGCAAAATGAAACCTTCCATGGGATTTGAAGAGAGTCCCGTGGAAGGTTTTTGATTTAAAAGCAAAGGAAAGGCTTTCTAAATGTTAAGAATCGGTAAGTATCAATTGTAGTTTCATGCAAAATCTTGTAGAATAGGTATATATATTGAAATGAGGTGTCGCTATGAGTTCAATAGATGAAACAGTCCTATTTAAATTTAATGAAAAGGACGAAAAAACCGTTCAAGAAACATTAACCATCGTTTATGATGCGTTGAATGAGAAGGGGTATAGTTCGATTAATCAAATCGTAGGATACTTGTTATCTGGAGACCCAGCTTATATTCCGAGACATCGTGATGCACGTAATCTAATTCGTCGTCACGAAAGAGATGAGATTTTGGAAGAACTCATTAGACATTATATCCGCTCAACAGGAAGAGATGCCTAGTATGAGATTAATGGGATTAGATGTCGGAAGTAAAACTGTGGGCGTTGCCGTTAGTGATTTAATGGGCTGGACTGCTCAAGGGGTTGAAACAATTCCGATTAATGAGAATGCTTCAGAATTCGGGTTCAAACGTGTTGTCGAGTTAGTGGAAGAGTATGGCGTTGAAAAAATCGTCATCGGCCTACCAAAGAACATGAATAATACGGAAGGACCACGTGTAGAGGCGTCCCGTCGTTATGGTGCAAGCCTAGAGAAACGACTAGAAATTCCAATCGTCTATCATGACGAAAGACTCACGACGATGCAGGCGGAACGAATGCTTGTCGAAGAGGGTAATGTTTCAAGAAAGAAACGCAAACAAGTCATTGATATGCTAGCTGCAGTCATGATTTTGCAAAACTATTTAGATTTAAATGGAAATCAATAACAAAGGAAAGAGGAAAGAAAATGACAGAACATCACGATCACGATCATGAACATGATCACTTAGAAGGCCACGAAGGTCACGAACATATTACAATCATCGACGAAGAAGGAAATGAAATTTTACACGAAGTATTATTCACGTTCGAATCTGATGACTTCAATAAATCATATGTATTATGCTACCCAGCAGGAATTCCTGAAGGAGAAGAAGTAGAATTACAAGCATTCTCATATGTTGAAGGCGAAGATGGTACTGAAGGTCAATTAAACCCAATCGAAACAGAAGCTGAATGGGATATGGTTGAAGAAGTATTAAACACATTCTTAGCTGAAGAAGATTTATAATCAACAATAGAGCTTGGGGGAAACCTCAAGCTTTTTTTGTTATAAGGGCACTCTTTATGATTGACTTTCTTCATTTTTCAATAAGAATGAGGTATAATAACTACAACTATGGGTATCATTTGATGCCAATTTAAGGGGGAAGACAATGTCTCAAGAAGAACATAAAAAACATTCCTTAATTTCTGATACGGATACGAAACGCGATATTCGTAAAAAGGAAACTTCTATTATCAAAAAGATAATGAAATATTTTATGATTGCACTTTTTAGTAATTGTCCTAGTAGGGGATTCTTTACTTGGAATTACATTAAAGGAGAAACACAACCAGTTGATACAGCTCAAACAGAACTTGTTTCATTTTGAAATTGAACAAGGCGCATCTGTCAAAGAAGTATCAAAAAGCACTTGAAAAAGAAGGGATTATCCGTAATTCGAAACTCTTTAATTTCTATTTGAAATTCAAAAAAACGTTTCTGGATTTAAATCAGGATTGTACCATGTTTCTAAAGAGTATGACACTCGACGAAATTATCGCGGAACTTTCTGGTCAAGGAAAAGATAAAAGATCAAAAACGCGACTAAAGTTCTGATTCGTGAAGGGAACAATTAACAGAAATCGCCAAAGAAGTTGAGAAAATCTACAAAAATATTCTGCCGAAGATTTCATGGCAAAAGTTCAAGACGAAGACTTCTTACGTTATTTAGTTCAAAAAATTCCCGAAAATTATTGACTCAATCATATAATGGCTACCAAGTAAAATATGTGCTTGAAGGATACTTATTCCCAGCGACATACGATATGAATGACTCAAAAACACTTCAAATGTTAATTACTGAAATGGTTGCTAAAACAGATGAAGTCATGTCGAAATACTACGATAAGATTTTAGCAAGTGACTATACATTACAAGAAATTATGGCAATGGCTTCTTTAATCGAAAAAGAAGGGACTAAACTAGAAGATCGTAAGAAAATCTCTAGCGTATTCCATAACCGTATTAAAGAAAATATGAAGCTTCAAACAGACGTATCTGTTCAATACGCTTTAGGCGAACACAAAGAAGCTCTTTCTTTAGAAGATTTAGAAGTAGATTCTCCATATAACTTATATCAAAACTATGGCGTAGGTCCTGGACCTTATAACAGTCCAAGTGAGGATGCTATCGTTGCAGCGTTAGAACCAGAGAAAACAGATTACTTATACTTCCTAGCAGATATTCATACAAAAGAAATCTACTATGCGAAAACGTATGAGGAACATTTAGAGTTAAAAGCTAAGTATATTGATAATAAGGAGTAGGTCATGGAAAAGAAAAAGCCAATCGTTATCGGAGTTACAGGTGGTTCTGGGAGTGGGAAAAACAAGTGTAAGTCGTAAAATTTTTGGAGAACTTTCCAGATTTAACGATTTGTAAAATTGATCAAGACTACTATTATAAAGATCAAAGTCATATGCCGTTTGAAGAACGTTTAAAAACGAACTATGACCATCCATTTGCTTTCGATACAGATTTATTAATTGAACATATGAATAAATTAATAAATTTTGAATCGATTGAAGAACCAGTATATGATTACGAAAAATCATACAAGAAGTGATAAAACAATCCATCAAGAACCAAAAGATGTTATCCTAATCGAAGGAATTCTTATTCTTGAAGATGAACGCTTGCGTGATTTGATGGACATCAAGGTGTATGTTGATACTGACGATGATATTCGTATCATTCGCCGTATTAAACGTGACATGGTAGAACGTGGAAGAACACTGGATTCTATCATTAACCAATACATGTCCGTTGTAAAACCAATGCATCACCAATTTATTGAACCAACGAAAAAATTTGCGGATATTATTATCCCAGAAGGTGGTTCAAACAGAGTGGCGATTGACTTAATGACTACAAAAATTGCTTCAATTTTATCTCATTTAAATTAAATTGTTAACCCCTAGGAAAGCTTATCCTAGGGGCTTTTTATGGGATGAACATTTAAAATCGAATTAAAATTTGAAATAAGACTTGCAATCTCGGTTATAAAATGTTAAAGTTTTAGCATTGTAGATTGAGATAATCTAAAAAAAACGATATAGGGGAGAATCGTATGACTGAAAAAGTATTTCCAATGACGCTTGAAGGGAAAGCAAAACTTGAAGCTGAATTAGAAGAATTAAAAGTCGTTAAACGTAAAGAAATCGTAGAGCGTATCAAAATTGCGCGTAGCTATGGTGACTTATCTGAAAAACTCTGAATATGAATCAGCTAAAGGATGAACAAGCTTTCGTAGAAGGACGTATTTCAACGTTAGAAAAAAATGATTCGTTTTGCGGAAATCATCGATGATAACAATGTAGAAAAAGATGTTGTTTCACTTGGAAGAAAAATTACGTTTATCGAATTACCAGATGGAGACGAAGAAACTTACACAATCGTGGGTAGTGCAGAAGCAAACCCAGTTGAAGGTAAAATTTCAAATGACTCTCCAATTGCCAAAGGAATTATTGGTAAAAAAAATTAAATGAAGAAGTGGTGATTCCAACACCAGGCGGAGAAATGAAGATCAGAATTATTGATATTCAATCTGCGTAATCGATTCATTTGAATGAAGAGAAGAGCTAGGAAATGTCCTAGCTCTTTTTTGTTGGATTTCATCCTTAAGTCTGATGGATTCATTTTTAATTCATGATAGGATTGAACGTGAGAAGATGGTATACTAATACCTGTAACGGAGGTGAGAAGATGAATAAACTGAAACGAATACTAATTGTACTATTAATGGGAGTGATTGTCTCCGCTATTGAAATGACTTCAAAATTGGGCCTCTTCATCTTCTTTTCAATTGGGGTCGCTATTACAATGTTCAGTTTTATTGTTTTTTTCGACGTGTTAAATTTTTAAGAAATAGTGGAATGTGCTTTGGGGCACTCTTTATCATTTTACCGCTTCTATCTACTGCGGGTATTTGGCTTGGAATGATTGGGGCATTGCTTCTGTTATTCTTTACTAAAGATACGTTCTCGATTGCTTCTTTATCAGGTATGTTTTCGAAAAAGGGCCGACAAGAATATATTTTCGTTGACTCTCACGAGGATACTCCAACGCCTGGAGAAATCCATCGCTATGATTGGTTTGGAAATCAAGAAGTGGGGAACGAACCGTATGAGTGGAATGATATCAATGCAGGGCAGCTTGTAGGGGATACCATTATCGACTTAGGAAATACAATTCTTCCTGCCAAGGAAAATGTGATCGTCATTCGAAAAGGATTTGGCCGTGTTCGAATTCTAGTACCGTACGGGGTAGGAGTGATGATTCACCATCATGCATTTGGCGGTCAAGTGGAATTTGAGGGACAAACATACGCCTTAAGTAATGAATCTATTCAGTTATATAGTTCAGGATACAATCGCAGCACGAAGAAGATTAAGATTTATACAACGATTGTCGCTGGGAAAATTGAGGTGATTGAAGCATGAAGCAACGCCTCGTTAAAAGCTGGATGCTTTATTCAGCGGTTTACAGTTTTGTTAGTACTGTTTTCCTATTCCTATTCCGCAGATGGATTCGCTATGAAATAGTAGAGACATTGAGAATTCAAGAGATTCTTGGGACGATTACACTGTTTCTATTATTGATTTTATTCTTTGGTTTTTGTGACAGCTGCGGCGATGTTGATTTTAAATCGTCAAGCTGAGCGTAAAATCGGTGAGCAGTTACTCATGATTCAAAAGGCCAAGCATAGACTTGTAAAAGAAGAAGATAGCCCAAATTGGATTATGGAAGCAACGGTTGTAGACTTAAATGATTTCTACGAACAAACAGCTGCACTTTCAGAGCGATTAGAAAAAAATTATCATTAGAAGTACAGCAATTAGGGTAGCAAACCGCAATTCTTAGGGACTGAGACAAAAGAACAAGTCATTCAAGAAGAGACGCCGTATCGCTCGCGAATTACATGATTCTGTAAGCCAGCAGCTCTTTTGCGGCGATGATGATGATTTCTGCCTTAAACGAACGTGCCGACAAGTTTGATGAGAAGGAACAAAAACAATTGAAGATGATTGAACATGTTCTCTCTCAAGCACAATCAGAGATGCGCGCATTGCTTCTTCACTTACGCCCAATTTCACTAGAAAGTAAATCGTTGAAATCTGGTATCGAAGGATTACTCATCGAATTACAAACGAAAGTACAAATGAAGATTCATTGGGATATCGAAGACGTGAAACTTCCTGAAGGCGTCGAAGACCATCTCTTCAGAATCGCTCAAGAACTTTTATCGAATACATTGCGTCATTCACACGCAACAACTTTAGAAGTGTATTTACGACAACTAGACTCCACGGTTCTCTTTAAGATAGAGGATAATGGCGTTGGATTTAATAGCGAGGAAATTCTTCCAGGAAGCTATGGAATTAATAATATGAAAGAAAGAGTGCAAGGGCTCGGTGGACAGGTGAGAATTGTGAGCTTCCCAAATCAAGGAACGACAATTGAAATCAAGATTCCGCTCAGTCGTCACATGGAGGATGAACAATGATTAATGTATTACTAGTAGACGATCACGAAATGGTACGACTAGGCGTTTCTTCGTATCTATCGATGCAAGATGACATTGAAGTGATGGATGAAGCCAAGAATGGCCGTGAAGGTGTAGAAAAAGCCCTGTCCTTAAAACCAGATATTATCTTAATGGACCTTGTGATGCCTGAGATGGATGGAATTGAAGCGACAAAGGAAATTCTTGAAAAGTGGCCAGAAGCGAAAATTATCATCTTAACGAGCTTTATTGATGATGAGAAAGTCTTTCCAGCCATCAACGCCGGAGCAAAGAGCTATATCTTAAAAAACAGCTTCCGCCTCTCAAATCGCAAAAGCTATCCGAGATACGTATAATGGTGATGGCGTGTTTGAGCCGCAAGTGACGGATAAACTCGTGAATCGTATTCAAATGAAAGCAACAACATTTCTTACACGAAGATTTAACGCAGCGTGAATTAGAAGTGTTACTCTTAATCGCACAAGGGAAAATCCAACCAAGAAATTGCAGACGAGTTGTTTATCACATTGAAGACCGTGAAGACGCACGTATCGAATATTCTTTCAAAATTAGGGAGTAGAGGACAGAACGCAAGCAACGATTTATGCGTTTCAAGCATCAACTCATTAAAATGTAACGGAAAAGCCAATCTTGTTCTTACAAGATTGGCTTTTTGATGAAAGTAATTTCTATAAAAAGTGTGATAGTTCAGTGATTTGTACCTGATTCTGAAAGTAGTTACTAAAAAAATAATCGTAATATTGAAAAATGTTTTCTAAGGTGAGTATACTAAAAAAATGTAAGGGTTTTTACTAAAAAAATAGAAGGAGGCTGTTTATGAGATTACAAGGTCAATTAATTGTATCATGCCAAGCATTGCCGCATGAACCATTACATAGTGATTATATTATGGCTCGTATGGCAGTTGCTGCACAGGAAGGAGGAGCGAAAGGAATTCGTGCCAATTCAGTGATTGACATCAAAGCGATTAAAGAGGCTGTCGATTTACCAGTTATTGGAATTATTAAACGTGATTATGATGATGCCGACGTCTTTATTACCGCTACGATGAAAGAAATTGACGAATTGATGACAGTGAAACCAGAGATTATTGCTCTGGATGCCACTACATCGACTCGACCAAATGGACAAACGCTTGATGATTTCTATCATGAAATTAGAGCAAAATATCCAGATCAATTATTGATGGCAGACTGTTCTACAGTAGACGAAATGATTCATGCTGATGAACTCGGTTTTGATTTTATCGGAAGTACTTTAGTAGGATATACAAAACAAAGTAAAGGCGACAAAATTGAAGAAAATGACTTTGAAATCTTGAGAACAGTTTTAGAACGAATCAAACATTCACTTATTGCAGAAGGCAATATCGATACACCTGAAAAGGTGAAACGTGTGCTTGAGTTAGGTGCGTATAGTGTCGTTGTCGGTTCAGCGATTACTCGTCCACAACTCATCACGAAAAAATTTGTTGATGCGATTCAACAAGTAGAAAAAGATTAAACATCACTGATTTATAGTTAAGGGGGAAAACCATATGTTTAAAGTCTTACAAAAAATAGGGAAGGCCTTTATGTTGCCGATTGCCATTTTACCGGCAGCAGGTTTGTTATTAGGGATCGGGGGAGCTTTATCTAACCCGGTAACTGTCGCAACATATCCTGTATTAAATAACGACGTTTTACAAGCAATTTTTAAAGTAATGAGCCAAGCTGGGGAAGTTATCTTTGCAAATCTATCACTTCTTCTCTGTATTGGTCTCTGTATCGGTTTAGCGAAACGTGACAAAGGAACTGCAGCACTTGCTGGGGTTACTGGTTACTTAGTAATGACTGCTACAATCAAAGCTCTTGTAGGATTATACATGGGTAAAGATGCTTCTATTGATACTGGGGTTATCGGAGCTATCGTAGTAGGGGCAATCGCTGTTTGGTTACATAACCGCTACAACAATATCCAATTACCACAAGTGCTTGGATTCTTCGGTGGTAGCCGTTTTGTTCCAATCGTAACTTCATTTGCTTCTATCTTTGTTGGGGCTATCTTCTTCTTAGTATGGCCACCATTCCAACAATTATTAGTTTCAACTGGTGGATATATCTCACAAGCAGGTCCTATTGGTACATTCTTATATGGATTCTTAATGCGTCTATGTGGTGCAGTCGGATTACACCATATGATTTATCCAATGTTCTGGTATACAGAATTAGGTGGAGTGGAAGTCGTAGCTGGTCAAACAATTGCTGGGGCTCAAAAAATCTTCTTTGCTCAATTAGCAGATCCAAATCACGTAGGTTTATTTACTGAAGGAACTCGTTTCTTCGCTGGTCGTTTCTCAACAATGATGTTCGGTCTTCCAGCAGCCTGCTTAGCAATGTATCACTGTGTACCAAAAGACCGTCGTAAAAAATACGCTGGTTTATTCTTAGGGGTTGCATTAACTTCATTCATTACTGGTATTACAGAACCAATCGAATTCATGTTCTTATTCGTAAGTCCAGTTTTATATGTTGTTCACGCATTCCTTGATGGGGTAAGTTTCTTCATCGCAGATATTCTTAATATCTCTATTGGTAATACATTCTCTGGTGGGGTTATCGACTTCACATTATTCGGGGTATTACAAGGTAACGATAAGACAAACTGGTTATTACAAATTCCATTTGGTTTAATCTGGAGTGGTCTATACTATGTAGTATTCAGATGGTTCATCACTCAATTTAACGTAGCAACTCCAGGTCGTTTAGAAGATTCTTTAGAATCAGATGACAAACCAGTTGTTGAAACACGCGACAGCTTGAAACAAGATAGCGTTCGTATTATCGAAGCTCTAGGTGGAGCAGAAAATATCGAAGACGTAGATGCTTGTATCACTCGTTTACGTGTATCTGTTAAAGACGTTGAAAAAGTAAATAAAGCAACGTTGAAAGATATCGGAGCCGTAGATGTTTTAGATGTTAAAGGTGGTATTCAAGCCATTTACGGTGCGAAAGCTATTCTTTACAAGAACAATATTAACGAAATTTTAGGTGTAGACGACTAGTCAGTAAAAACACCTTTTGAGATGGACTGGTCCCTAAAATCAGTCCATCTTTTATTTTTTGAAAAAAGGCAAAATCTTTTCCTAAACCTGTGCTATAATGAAGCTAGCAATGCAAAGGGGAAAAGGTTATGTTGTCATTTGAGAAAAAAGTAGCACCGATGATTGAATCGATTTATGATACTCTGACGCCGATTGAAAAAACGATTGCCAAATATTTCTTGGGTGTGATTCCAGAAAAAGAATCGTTATCCGCACAAGAAGTCTCAAAGCGTTTATTCGTTTCGATTCCATCCTTAACACGATTTGCTCAAAGTGTGGCTATAAAGGATATAGGCAGTTTATTTATGACTATCAAAAAGGGAAGCAAGAAGAGACAAACTTGCATAATGACTTAACGAAGATTGTGTTAGACGATTATGCAGACCTCTTAACCAAATCCTTCTCGCTCATCAATGAAGCACAGCTGATTCATGTGTGTGACATGCTCAGCAAGGCTAAGCGCGTGTATATCTACGGTCAAGGAAGCTCGGGGTTAGCAGCGCTGGAGATGAAGTTTCGTTTTATGCGACTCGGGATGATTTGCGAGGCGATTACGGATTTACATACGATGCTGATGAACCGCGTATTAGTCGATGAAGATTGCCTTGTAATTGGAATTACGGTGTCGGCTAACGAGTGTTGTGAATGCCGTGAATATTGCCAAGCAGCAAGGAGCCAAAACGGTTCTGATTACTTCTAAGAAGAGCGAAGAGTTGCAACAGGATTGTGACGAATTAGTGCTGATTGCGATGAAGAACGCCTTAGAACAAGGAACGGCCATTACACCGCAATTTCCAGTACTTGTCATTGTCGATATTTTTATATAGTTACTACAAGGAAATCGATAAGGAACGCAAACGCTCGATTTTCTCAAATACATTACATGCCATTCAACCAGAATAAGGAGACGATAAAATGTTTGGATTTTTTAAAAAGAATCAAGTAGAAAAAGAAGTGCCAGTATTTGCATTAGCAGGTGGCGAAATTGTTCCCATTACACAAGTGAATGATCCAGTGTTCGCTGGGAAGATGATGGGGGACGGATTTGCGGTCATTCCAGCAAGTGGTGTGATTACTTCTCCAGTAAAAGGGGAAGTCGTAAATGTCTTCCCAACACTTCACGCTGTAGGGATTCAAACTGCTGGTGGATTAGAAGTGCTTGTGCATATGGGAATCGATACGGTTGAATTAAAAGGCGGACCTTTTGAAACGACAGTCACAGTTGGCCAAAAGGTGGATGAACATACAGTATTATCGACTGTGGACCTAGAAGCGTTAAAAGAAGCTGGTAAAGATACAGCGATGATGGTTCTCTTTACGAATATGGATAAAGTGGAATCTATTGTGGTAGCAACAGAAGGCTTAGTAGAAGGTAAAGCAGAAGTAGGAAAAGTAACGTTAAAAAGCTTAATGCAAATAAAATAACCTCCGTCCATGATTGGACGGAGGTTTTCGATTTGGTTTAGAAAAATACGACTGCGGTATAAGCTAACGACTTTTCCTAAAATCGTACAGTTCGGTAAGATGATAGGGATCCATCGTGTCGTTTTCTGGCTCTAGGCGCACATGGTCGCTTTCAAGATAGAATCTCTTACAAGTTGCAGTGTCTTCTTCAGTCATCGCAATGACGATTTCACCGTTTGAGGCTGTTGATTGCTTACGGACAATGACAGAATCACCATCAAAAGATACCCGCATTAATCATACTGTCCCCTTTAATACGAAGCATGAATAAATCATCTGCATCGTTTTGTAAATCTGGTGGAATAGGGAAGAAGTCACTTGCTTCTTCTACAGCGAGAATCGGTTCACCGGCTGTAACCACACCAAGCATTGGAATCGCTGTTGATTTAGCGCCGATTGCTTTGAGTCCAGCCATTGTTAATTCAATGGCACGTGGTTTACTTGGGTCACGTTGAATTAAGCCGTTTTTCTCAAGTCTTGATAAGTGACCATGAACGGTTGAAGTCGAAGAAAGCTGAACGGCGTTACAAATTTCACGCACTGTTGGCGGATAACCGTGCTCTTGAACTTCTTTATAAATAAACTGTAATACATCTAATTGTCTAGAATCTTTTAAATTTGTCATCGGAACATCTCCTTCTTTGAGACTAGTGTAACACACTTTGTAAACAGAAATCAAACAAATGTTCGTATGTAATTCAGATTTTTAGGAAAAAATGTCGTCTCGTGCTACACTAGGAGACGAAGCCAAGGAAAGGAATGACAAAAATGTTATCAGAAGAAAAATTAAACCGTATTAATGAATTAGCGAAAAAGAAAAAAGAAGGAAAATTAACTCCAACGGAAGAAAAAGAACAACAACTCTTACGTCAAGAGTATTTGGAAGCTTTTCGTGGAGGCATGCGTAACCACATCGAAGGATTAAAAATCGTCGATGAAGAAGGAAATGACGTGACTCCAGATAAACTAAAAGCGATTCAAAAAGAAAAAGGATTGCATAACCGCGACGCAGAATAGATGAGAGAAGGCTGAAAATTTCAGCCTTTTTATTTTTGCAAAATATGCTAAAACCATGAAAGAAATATGTGTTTTGCAAGGGTTTACTATGTTTTATTTATCATAAAAATAACGGTTGCAAAAGCAGTCTTGGATTAGTAAAAATAGAAGAGTAAGTTCCGAAAGGAATCAATATATTTAAGGAGTGATTGTATGTTTGATAAAACCGATCAACTAGCAGTGAATACAATTCGTACACTAAGTATGGATGCGATTCAAGCTGCGAATTCAGGACACCCTGGACTACCAATGGGTGCTGCACCAATGGCTTATGTTCTTTGGTCTAAATATTTGAAAAGTAAACCCAAAAACGTTCTACTTGGGTCGATCGCGATCGCTTTGTATTATCAGCAGGTCATGGATCTGCAATGTTATATGCTTTATTACATTTATCAGGCTATGACTTATCGATTGAAGATGTGAAAAAAACTTCCGTCAACTTGGAAGTAAAACACCTGGACACCCAGAAGTACATGACACGGATGGGGTAGATGCAACAACGGGTCCCTCTTGGCCAAGGGTTCGCTAATGCTGTTGGGATGGCCATGGCTGAAGCGCACCTAGCTGCAAAATTCAACCGTGAAGGCTACCCAGTAGTTGACCACCACACTTATGTATTATGTGGTGACGGGGACTTAATGGAAGGTATTTCTTATGAGGCAGCATCTTTAGCTGGAACATTGAAAATTAAACAAATTAATCGTATTATACGATTCAAATGACATCTGCTTAGATGGTCCATTAAATAAAGTGTTCACTGAAGACGTGAAGAAACGCTTCAAAGGTTTAGGCTGGAATTATATCCGTGTTGAAGATGGAAATGATTTAGACGAAATCGCTGAAGCTATCGAAGAAGCACAATGCCAAAAAGAAAAACCAACGATTATCGAAGTGAAAACCATCATTGGTTACGGTGCTCCAAACCAAGGAACTAATAAAGTTCACGGGGCTCCTTTAGGACCTGATGGCATTGCTTCTACAAAAGCAAACTACGGATGGGAGTATGGCCCATTTGAAGTGCCAGAAGAAGTGCAACACCGTTTTGACAAATTATTAGTGCAAACAGGTGAAAATGACTACAACGAATGGAAAACTTTATTCGACGACTATAAACAAGCTTATCCAGAACTTGCAAAAGAATTCGAAGATAGCTTTGCAGAAAACATCGAAGTCGACTTAGAAAAAGTATTACCTTCATACGAATTTGGTAGCCCAGCAATGGCTTCTCGTGTAACAAGCCAAGCTGCGATTCAAGAATTAGGAAAACACATTCCATTCTTCTGGGGTGGATCAGCGGACCTTTCTTCATCAAACAACACAATGAACAAAGCAGATACAGACTTCTCACACGAAAATTACGGTGGAAGAAACATCTGGTTTGGGGTTCGTGAATTTGCGATGGGAGCTGCGATGAACGGTATGCTTCTTCATGGAGGTAACCGTGTATACGGAGGTACATTCTTCGTATTCGCAGATTACTTAAAAGCAGCAATGCGTGTTGCAGCGATTTCTCACTTACCAGCAATCTATGTGTATACACATGACTCTATTGCAGTAGGGGAAGATGGACCAACGCATGAACCAATCGAACAATTGGCTGCATTCCGTGCAACTCCAAACTTAAACGTGATTCGTCCTGCTGACGGTAACGAAGTATCTGCTGCTTGGAAAGTGGCTGTAGAAACGAAAGACCGTCCATCAGTACTCGTATTCTCACGTCAAAACTTACCAGTTCTAGAGCACTCACAAGAATTAGCTTATGAAGGGGTTAAACGTGGGGCATATGTGGTTAGTCCACAAAAATGCGATACTCCTGAAGGTATCTTGATTGCGACAGGTTCTGAAGTAGCTCTTGCCATTGAAGCGCAAAAAGTTCTTGCAGAAGAAGGTATTGATGTATCTGTTGTTTCAATGCCATCAATGAACTTATTCGAAGAACAACCAAAAGAATACCGCGAATCAGTATTACCAAGCGATGTTCGTAAACGTGTTGCCGTTGAAATGGGCGCAAGTTTCGGATGGGGACAATACGTTGGTTTAGACGGTGCAACTGTGACAATCGACCGCTTCGGTTTTATCAGGTAACGGAAATAAAGTAATGGAAACATTAGGCTTTCACTGTAGAAAACGTAGTGAATACATTTAAATCTTTATAAAAAAATAAGTTAAAATAAGAGATTGAAGGTCTGGTATATCAGACTTTCAATCTTTTTATTTTAGGAGAATGTATGAACGAATTGAAAACAAGCATTTAAGATTAGTTTACCCATCTGTTTTGGGTATATCTTTTTAGGAATTGCATTTGCACTCCTAATGTCACAAGAAGGATTTCCAGCATGGGCTTCTATTTTTTCAAGTGTATTTGTATATGCAGGGATCCATGCAATTTGCCCTTGTCTCATTTATGAGCGCAGGGATGAGCTTTTTGGATGATTGCAGTAATGACTTTTATTTATTAATGCCAGAATGTTATTTTACGGCGTTAGCTTTATTGATGAATTTAAAAAGTTAGGGTGGAAGGCATTTTATTTAATCTTCGCCTTGTCAGATGAAACCTTCTCGCTATTAGTAGGGATGAAACAAACAAAAACTGAAGGCAATGAGAATGTTATGGTCTATGTTGGGCTCTTGAACCATTTCTATTGGATTCTTGGCACAGTCATTGGAGTTGTCATCGGCGAATTCCTTCCGTTTTCAACAAAGGGCATCGATTTTTCAATGACGGCACTCTTTGTGGTGATTCTTGTGAACCAATTGAAAAAGGCAGACCGCTATTTCCCATTTATCATTGGGGGAGTGAGTGCGATTTTCTGGTTGATTTCTTTGTTGGAAAACAATATTTCCTTGTGTGCGCATTAGCGACAACGATGATTGGATTAATTGCAATCTTCGAACGTGAGAAACTACAAATGAAGGAGGAAGAAAATGAGTAGTACGTATATTTTTCTTGCTCTTGTTACGAGTGGAGTCGTGACATTCGCGATTCGATTATTTCCATTTCTAGTACTCCGCAATCAAACGAATTTATCGAACCGCATGCAGTTTATTTCTGCGGTCCTTCCACAAGCGATAATTACAATTCTTGTCGTTTATTGCTTGAAGGATATTTCGTTTATCAACGAACCATTTGGAATCCCTGAACTCATTGCAGTTGCAATCGTAGTGTTGTTGCAATGGTGGAAGGAGAATACACTGCTCAGCATCTTTGTTCCAACGGTCATTTATATGGTCTTATTACAAGTGATGTGAAATTAACATATATGTTAATTTAAGCTATCTAGTGCATGGTTGTATCTAGGTATTTTCTAGCCTTGTTTTATGGTAAAATAGAGCTACATTGATTTAGAAAGAGGCACTCTTATGAAATTATTATTCGTTGGCGATGTTGTCGGTTCTCTTGGAAGAGAGATGGTCACACAATACGTCCCAAAAATTAAAGAAAAAAATATAAACCACAAATCACCGTCATTAATGGGGAAAAATGCTGCTCACGGAAAAAGGAATTACGGAGAAGATTTATAAGGAGTTATTGCAGGCTGGTGCAGACGTTGTAACACTTGGGAAATCATGCCTTTGATAACAAAGCGATTTTTTTGATTTCATTGAAGATGCCACAAAAAAATGGTACGACCGCTCAACTATCCAGCAGGCGTTCCAGGAAAAGGAATCGTTTATGTAAAATGTAACGATAAAGAAGTGGCTGTGATTAACTTGCAAGGCCGCGTCTTTATGAATACATTGGACGATCCTTTTGCCAAAAATCACTGAGGCAGTTGAAGAAGCTAGAAAGAGAACACCGATTATCTTTATCGACTTTCCATGCTGAAGTAACGAGTGAGAAAAGCAAGCATTGTCTTGGTACTTAGACGGGAAAGTATCAGCCGTCGTTGGAACGCATACGCATGTCCCAACAAACGACGCACGCGTTCTTCCACAAGGGACAGCCTTCCTTTGTGATGTGGGATGACAGGTCCGTATAACGGAATTCTCGGGAATGGAACGCGATATTATTATTACGAAATTCCTCAATCAATTACCAGCACGATTTGAAGTGGCTGAAGACGATGAAGGCCAGCTAAGTGCTTGTTTGATTGATATTGATGATAAAAACAGGGAAAGGCGAAATCGATTCAACCGATTCGTATTACTCCAGATGCACCATTTTTTGAATAAAAAGATTAGAAAGAGAGTCAGAAATGCCACAAAAAACGAAACACACACCGATGATGCAACAGTATTTTTCGATTAAAGAAAAATATCCTGATTGCTTATTGTTCTATCGACTAGGTGATTTTTTTATGAATTGTTTTATGATGATGCGATTGAAGCAGCACGACTTCTCGAAATTACACTAACCAGTCGAAATAAAAATGCAGAGGACCCAATTCCAATGTGTGGGGTTCCTCATCATGCCGCAAAAGAATATATTAAAACGCTGATTGAACTTGGAAAGAAAGTAGCCATCTGTGAGCAATTGGAAGATCCAAAGCTAACAAAGGGAATGGTGAAGCGAGATGTTGTTCAAGTTTTGACGCCAGGGACGTATACAGAATACCAAGCGCAAAATCAAAACCATTATTTAGTATCGATTTTACCGCTTGTTGGGAAACGATTTGCACTGTCATATGTGGATGTGTCAACAGGGGAATTAAAAGTGACACAACTCGAAAACTTAGAAGAAGTGCGCAGTGAATGCTCAAGCTTGATGTGTCGTGAAGTTGTTCTTGTCGATAGCGATGTGACAGAAGAACTTCGCCATCTGTTTACAAACATGCAAATCTTGATTTCAACAATTGAAAAAGATGAAATTAATGCCGAAGACTGCACAGACTTAGTCTCAGAACTAGAAGATGAAGCTTCTATCCGATGCGTGCAAAATTTACTCAGCTACTTGAAACTCACTCAAAAGAGAAGCTTCTCGCACTTACAAAAGGCACAAGCGTATCAAAGTGAGTTTTATCTCTCAATGAATTATGAGACAAAAACGTAACTTAGAATTAACAACGACCATCCGTGCTAACCAAAAACATGGGTCGCTGTTCTGGTTCTTAGACGAGACGCAAACAGCGATGGGTGGACGACTCCTCAAACAATGGCTTGAAAAACCACTTGTATTAGAAGGGGCGATTCAAAAACGCCATGCGCTAGTGGAAACATTGAATCAACATTACTTTGAACGTACAGACTTTATCGAAACATTGAAACGTGTGTACGACTTAGAACGTATTGTTGGGAAAGTGTCCTTTGGAACTGCCAATGCGCGTGACCTCTTGCAACTCAAACAAACACTTGGACAAGTGCCAATCTTTAAATCGATTGTGGATAGCTTGGACTCTGAAGAATGGAGTGCTCTTGGAGAAAACTTATTCGATATTCCTGAGTTATATGATTTAATCGACCGTGCCATCGACGAGGATGCGCCGCTGACGATTTCAGATGGAAATATTATTCGTTCGGGATATAACGCTACACTCGATACGTATCGCGATACGATGAAACACGGAAAAGAATGGATTGCTGCGCTCCAACAACAAGAACGTGAGCAAACAGGCATCAGTTCATTGAAGATTAGTTTTAACAAGGTGTTTGGGTACTATATCGAAGTGACAAAATCAAATCTATCGAAACTCGATAGTAGCCGCTATGAGCGTAAACAAACGCTGGCGAATGCGGAACGTTTTATTACACCTGAATTAAAAGAAAAAGAAACGCTGATTTTAGAAGCGGAAGAAAAAAATCAAGCGCACTCGAATACCAATTATTCGTAGAAGTGCGTGAACAGGTGAAACACTATACCGCCGAGTTGCAACAATTAGCCAAGACAGTTGCAACAATCGACGTCCTACAAGCTTTCAGTGTGGTGAGCGAACGTTATCACCTAGTGAAGCCTACGATTTCGATGAAGAACCGTCGACTCTGGATTGAGGATGGCCGCCATCCGGTTGTTGAAAAGGTCATGGGACAATCAACCTATGTTCCAAATAGCATTTCAATGAGTCCAGACGAGCATATTCTTCTCATTACTGGGCCGAATATGTCTGGTAAATCAACGTATATGAGACAATTAGCGCTCTGTGTGATTTTGGCGCAAATCGGATGCTTTTGTACCTGCTAAGAGTGCAACGATTCCTGTCTTCACGAAAATCTTTACGCGTATCGGAGCGGCCGATGACTTAATCTCGGGGCAAAGTACGTTCATGGTAGAGATGATGGAGACAAACCACGCGCTTCGAAACGCCGATGAAACAAGCTTGCTATTGTTTCGATGAAATCGGACGTGGAACTGCTACGTATGATGGGAATGGCACTTGCTGAAGCCATCATCACGTATATTCACGAGCATTTAACAGCGAAAGTATTATTCTCAACGCACTATCACGAGTTAACACGACTCAGTGAAAAATATGCAGATTTACGCAATGTGCACGTGGGAGCCGTTGAAGAAAATGGCGAAGTGGTCTTCTTGCATAAAGTATTAGAAGGTCCTGCTGATAAGAGTTACGGAATTCATGTGGCGAAACTGGCTGGACTTCCAACGGAGCTCTTGAAAAATGCGAGCACGATTTTAAATCATTTAGAAGCTAAAGGGGCCCAAAGTGACAATAGCACCTACGTGGAACAAGTATCGCTCTTTGAAGAAACAGAGAGCATGCCTGAATGGGTTCACGAGCTTAAAGGCTTAAACTTAATGAGTATGACGCCAATGGATGCGATGAACATCCTTTATAAATGGCAACAAATGGAAAAGGGTGAGTAGTGTATGGGAACAATTAAAGAATTAAGTACATTACTAACGAACCAAATCGCAGCAGGGGAAGTGATCGAACGTCCTTCTTCTGTGGTAAAGGAATTACTCGAAAACGCGATTGACGCTGGAAGTACTCGTATCGAGATTGAAATCGAAGAGAGTGGGCTGCGCAAGATTCGCATCCAAGATAACGGAATCGGGATGACGAAAGAAGACGCTCGTATGTCAATTAAACGTCATACAACGAGTAAACTCTATTCGCCAGAACAACTCTTTAGAATTCGTACACTTGGGTTCCGTGGTGAAGCCTTAGCGAGTATTACGGCCGTATCGAAAGTGACGCTGACGACTTCTACAGGAGAAGACAGCGGCGTTGAGTTAAAGATTGAGTCTGGTGAAATCAAAGAAGAGAAGACCGTTCCACCGTTAAAAGGAACGACTTTCCTTGTTGAAGATTTGTTTTATAACACACCAGCACGGTTGAAATTCGTCCGTACATTGCAAACCGAATTAGCGCATATTACCGATGTCGTGAGTAAAGCGTCTCTTAGTCACCCAGAAATTGCCTTTGTTTTAAAAAATGACGGCAATCTGTTGTTACAAACTTCTGGGAAAGGGGATTTACTGCAAGCAGTCGCTGGAAATATTGGACCAGTGAACGCTCGTAAGATGTTACCGTTTCACGGGGAAGACGAAGATTTCAAAGTGTCAGGATATACGTCGCTGCCAGAACTCACACGTTCGAACCGCAATTACTTATCGATTTTCATTAATGGACGACCAATCCGCAATATGGCAATCGCAAAGGCTATTACACTCGGATACGGCTCAACCTTAATGGTGGGACGATTCCCGATTACGATTATTTCGATTGAAATGGACGTGCAACTTGTCGATGTGAACGTGCATCCAACGAAACAAGAAGTTCGAATCAGTAAAGAGCAAGAACTCTCACAGGTGATTCAAAAGGCTATTAGAGAGGCAATACAGGGCGTACAACGCATTCCTGAATCGATTGAAGACTTGTCCTTCAAACGTAAAGAAAATCGCGTAGAATCTCCAAAACCAGTCCAACAAACTTTGGAATGGCAATTGAAGACACCAATTGTGGAAACACCGCGCGTAGAAACGCCTTCTTATACCGAAAACGTCAGAGAAGAAGTGGAAGTTTTACCGGTCGATGATGCGCCGATTCAAGTAAGCCAGGCAGTTGAACCTGTCGAACAAGAAGAACTCGTGGATAGCCATGATGACCATGCAGACTACTTGAAGTTGGCTGAGAAAATTGACACTCAACCCTTTGAAAAAGAATTCCCAGAATTGCATTACTTTGGACAAATGCATGGGACTTACTTATTTGCACAAAACGAAAAAGGCTTGTATATGATTGACCAACATGCCGCGCAAGAGAGAATCAAATACGAGCAGTTTAAAGTGGAGATTGGCCAAGTAGGTAGAGTCAGTCAACCATTGATGGTGCCAATTTTACTAGAATTCTCAAAGAAGGACAGCGTGAAGTTGGAAGAACGATTACATCTTGTAGAGGAGTTTGGAATCGAGATGGAGCCATTTGGGCAAAATACGTTCCAGATTCAATCGCATCCAGCGTGGATTAAGAAAGGGGCAAGAGAAGGCGATTATCGAAGAAATTATCGACTTTATCTTGGCCGACGAGAAGATTACGGTTGCTAAATTAAGAGAAGCTACAGCGATTATGATGAGCTGTAAAGGTTCGATTAAAGCAAACCATCATTTAAGTGAATGGGAAGCACGTCAGTTATTAGTGGATTTAGCCAAATGTAAGAATCCGTATAACTGTCCGCACGGAAGACCCGTACTCGTTCATTTAACGAATAAGGACTTGGAACACCTCTTCAAGAGAATTCAAGATCCACATCAGTCGAAACGACAACAATTTGAATAGGAGAAACCACGATGGAATTTTCAAAAGAAGAACTAAAAAAACGATTAACAGAAATTCAATACGAAGTGACTCAAAACGAAGCCACAGAAAGACCTTTTTCAGGGGAATATGATGATTTCTATGAAGATGGAATCTATGTAGATATCGTCAGCGGAGAGCCTCTTTTCAGCTCAAAAGATAAATTTGATGCAGGTTGTGGTTGGCCATCATTTTCAAAACCAATTGAAAATACAACACTAACGGAAAAAGAAGATTACAAACTGAAACCGTAAGAGAACAGAAGTGAGAAGTGGTCAAGCAGATTCTCATTTAGGACACGTCTTTGAAGATGGTCCAAAAGGAGTAGGCGGACTTCGTTATTGCATCAATTCTGCATCTCTTCGCTTCATTCCCAGTTGCTAAGTTGGAAGAAGAGGGATACGGAGAATTTCTACAATATTTTAAATAAAAAAATCTTAATGAGCCTTATTGAGATGGAAAAAACCGAGGAATTTCACCTCGGTTTTTTTGATCCTATCTGACTTTTTATGAACGTTTTATTGCGGAATGAACATAAAAAATGGTAAAATAGAGTACTCGATGTTGAAAATGATCAAAAATCGAGTTGAAATAGTCAAATAAATGTGATTATGAACGTTTTGGATTAGTAGTAAATACGGTCTAAAAAAACAGGAATATTTCCTAAAGATAATCGAAAAGACATCAAAACAATGACCGTTTTAGTAATTCTTCTTGACACCCGTAATTCGGGTATGGTAAATACTTTGCGGTAAATAAAAGAAGGATTTTTGAAACACCATTTTTCGAATTTCTTTAGAAGCCAAAAAAATAAGAAGGAAGACAAATACACATGACACAATTTGATACACCAGAATACTTAGCAAAAGTGGATGCTTGGTGGCGTGCAGCGAACTACATTTCAGTAGCTCAAATGTACTTTGAAAAGATAACCCACTTTTACGTCGTCCAATCCAAAAAGAAGACGTTAAACTTCATCCAATCGGACACTGGGGAACAATCGCAGGACAAAAACTTTATTTACGCACACTTAAACCGTGCTATTAATAAATATGACTTAGATATGTTCTACATTGAAGGACCAGGTCACGGTGGACAAGTAATGGTTTCTAACTCTTACTTAGATGGATCTTACACTGAGTTATACCCACAAATCACTCAAGATGAAGCAGGGTTCAAACAATTATGTAAAATCTTCTCATTCCCTGGAGGAATTGCGTCTCACGCTGCTCCAGAAACTCCTGGTTCAATTCACGAAGGTGGAGAATTAGGTTACTCATTATCACATGCTACAGGTGCTGTTTTAGATAATCCTAACGTAATTGCTGCTGCAGTTATCGGTGACGGTGAAGCAGAAACTGGTCCTTTAGCAGCTGGTTGGTTCTCAAACACATTCATCAACCCAGTAAACGATGGTGCAGTTTTACCAATCCTTTACTTAAACGGTGGTAAAATCCACAACCCAACTATTTTAGCTCGTCGTACTGATGAAGAATTAACTCAATACTTCAACGGTTTAGGATGGGATCCAATCTTCGTAGAAGGAACAGATCCTAAAGAAGTTCACCCATTAATGGCTGCTAAATTAGATGAAGCTATTGAAAAAATCCAAGCAATTCAAAAAGAAGCTCGTTCTAAGAGCGCTGAAGAAGCTACAATGCCACATTGGCCAGTATTAGTAGTACGTACTCCTAAAGGTTGGACAGGTCCAAAAGAATGGAACCACGAACCAATCGAAGGTGGATTCCGTGCTCACCAAGTTCCAATCCCAGTATCTGGTGAAGCTATGGAACACATCGATGCATTAGTTGACTGGTTGAAATCATACCGTCCAGAAGAATTATTCGATGAAAATGGTAAATTAGTAGAAGAAATTGCTGCAATTTCTCCAAAAGGCCCACGTCGTATGAGCATGAACCCAATCACTAACGCAGGTGTTGTAAACCAATGGAAATTACTGATTGGACTAAACATGCAATCGATACATCTAAACCAGGTGCTATCCAAAAACAAGATATGATTGAATTTGGTAAATTTGCTGCAGACTTAGTAAAAGCAAACCCAGATAACTTCCGTATCTTTGGACCAGACGAAACAAAATCTAACCGTCTAAACGAAGTCTTCAAAGCAACTAACCGTCAATGGGTTGGTCGTCGTGACGAAAGCTACGATGAATGGATTTCACCAGTTGGTCGTGTTATCGACTCACAATTATCAGAACACCAAGCTGAAGGATTCTTAGAAGGTTATGTATTAACAGGTCGTCACGGATTCTTCGCATCTTACGAATCATTCTTACGTGTAGTTGACTCAATGATCACTCAACACTTCAAATGGTTACGTAAAGCTAAAACTCACGCTCCATGGCGTAAAAACTATCCATCATTAAACTTGATTGCAACATCAACAGTGTTCCAACAAGACCACAATGGATATACTCACCAAGATCCAGGTTTATTAACACACTTAGCTGAGAAAAAACCTGAATTCGTTCGTGAATACTTACCAGCGGATACAAACAGCTTAATGGCTGTTATGGCTGAAGCTTTAAGTTCAGAAGATAAAATTAACTTAATCGTTTCTTCAAAACACCCACGTCCACAATTCTACTCAGTAGAAGAAGCTAAAGAATTAGTACGTGAAGGTTACAAAGTAATTGATTGGGCTTCAACAGTGAAAGAAGGAGAAGAACCAGACGTAGTTATCGCTGCTGCAGGTACTGAACCTAACTTAGAAGCATTAGCAGGTATTTCAATCTTGCACAAACAATTCCCAGAATTGAAGATTCGCTTCATCAACGTAGTAGATATCTTGAAATTACGTTCTCCAAAAGTGGACCCTCGTGGTTTATCTGATGAAGAATTCGACAAACTATTTACTACTGACAAACCAGTTGTATTCTGCTTCCACGGTTATGAAGGTATGATTCGTGACTTATTCTTCGATCGTCACAACCATAACGTTCATATCCACGGATACCGTGAAAACGGAGATATCACAACTCCATTCGATATGCGTGTATTATCTGAAATGGACCGCTTCCACGTTGCTAAAGACGCTGCAGTTGCTGTATACGGCGACAAAGCTAGCGAATTTGCTGCGAAAATGGACGAAACTGTGGAATTCCACCACAGCTACATCCGTGAACACGGGGAAGATATTCCTGAAGTTGTGAACTGGCAATGGGAAAACGTGAATAAATAATTCATCTAACAGGGTGCCTCAGAAATGAGGCACTCTTTTTTGTGCTGAGAAGAATATAAAATATAATAAATGATTACTGCAGAACCTTCGGTTTCTGTAATAATCGCTGTAGTGGGGTACCGGTTCGAGCCTCTATGAGTCTCTCTCCTTTAAAGCCTCAAAGTAGGAGTAAGGAATAAACTCCTAACTCCTACTAATTCGCATTTAATACGATCCCCACCACTGCGATTATAGAAACTCGAAGTTCCTTCGTAATCATTTTTTTGGCGCAAAAAAATGATCATTTCTAAGGCAACCTGGTAGTGGAGGAGGAAAGGAGAAAGTAATTACTCCAAATCCTTGCGGATTTTTTATAATAGCTGTAATGTTGTACCGGCTCGAGCCTCTATGAGTCTCTCACCTTTGGGAGTAAGACAGAAGAAAAAATAGGACTCACAGTGTGAGTCCTATTTTCTTCGTAGTCTTACCCCCGCAAGGCTGATTAGGATAAAGCAAATCACGAGTGATGAGGCTTTATCCAATCAGCTACTGCGTATAAGTATGTAAGCGAGTCTCGTTTGAAATATAATATTAATTATATTTTTGTTAGTCATTTTCAAAAAAATGAAAATATATGTGTTGACTTTCAAGAAAATGTATGTTAATTTATTTTCATCAATTAAATCAAATGGTTATTGAACTGAGGTGCGAATGACAAGAGTACAGGAAACTGGAAAGGGGATTTCGCCGAAACGTGAAAACGTTGGGGGCTGGTCATAATAGGTCAGTCACTGTCATGATATCTGCCCAGATACTCATGAAGTGCAATCAATTACCGGGCAAAAGAATGACTACTTATGACTTTTTATGAGGAATCACGGCTTTTGTTCGTGGTTCCTTTTTTGTGTGTTATGAGAGAACCAGTTTGATAATCGAGAAGGAGAGAAAGAAAAATGAAAAAAATTTTTAGGCGCAATTGCAGCTTTAGCAATGACAGTAGGATTAGCAGCGTGTGGAACACCTGTTAGCCAAGGGACAGCAAACCAAAACCAATTAGTGGTTGGGATGGAAGCAGGATACCCACCATTTAACTGGACTCAAAAAGATGACTCAAACGGAGCGGTAAAAATTCAAGGGACTGACCAATACGCAGGCGGTTACGACGTTGAAATCGCAAAACGTGTGGCTAAACAATTAGGAAAAGAATTAGTAATTGTAAAAACTGAGTGGGATGGCTTAACACCAGCGCTTGTTTCAGGTAAAATAGATGCAATCATTGCTGGTATGAGTCCTACAGAAGAACGTAAAGCAACAATCGACTTTACAGATTCTTACTATGATTCACAATTAGTATTAGTTGTTAAAAAAGGTTCTAAATACGCAAACGCTACTTCATTAGCAGATTTTTGCTGGTGCAAAAGTAACAGCTCAATTAAACACTTTCCACTACTCAGTAATCGACCAAATTACAGGTGTTAACAAACAAGCTGCTATGGATAACTTCCCAGCAATGCGTGTAGCACTTCAAGCAGGAACAATCGACGCTTACGTTTCTGAATTACCAGAAGCAATTTCTGCTCAAGCAGCAAACAGCGACTTCGTAATGGTTAAATTAACAGATGGCTTCAAAGCATCACCAGAAGACACACAAACAGCTGTTGGTGTTAAAAAAGATAGCCCATTAACAAAAGAAATCAACGAAGCATTAAAAACAATCTCTAGCGAAGAACGTCAACAAATCATGCAAGACGCTATTAAGAATCAACCTGCTGCGGAATAGCAGGATAGAGGAGAAGCTCAGACATGAAATCTCACGAGTGCGAGGGACTGTTTTGCGTATGCTTCGAGTGAGTCTTTCTAGTCCGTCAACAGATTTGAGTAGAGCGTTTGCTTAAATCGCGAGCGATGTGAAAAGAAAGTCAATAAACCACTGCACCAAGGCAATAGTAGAATATAGAAAGCAAACATAACACACCGCCACCTCGTGTGGCGTATACATCACATAAAATACAGAAAGTAGGAAAATAAATGAGTATTGATTGGATTGTAAAAATCATTCAACAGAACTGGCAAATGTTTTTAACAGGTGCCTGGATTACACTATATATTTCAATTATTGGTACAATTATTGGGACTTTAATCGGGATGTTCATCGGATTTGTTAAAACAATTCCACTACCAGAAAAAGGACCTAAACGTATTCTTTTAAAAATTGCAGTTATCATTTTAAACTGCTATACAGAATTCTTCCGTGGAACACCGATGATCGTACAAGCGATGGTAATTTACTACGGAACAGCCTTAATGTTTGGTAATCAACTTAGATGTCACATTTGCTGCGATTTTTCATCGTATCGATTAACACAGGGGCTTATATGTCAGAAATCGTTCGTGGTGGGATTATCTCTATCGACCAAGGACAATTTGAAGCCAGCCAAGCTATCGGGATGACGCACTGGCAAACAATGCGCTATGTTGTTTTCCCACAAGTACTCCGTAACATCCTTCCAGCAGTAGGGAACGAGTTCGTTATCAACATCAAAGATACTTCTGTATTGAACGTAATCTCTGTATCAGAATTGTACTTTGCGACAAAAACAGTTGCAGGTCAAAACTTCCGTTACTTCGATACATTCTTTGTAACATTAATTTTATACTTCATCATGACATTCACAGTGACTCGTATTTTACGTTACTTCGAGCGTAAATTAGATGGTCCAGATAACTATGAAGTGATTTATTCAGATCCATTGAACTCAAACTCAATGTCAGCAGTCGAAGAAAAAACTAGACAGAAAGGAAATGCATAATGAGCGAAGCAGTAATTTCCATTCAAAACTTAAGTAAAACTTTCGGTACTAATGAAGTTCTTAAAGATATTTCTTTTGAAGTAAAACGAGGGGAAGTAGTAACGATTATCGGTTCAAGTGGTTCTGGTAAATCAACACTTTTACGTTGTGTGAACTTGCTCGAAAAACCAACTTCAGGCGAAATCTACTACGATGGCCAAAATATTCTTGAACATGACAAGAGTATTTACGAATACCGTACTCACGTAGGAATGGTGTTCCAACAGTTTAACTTATTTAACAACTTAAACGTGTTAGAGAACTGTATCGTTGGACCAATGAAAGTGTTGAAAAAATCAAAAGAGGAAGCAGAGAAAATCGCAAAAGAATTCCTTGAAAAAAAGTAGGAATGGCTGCGTACATTAATGCAAAAACCTCGTCAATTATCAGGTGGTCAAAAACAACGTGTAGCTATCGCACGTGCATTATCAATGGAACCAGATGTATTGCTTTTCGACGAACCAACGTCAGCACTTGACCCAGAAATGGTAAACGAAGTGTTAGAAACAATGAAAAACTTAGCGCACACAGGGCTAACAATGATTGTTGTAACGCACGAAATGGGATTTGCCAAAGAAGTCAGCGACCGTGTTGTCTTCATGGATAAAGGAGTTATCGCCGAAGAAGGCACTCCAGAACAAATCTTTGAAAACCCACAAGTGGACCGTACGAAAGAATTTTTAGGACGCGTTCTAAAATAAGCGAAATATGCTATAATGAGCTAAGACAGTTTGTCTTGGCTCTTTTTTTATGCCAGACAACAGAACCAAGTTTGAAGGAGTAGCATCATGTTTGAAGTACATACAACATCACAAGAAGAGACAATGGCGCTAGGACAGCGTCTAGGAGAGCTGTTATTTGAAAATAGCTGCGTCATTCTCGAAGGAGATTTAGGCGCTGGAAAGACGACTCTTACAAAAGGAATTGCCATTGGGTAGGAATCGACCGTGTCATTAAGAGCCCAACGTATACATTGATTCGCGAATACCGTAAAGGGCGACTTCCGCTATTTCATATGGACATGTATCGTATCGAAGAAAGTGGTGGCGCCAGCGAAGTAGGCCTTGAAGAGTATTTCTATGCGGGTGGTGTATGCGTCGTTGAATGGGCGAAGTATATCGAAGATGAACTTCCTTCGGCATTCTTAAAAGTTCAAATCGACCGTGTAGGAGACGGCGAGTCTGAACGTGTGATTCGTCTAGTCCCACACGGAAAAGAGTACGAAGAATTTATCAGCAAATTGGAGGAGGCAACAGATGAGTAAAGAACGAGAAATTACATTTGCACTTCCAGTAAAAGACGATGCTAAAGCGTTATTAGATTATAGTAAAAAAGTAGGGAGTGAAACGGATTTTCTTTCCTTTGGACCAGAAGGGTTGAAGTATTCTGTTGCTCAAGAAGAATTGTTTATTGAATCGCTCTACGAGAACGAAAATCAATATATGTTACTGGCAAAAGATGGAGACGAGATTATTGCAGTCGGTTCGATTGCTGGCAGCCTACATCCTAAATTCTCACACCGTGGTGAATTAGGAATTAGCGTATTGAAGTCATACTGGGGCCAAGGGATTGCGACCGTGATGATGGAAGAAATGCTGGATTGGGTGACGGAATATTCAACCCTCAGTCGTGTTGAACTGGAGGTCGTAGCTGTAAATAAGAAGGCACGCCGACTTTATGAAAAGTGTGGATTTGAAGAAGAAGGCAGACTTAAGAACGGCGTCAAAATCGGTGACGGTTATGAAGATATCGTCTTAATGGCAAAACAGATTGAACGATAAGGATGAGGTGAAAGAATGAAATTTGGAATTATTGCGGCAATGGAAGAAGAAAAGCGTCTCCTTGAAGAAGAGATGACGATTGAGAAGAAAACTACCGTAGCCAACTGGGAATTTATCGAAGGCACACTCGTTGGGAAATCGATTGTCCTTGTCCAATCAGGAATCGGGAAAGTGATGTCTGCACTGGCTGCAGGAATCTTAATCGACCGCTTCGGTGTAGATTTGGTCATCAATACAGGTTCTGCAGGTGGATTTGGCACTACTCTAGAAATCGGAGATATTGTCATTGGGACAGAACTTGCGTATTGTGATGCCGACGTGACAGCCTTTAATTACGTTTACGGGCAAATGCCGGGCATGCCAGCGCGTTTTGCCATGAATCAAGACTTTTTACCGTCGATTGAACAGGCGATTGCTAAGGTGGATTTAAAGAGCCATACAGGCCTTATCGTTTCGTCTGACAGCTTTATCCATACTCGTGAGCAAAGAACACATATTTTAAAACACTTCCCAGATGTGATGGCTTCGGAAATGGAAGGGGCAGCGATTGCGCAAGCGTGTCACGCGTTTGGAGTTCCATTTATCGTGATTCGTGCCATCTCAGATATTCCAGAACGTGGAACGTCTGCGGTTGATTTTTGATACGTTTATCGTTCAAGCTGGAAAACGTTCTGCGCAAATGGTGCACCAACTATTACAAGAATGGGAAGCGTAAGGGCTAAACCTTCCAAATAGTTGACGTAATCGTGTGAGAATAGTAGTATTAAAAGGATTACGAATAAGGAGAAGAATATGGATTATACTGTATTTTCAACAGAGTTTCCGGATGTAAAAGTTTTTTACAACGAACCACTTAAAAAAATTATACATTTACAAAAAAACAGGTGGCCGTGCTGCCATTCTGATTTTTTTCCAAAAGATAAAAAAAGAAGCAAGCGCAGTGATGCATTGGCTTCGTGAAACATAATATTCCAACGACGATTTTAGGAAATGCATCGAACGTGATCATTAAAGACGGCGGAATTAGCGGTGCTGTGATTATGTTAAACGACATGTCTCATTTAACAGTATCTGGTACACAAATCGTCGCTGAAGGCGGAGTGGCCTTAATTGATGTGTCAAAAGAAGCGGCGAAATAAATGGATTAACAGGCTTAGAATTTGCTTGTGGGATTCCAGGAAGTGTCGGCGGAGCCATCTTCATGAACGCTGGGTGCTTACGGCGGTGAAGTGAGTGAAGTCGTTGAGTACGTTGAAGTCATTACTCCTGATGGGGAATTCAAAACGTACACAAACGAAGAGTTAGACTTTAGCTATCGTCATAGCCATCGTTCAAAAAGACAGGAGATCTTGTGATTGAAGTTGGGATTCCGTTTAGCTGAAGGAAATCAAGAAGAGATTGACCAAAAAGTAGCGGAATTAACGCATTTACGTGAAAGTAAACAACCGCTTGAGTATCCTTCATGTGGAAGCGTGTTTAAACGTCCCAAAGGGGCATTTTACAGGAAAAATTAATCCAAGATGCTGGACTTCAAGGATATCAAATCGGTGGCGTGCAAGTGTCTAAAAAGCATGCCGGATTTATGGTGAATATTGATAACGGAACAGCAACGGACTATATGAATTTAATCCGCCATGTTCAAAAAGTGATTTTAGAAAAAGATGGCGTAGCTCTTGAGCCAGAAGTACGAATTATTGGAGAAGAGCCAACATCGAAATAGGCAAAGGAGGGGTATTGTGAAAGACGGACTGTTTAAAACAATTCTCTATACCGTTATTGGGATTGGAATTATGACAACGTTAATGTTACTAACGTCGATTACAACACCAATTGAGGGAGTATATATTCAATTGGCATATGGATATCTTGCACTCTTTGCAGGTGTTGCAGGCGCTATTCCAGCAGCCATTGTCGGTTTTACTGGGCATGTATTATTTGATTTAATCTATACGGACCACTTATGGATATCATGGGCGTTAAGTACAGGTGCGTTAGGATTTGTATTTGGATTCGCGATTCGTCGCAATAGCTTACGTCAAGGAGTCTTTTCAAGACATGACATGGTGCGTTTCAATGTCGTCCAAGCGGCAGTAAATATTGCGATTTTCGGATTAATTGCACCGACGCTTGATGTATTGTTCTATCAACACTCCACAACGATTGTATTTACTCAAGGATGGATTGCAAGTATCATCAACTTATTAACAGTAGCGGTGTTTGGAACGATTACGTTGAAACTCTACGCGAACTATAAATTGAAACAAAATAAACAGTAAAATGAGAAATCCCTGAAATTCACTTATAAGTGAATTTCGGGATTTTTGTTTTTAGACGGAAATGTTGTTATATCAACGAAAATTGGTGTTTTGAGTCAAAAAAAGGCCTAAAAAAATTGAAAATAATTTTTCTGAAGGAAATAAGAAATAATCCTAAAGATGAACTTATTGAATATAAACCTCTAAAATAATATATAATTTATAAGTTAATGATTATTACTTTTTAGAATTCCTGTAATTTATTTAATTTTTGAGAGTAGATTTAACTAATAAGTGCAGTTAAGGTTGATTTAACAAAATCCCCAACAGAAAAAAAGAAGATTTGAAGAATCTGACTTATACACAAAACTATATATTTTAAAAAGACGTTATTCATTAAATGAATAGCGTTTTTTAGTGCAATTTTTGCAAAAAAAGTAAAAAGTAACATATATGCTACAGTAACAAATATGTTACTTTTTGAAAAAGTTATTAGTTCACTACAATATCCGAATAATTCCCATAATTATCTAAATAAAAGCTTTTTATGATTACGAATTGTTAATGAAAAATGATACAAATAAGGATAAAACTATAAGTAGTTCCACATTAATCTGGAACAATAACGAATAAAAAAATTACTGTAAGCGTATCATATACTAGAAGTGTGATAAAAACGCTTGCAGTAGAAAATGCATTGAAGAGGGAGTGAAAAACATGAATGCAAGACAAATCTTCTTATTAGAATTTTTGCTTAAACAGCATGAATACCTCTCAGCTAATCAATTAGCTGAAAAATACGGAGTTTCTACGAAAACTGTTTATCAAGATATTGATAAATTAAAATGATTTTTCGATGAAGGAGAACTTAAAAGCAGAATTGTTAAAGTTCCGAGAAAAGGAATTAAACTATCTGCTGATGAAGAGAGAAAGCAAATTCATTCACTATTATTAGTAAATAAGCATGAATCTGGAGTTCAAGATTTTTCGCCGGAATATAGAGAGTCAGAGCTTATTAAAAGATTATTTATAAATCAAGAAGACTTAGATATTTATGATTTTTGCTGAGGAAATGTATGTTACAGAATCAACAGTCCATAGAGATATTGATAAACTAGAAAAAAATTTAGGGCAATTCGACTTAAAAATACGTATCAAACATGACCAATTATTTGTCGATGGTGATGAGTGGAATATAAGAAAAGCTCTACAATCTTATGTTATTCAAGCTCAGTCATTAGGAAGAGAAGAAAAATAGAACGTTTCTTCTCAGAGAAAGATATAGAAATCTGCTATGAAGCGATTAGTAGATTGTCTCAAAAAAATATCATCATCAATTTTCAGAAGAATATTCGTGTTTGTTGCTTGTAGAATGTTTAGTTTTTAAAAAGAGAACAGAAAACAATAACTGCTTAACTGAAAGAACAAGTAATTTGATTAATGATCTGAATCACTTAGAAGTTTATTTCTTTTCTGGTGAATTATTGGAGAGCATCATCAATAAATCTTTTTCAGAAATCTCGCCTTATGAAATTGAAGCAATGGCTTATAGCTTTACTAGCGTATGGCTTCAGTATTCAATCAGCTGATTATATTCAAAAATATTGAACATCAAGTCAACGAATTAATAAATAAAGTTTCTAATCTACTTAGTCTAGATTTATCGAAAGACAATCACTTGAAATTAATGTTATCCAACCATATTTCAAAGATGATTTTTAGGTTACGAAATCAAATATACATTACAAATCCTGCACTAGAGGAAATAAAAAAACAGTATTCGAGTTTGTTTAATGTTATTTGGATAGCTATTCGAGGACTTAGTAAATATTACGAAATTAATATTTCGAATGAAGAGCTGGCTTTTATCGTCATTCATTTTCAATTAGCAATCGAAAAAAATTGTTAAGCCTCTCAATATTGTTGTTATCTGCCAAAACGGTATTGCAACTTCAGAATTAATTATGAGTAAACTACATAAAAATTTTTTTGATTCGGATGCAAAGATAACAAACATTAATGCAAGAGAGCTTGATTTTTATGACTTAAGCAATATTGATTTGATAATCTCTACAATTGCTCTTCCGGAAGTAAAAGTTCCAGTTATTGAAGTTAGTCCGATTCTTACAAAAGATGAAATTGAGTCAATCAGAAGTTTCTATTCAGAACATATGACTGATAATTATACCTTGATGAGAACAAGCTTGGATGGTAGGAAATTTAATTTAGAATCTTTGCAAACGTTAATTAAGAAACCTTCATTAATTCGAGAAACTGTGAAAAGCAAAAAAGAGTGTATCGAAAAAATGATTAGGGAATGTGATGCAACGAATCGTAGAATTAAAGAGTTTAAAGAATCCATTCTTGAGAGGGAGACGCTTGGAAGCACAAGTGTTTATACAGGGGTTGCCTTACCGCACTGTGATCCAAGATTTGTTGAACAGTCCGAATTAATAGTCATGACCTTGGATAAACCAATAAATTGGGGAAAAAATAATGTTAAGTTGATAATTCTTATTGCCGTTGCGGAAAAATGATATTCCAATTTTTTTAAAAGATAGTTTAATCGCATTGTATTCTGTGATTGAAAAATCAAGAATTGATGAATGAATTGGTTCAATTGGAAAAACGGTGATGAAATTAAAAAAATAGACTACTTAAGGAGGTGAGCCAAAATGCTAAATGAAGAAGTCTTTGAAATAAATGTTGCAAACATAAAAACAAAAGAAGAAGCATTAAGCTATTTGACGGATAAATTAATCAGTAAAGGGATTGTAAAAGAATCTTATAAACAGGCAATTATTGATAGAGAGCATGTTTTTCCAACAGGATTACAATTCGAATCGTACGGGATTGCTATTCCGCATACTGATGTAGAACATGTGAATAAAGAACAAATTGCATTAATGACCTTAAAAGAGCCTGTTTCTTTTTATCAAATGGGAACGAATGATGTTGAAGTACCGGTTAGAGTGATTTTTATGCTGGCTCTCAAAGAAGCCCATAGTCAACTAACTATGTTGCAACAACTGATTGAAGTTCTTCAAGATAAGGACATCATGGAAAGAATCTTGAGCATGGATGAAAATACATCGAACTCAGAGATTAAAGAAGTATTAGCATTAAAAAAATATTAAATAATTTAGTGGTTTAGTAATAGAAAGGAGGAAAAGAAAAATACTAAATCATCAGTATCAGACTGTTATTCTGATTATCATTCATTAGGAGGAAGTTATAATGTTATTAGAATTATTTCAAAAATTTATTGATTTAGGAGCCATTGTTGTTCTACCAATTTTAATTTTTTTATTTTTTTGGTATGGCTCTTGGAACAAAAACCTAAAAAAAGCCTTTGTATCAGGTATTATTGTTGGGGTTGGTTTTGTAGGATTAAATATGGTAGTTGATTTGTTAGGGGTAGCTTAGGACCTGCTGCTCAAGCGATGGTTGAACGTTTTGGTTTAAACTTAACAACTATTGACGTTGGTTGGCCAGCAGCTGCAGCAATCTCATATGGTACATTGTTAGGTTCACTTGCTATTCCAATTGGTATTGGTATTAACTTATTACTTTTATTCTTAGGGTTAACAAAAACATTGATGGTTGATATGTGGAACTTCTGGCATGCAGCCTTCGTAGCTTCACTAGTTTATGCAGTTACTCAAGATTTCACATTAGGTTTATATGCTACTGCTACTTATTTAGTAATGATTTACTTATTAGCGCATCTTATTGCGCCAGCAATTAAAAAAATTCTATGGGTTCCCAAACATTACATTCTCACACGGTACTTCAGCACCTGGGTTCTTAGTTGCTATTCCTTTAAACTGGTTATTTGACCGTATTCCTGGATTTAACAAAATTGAAGCTAACCCAGAAAGCATTCAAAAGAAATTTGGTGTTTTTGGTGAAAGCACAGTTTTAGGCTTAATTATCGGTATTGTAATGGGACTTTTAGCTGGTTATGATGCAAAAGGGGTTCTTCAATTAGGTGTTAAAATGTCTGCCGTAATGGTTCTTATGCCACGTATGGTATCTCTATTAATGGAAGGTTTAACTCCAATTTCAGAAGCTGCTAATGAATTCGTTCAAAAAAACGTTTCCCAGGCCGTGAAGTAAATATCGGTATGGATTCAGCTTTATCTGTAGGACACCCAGCTGTATTGTCTAGTTCATTACTTTTAGTACCAATTACAATTTTACTTGCAGTAATTTTACCTGGTAACCAAACATTACCATTCGGTGACCTTGCAACAATTCCATTCGTAGTCTGCTTAATGGCAGCTGTATTTAGAGGAAATATTGTTCGTACAGTTGTAGGTGGTGCCATTTACATGACAAGTATTTTCTATATCACATCATGGGTTGCTCCACTTGTTACTCAAGCAGCGAAAGCAGCTAACTTCGATTTAGGTGGAAATACAAGTATTACAGCACTTGCTGAAGGTGGATTGTGGCCAACTTGGTTATTCGTATTCGCTGGACAAACAGTTCCATGGATTATTTTAACTATTGTATTAGTTGGTTCATTAGCTGGTTTATACTACATCAATAAAGTTCGTGCTGCAAAATAGGAGTGTATATTATGAAAAAATTATTAGTTATGTGTGGTTCAGGTATTGCAACATCTACTGTAGTTGTTGGTAAAGTAAAACAATGGTTGAAAGATAATGGTTACGAAGATAAAGTGCAAGTATTCCAATCTAAAGTATCTGAAGAAGTGAACAGATTGGATGAATATGACGTGGTTATTTCTACCACCGTTGTACCTGATTCAGTAAAGGACAAAGTTATTATGGGACTACCACTTCTTACAGGAATGGGAATCGATTCTCTATGGAATGAATTGAAACAAGCATTGGAGGCTTAATAATGAAAGCAAGAATGAGAGATGTATTGGGTAAAGCAAAAAAGGAACATTATGCAGTTCCTGCAGCTAATATGATCGATTGGGAATTGCGCAAAAGCATATTCTGAGACTAGTGAAAAATTAGGATTACCATTAATTTTAGCGTTTGCGCAAGTACATTCTCAGTATTTGAGTTTAGAAGATGCTGCAGCGATTGGACGTTATTTCCAAGAAGTAACAAAAACACCAGTCGTATTACATCTTGATCATGGACAAGATTTAGAATTCATTAAACGAGCTATTGAGCTTGGATTTAATTCAGTGATGATCGATGCGTCTTTAGATACATTTGAAGAAAATGTTCGTAAAACGAAAGAAGTTGTGGAATACGCTCATCAATTAGGCGTAGATGTGGAAGCTGAAATTGGCTTTGTCGGAGCAAATGCTGCGTCAAACAATGAAGAAGTAAAATCAATATATACTAGCGTAGAAGACGCTAAGAAATTTGTTGAGGAAACGAATGTAGATTCATTAGCGGTTTCAATTGGTACTTCTCATGGCTTGTATAAAGGTACTCCAAAATTAAACTTTGAACGTTTAGAAGAGTTAGATGAAGCACTTGCTGTTCCATTAGTATTGCATGGTGGATCGGGTTCTGGAGATGATAACCCTAAATCGTTGTGCAACACATGGTATTTCAAAGATTAACATTTATAGTGATTTTATATACTCTGGTGCAAAAAGCAGTTGCTGATGGACAAGTTGAAAAACTATATCGATATTGTTAAATTATCAAGAGAAGGTATGGAAAATACTCTTGAACATTACTATAAAGTATTTGAAACCAAATAATTTAGGAGGCGAAATATGAAAACTGTAAAAAACAAATTCTTCATCTTCAATCCCAAGTCATATTTATTTGGTGATGAATTACTAGAGTTGGCTAAGGAAGCGGACCGTTTAGCAGAACGTTTTTCCTGAAATTAGTATTTTCGTAACTTGTCCGTATGCGGATATTAGTAGAGTAGCGAATGAAACTAAAAAAACATCATTGTTACTGCCCAGCATTTAGACGGAATTGATTGTGGTAGAGGAATGGGTGCTGTGTTACCTGCATCTTTATACAACGCGGGAGCAAGAGCAACTTTCTTAAACCATGCTGAACATCCATTAACAACATCTCAAGTGGTTGCATCAGTAAATAAAGCAAAAGAACTTGGAATGATTACTGTTCTATGTGCAGATTCTATTCAAGAGGCTAAAATGCTCGCGATGTTAGAACCAACAATTATGCTTTGTGAACCGACTGAGCTAATTGGTACTGGACAAACGAGTGACGATTCTTACATTGTTAAAACGAATGAACAAGTGAAGTCAGTAAATCCTAATATTCTTATGATGCAAGGCGCAGGAATTATGAATGAAAAGGATGTCTATAGAACTATTAAATTAGGTGCAGAAGGAACTGGTTGCACAAGTGGTATCGTAAAAGCTGAAAATCCAAAAGAAATGTTGAGATTGATGGTAGAAGCTATTGATCAAGTAATGAATGAGGGTTAATCATGAGTGTATTTCAAAAAGAGTTTAAAAGTAGAAACAAAAAGAAAAAGTTGTATCCTATGTGGATATCACTCAGAGTGTAAAAGATACAATTTTAGAGAGTGGTATTAAATCTGGAACTTGTACAGTTGTAACAGCGCATACTACATGTTCTATCTTCTTTGAAGAAGATACACATGACCGAGATGAAGCTGGAGTAGATTTCTTACAATTAGATTTAAATCGAATTTTAGAAAATATTGTTCCTCCTCATGTAAATGCACAAAGTTACAAGTATCCTGGTGAAGCACATTATAAAGAAGTGGAATCATGGCCAAATCCAGAAGAGTGGTTACCTAATGGCGATCGTAGTTACCTTTGGAATGGAGACGCCCATATCAAAGCCACTATTATCGGTGCCAGTGAGACATTAGCAGTAGTGGATGGCCGATTAGGAATTGGTAAAACAGGATATGTCTATTTTGCCGATTTTGATAAAACACGAGAAAGAACAAGAAAATATCGTGTAATCGTTATGGGCGAATAAACTTGTTCGAAAAACAACTTACTAAAACGATGAATAATTAAATTAATGGAATTGCCAAAAACTGTTTAAAAGATTGTTCATTACGTAATAACACAAGACGTCAGTGATTATTGCTGGCGTCTTTTCGTTTGGACTTATCAACTGCTCAGAAAACTGTTAAAATAGTGGAGAATAAGCAGTAGAAAGGAAATCGCCATGGTTAAAAATTCTGTATGGATCCAACAAGAAATTTGTGGAGTAAAATTATATGTTTATCGTTCTAATGTTCAAAATGCTATGACCATTTATTTTTTAGATGGAGATCAATTCAAAGAACCTTTTAATCATTGGATCATTAAACATCAACCTGCACTCAATTTTGTACTCTTAAATGCAAATAATCGGACAGATGATTATACACCGTGGCCTCTCCAGACGTCTGAAACCATGCCGATGGATTTCGGGGGAAAAGCGGAAGAACATCTTTCTTTAATCACGACTCATGTGATTCCATTTTGTGAGAGTGAATATGGTTTTGCTTCAAGTGCAGAAAAGAGAGTTATGGGTGGTTATTCGCTAGGTGGATTGTTCAGCTTGTATGCAGCGGTGAATACTGATTTTTTCGGAACTGTCCTTAGTTGTTCTTCTTCGCTTTGGTATCCGGGTTTTCTGGACTATTTAAAAGAACATCCCTTTAAAGCCGCTCATCCAAAATTGTACATGAGTGTGGGTGATCAAGAAGGAACGACTGCGACGAATTTAACAGCAGACCAAACTCTAAATACGCTAGCATTAAAAGAGTGGATTGAGCCGAAATTTCAAGCAGGTGATTTCCAGTTTACGTTGGAAGAGGGAAATCATGGAACTAATATTTCAAGACGTGTCGAACGTGCTGTTGAATGGGTAGAAGAGAATAGTAAATAAGTAAAAAATCCACTGGTTTATCCAGTGGATTTTTTACTAACGATGCCAAAGGGATTCGAACCCCCGACCTAGCGTTTAGGAAACGCTTGCTCTATCCTGCTGAGCTATGACATCTTGTTACCTTAATTGAACCACACAACCCCATCATCTGTCCATACACAGTTACTAATTCTTAACTTAAATGAGCATTGACAATCTTCCCCCTCACAGCAACCCTAAAGACAGAACACTATCATTTTCTTTTCTATTTTGAAGGTTTAGAGAGTGTTTATGCAATGAAAAAGGAAGATGGAGTCCCTGGGATTCTATGGTAGGGAGTAAGAGTGATTGGTAACTGATGCGAATATGAGACTCTAGGAATTTATTCCGTAGAGACTCATTGAGGCTCAGTAGGGTGAGAGACTTTGGCTCGAACCGGTACAGCTCTTATCCCTACCATGAAGATATCCCAAAGGGACGGAATCCAAAGATTTTTCTTGGTGAGTTGGTTTGTGATGAAATGGTGCGGTTATAGTAGCCATATTAGGAATCGCATTGAATGTGAATTAGCTGGAGTTAGGGAGTGATTCCTTACTCCAGCTTTGAAAGCTTCAAAGGTGCAAGACCAAGGCTTGCACCGGTGCCCTAATATAGCAACTATAACGAAACGCACCATTTCTAAAAACAAACCAACAGTCAAAATAAAAAAACCACCAAAGAAAATCTTTGGCAGTTTTCAGGTGCATTTATTTAGTTTGCTGATTGACGGCGTGAAGATTGCCAATGCGAGTACAGACGGAAAAATCGAATCGACCGTAAAGATAGCCAGTGCAATCATCCCCGCAGTAATCATCGTTTGCCCAAAGAAGAATTTCCCTTTTTCAACATCGCCCACAAAGAAGGCGTATACGGTACGGTACATGCCGGCACCTGGAACGAGTGGGAAAAAAATCCAGGGATAAAGAATACCGTTACAGGGGCTTTGAAATAGCGTGCTGCTATATGCGATAAAAATGCAATTGTAAGGCCGCTATAGTAAGTCGCTAGTTGTAATCCCGAACGGTCTAAGAAGAAGAGATATACAAACCAGCCAATGCCTCCAATAATCGAAATATGAATGAGGAGTCGTTTTGGTGCTTCAAAGACAATACAACTAAAGTAGACGGCGATAAGAGCACTAATTACTTGATAAATCATAAGGGGTTTGCACCTCCTGCTAACACGAGTCCCAGAGCAACAGCAATAGCGACGGAAAGAGCCGTCACAAACGCTTCAATTGCCCGAGCTGCTCCTGAGTTGTAGTCTCCGCGTAATGTATCGCGAATCGCATTTGTAATGGCGGTTCCAGGAACGGCCGGCATGATTAATCCTACAATGGAGATGCCGATTCGAGCGTCCGGAACGAAATGTTTCTGAATCATGATGATAATGACAATCGCTGGAATGATCGATAGGAGGTTCAACACGAATGTTCCTAATTTTAATTTGGGATCTAACTTATAAATAAATGGCATGATAACCGCTGCTACTGATGCAATGACGAGTTCAATTGGCGTTGCTCCAAATAGAGCAGCGTAGAACCCGCACATCAGAATGAGGCCTAGATCTTTTAACCACTGTGGATATTCTGATTCTTTTAAATCCTGTAATCGTTGATAAGCTGTATCGAGGTCAATTTCTTTTGTCACTAATTGACGAGAGATTGCGTTGACTTTATAAATACGGTTCAAGTTCGTGTCGCGGTTTGGAACACGACGGATTTCTGTAATAGAATCGATGCAGTCGTCATCAAGGGTCGCAAAGATTCCAGTCGCCATTGCGAAGGCTTCGCAAGTTTCAAAGTTTGAAGTGGAGAGAATATAGTTCATTGTTTCTTCCACGCGATACGATTCCGCATTGCATTCGAGCATGATTTGACCAGCAAGAATAGCGGTATCCATTAATTTTTTTGCATATGATCGCACAAAGCCTTCCTCCTTACTAAAATACTCTCTAAGTATAGCATACTAGCGGTGTTTTGCTAAGTATAAATTTTTATGAAATAAAACTGTACCATTTTTAAATTGCAATCAGATTAGTACAGTTGTTTTTGATGATTGTTTTAACATTGTACTGTTTTTTTAAAAAGTATTTAGTGTATTATTAAGATAACAAATTTTTGGAGGGATATCCGTGGAATTATTTGAAGAATTATCACTTAAAGTGAAAGGGAAAGACGTTAAAATCGTATTTCCAGAAGGAGATGAACCAAGAATTATTGGTGCAGCGGTTCGTTTATTAGCAGATGGACTTTGCAAACCAATCTTACTTGGGAATGTAGACCAAATTAACGAAGTGGCAAATGCTCAGTGGATTTAACATTTCTCATTTAGAAATTATCGATCCTGAAACTTATGCAGACGATAAATATGCTGAAATGGTAGCAAGCTTTGTAGCACGTCGTAACGGTAAAGTATCTGAAGAAGATGCACAAAATTTATTACGTGACGTAACTTATTTCGGAACAATGATGGTATACATGGGCTTAGCAGACGGTTTAGTATCTGGTGCGGTTCACTCAACAGGGGACACAGTACGTCCAGCGTTACAAATCATCAAAACAAAACCAGGTGTCTCTCGTACAAGTGGTGCGTTCATCATGATCAACAGCGACAAATCTAAGAAATACTTATTCTCAGACTGCGCAATCAACATCAACCCTAACGCACAAGAATTAGCTGAAATCGCAGTAGAATCTGCAAAAACAGCTGAATTATTCGGTATCGAACCAAACGTTGCAATGTTAAGTTTCTCAACAAAAGGTTCTGCTAAATCTGAAGAAGCATTAAAAGTAGCTGAAGCAACTAAAATCGCTCAAGAATTAGCTCCAAACTACAATATCGACGGTGAATTACAATTCGATGCTGCGTTCGTACCAAGCGTTGGTAAACAAAAAGCTCCAGACTCACCAGTAGCTGGACAAGCAACAGTATTCGTATTCCCAGAAATCCAATCAGGAAACATCGGATACAAAATTGCACAACGTTTCGGTAACTTCGAAGCAATCGGACCAATCCCTACAAGGATTAAACAAACCAATCTCTGACTTATCACGTGGATGTAACGAAGAAGACGTCTACAAATTAGCAATCATCACTGCTAACCAAGCATTGATGGAAAATTAGGATGTGAGACATCGCGCTCAGAAATCGATCACTGGACCGGAACGACGGAAGGAACGTGAAACGTTCTGCGTACGTTTCGGGAAGTGGACGCGATTTCTGCGATGGCGAACTCAACTACTAAAAACGACTCGCAATGCGAGTCGTTTTTTTCTATTATATAGCCTTATTAGATGTTCTCGAATCACGAGTGATGAAGAGAACGTCAATAAAGCTACTGTGCGATGCGAGACTTCGAGTGCGGATATTCTGGAAGCAAAACTTTACAGTGCGAAGTTTTGGGCCTGTGATGGCAAAGTCAACCAAACTTTTGCAATTCTGTTTTACTCAAAATTTTTTGATCATTATAACGTATACATTATAATGATATTTTTTTCGTTTCTCTTTAAAAACACTATGATATAGACGTTTCTAGAAGTTTTTCATTTTAAAAACGGAAAAATTTTTTTCTAAGCATATAAATT
>BNJU01003889.1_pt1 | contig 51514 bp, 82 predicted proteins | sample 8539281 | NCBI WGS metagenome assembly BNJU01 (sample SAMD00202456, study PRJDB9452) | human saliva metagenome | isolation source: human saliva | place: Japan | reverse complement strand
ATTTCATTTTACCATAAATTGGAAGAGCTTGCAGAGGTTTTTCACGAGAAATAGTCTGATGAACTTGCTTCCCTAAAATCTGGGAGTTGGTTATCTTTTTATCTGTAGATTTGCTCAATTTCTCCTGCACAGCCTCTGCCACTTTTCGCGGCACACCCACTTCGACAATTTCATCCACGCTGGCTTTCTTGATGTTGGTCAAGGATTTAAAATGTCGCATCAAATTTTGCTTGCGCTTGGGTCCCTAGCCCTCAATACCATCCAGTTGCGAAGAAAAGGAGTCTTTGAGCGGAGCTGGCGATGAAAGGTGATAGCAAAACGATGAACTTCATCCTGAATACGTTGCAGGAGGAAAAATTCCTGCGAATTGCGAGACAACTCAACCACTTTCAAAGGATCGCCAAAGAGCAATTCATGCGTCTGGTGCTTGTCGTTCTTTTGCAAACCAGCGATAGGGAATATCTAACCCCTAATTGATTTTGAATGACGTCTTTAGCAATGTTGACTTGACCCTGACCACCGTCAATGACAATAAGATCAGGCGGTGATTAAACCATCGCGCATGACTCGGCTATAGCGACGCTTAATCACTTCTCGCATACTAGCATAGTCATCAGGACCGATAACTGTCTTAATCTTTTATACTTGCGATAATCCTTTTGCTGGGTTTCCCATTGATAAAGACCACCATAGCTGAAACAGGACTGGTTCCCTATAATATTGGAATTATCAAAGGACTCAATCCGAACTGGGGTGGGAATATTGAGCAACTGCCCTAGATTTTCAATAGCTCCTTGCGTTTTTTCAACAGATTTCTCCAACAAATCAAACTTCTGCTGCAAACTAACTTGCGCATTTTTAATAGCCAAATTAACCAGCTGTTTCTTCTCTCCTCGCTGAGGTTTGAGAATCTTCGTATCTACCACAGCCTGAACAGCTACGTCATCAATATCAGACGGAATCAAAATTTCATTGGGCACCAGATGAGATTTATTCTGATAAAATTGACCAATATAGGTCAGAAAATCCTCATCGGGATCATTGTAGTAAGGAAACATATTCACGTCTCGCTCAATGAGTTTTCCTTGACGGACAAAGAACACCTGCACACACATCCAGCCTTTGTCTACATAATAACCAAAGACATCCCGATTCTGCAAATCCTTCGCCATGACTCGTTGTTTAGTGCGAAGCGTCGCAATCTTTTGAAGCAAGTCGCGGTACTCAGCCGCTTTTTCAAACTCCATTTTATCAGCCGCACTGGTCATTTTCCTTTTTCAGCTCATCAATAATCTTATCATCATAGCCTTTAGAAAGTCTGACACTTCTTGAGCCATATCCTGAAAGAAATGGGGGCCATTATGGCAGATAGTGTGAGCTCGGCACTGCCCGATGTGGTAGTAGAAACAAACCTTCTCAGGCGGATTGGTGCATTTGCGAAAAGGAAAAATCCGATCCAGCAAGCGCTTAATTTCATTAGCAGCACCTACATCAGGATAAGGTCCGAAATACAAACCACCGTCTTTCTTGACCTGACGCGTAATAATTAGACGCGGATATGTCTCATTGGTAATTTTGATAAAAGGGTAGGGACTTATCATCCTTGAGCATGATGTTGTCACTTAGGCTGATTTTTCCTAATCAGATTGATTTCAAGCAGCAAAGCTTCAATATTGAGACTCCGTGACAATAAACTCAAAATCCTCAATCTCAGATACCAGCGCTTCGGTCTTAGTATCATGGCTCCCACGAAAAATAAGAGCGCACTCGATTGCGCAAATTCTTAGCCTTACCTACGTAAATAATGGTACCATTTTTATCTTTGTGAATATAGCAACCTGGACTGGTTGGCAGCAATTCTAATTTTGATTTGAATCAAGTTATTCATAATTATCATTATAGCAAAAATGAGCAAAAAGGAAGTAAAAGGAACACGAAAGCCTAAATGATTTTGCAATATAAAGAAAGAGGACAACAACGCCCTCTTTCAATAACTGAGATTCAATTGTCTTAATTGACAATGGTCTTCGTTTCGATATTATTCAAAATCAAGATATTCTTTTCAAGTTCAAGAACTTCTTCCATCGTTGCACATTCTGTAAGAGCACGTTGAGCGAGTTCTTGCATCTTCTTCGTATCCAATTTCTTCATCAAGCTACGTGTACGAAGAACAGATGTTGCACTCATTGAGAACTCATCCAGACCGATACCAACTAGAAGTGGAACAGCGGTTTGGTCACCTGCCATTTCACCACACATACCAGCCCACTTACCTTCAGCGTGAGCAGCTTTGACCACTCGATCCACTAAGCGAAGGATAGAAGGGATTGTATGGTTGGTACAAAGTAAGAAACTTGTTCATTCATACGGTCAGCAGCCATTGTATTGAATCAAGTCATTGGTACCAATTGAGAAGAAGTCAACTTCTTTTGCAAATTGGTCAGCAAGCATTGCTGCCGCTGGAATTTCAATCATGATACCAACTTGAATATTGTCCGCAACTGCCACACCCTCTGCAAGCAATTTAGCTTTTTCTTCTTCCAAAATGCCTTTTGCAGCACGGAATTCAGTCAACAAAGCAACCATTGGGAACATGATACGCAATTGTCCATGCACAGATGCACGCAACAATGCACGTAATTGTGTGCGGAACATTGCATTTCCTGTTTCAGAAATAGAAATACGAAGAGCACGGAATCCAAGGAACGGATTCATTTCTTTTGGCAAATCAAAGTAAGGAAGTTCTTTGTCTCCACCGATGTCCATTGTACGGACAACAACTGGTTTTGCCATTCATTCCCTTCAAGACAGCCTTATAAGCTTCATACTGCTCATCTTCTGTTGGGAAATCTTGCGAATCCATATAAAGAAACTCAGTACGGTAAAGCCCGACAGCTTCTGCGCCATTTGCATTCACACCTTCGACATCTTTAGGTGTACCGATATTTGCAGCCAGTTCAAAATGTTTTCCGTCAGCTGTTACTGTTTCAGCATCTTTCAGCAAATCCCATTCAGCTTTTTGTTTTGCATAAGCTTCACCAGCTGCTTTAAAATCTGCAACTTGTTCTTCTGTTGGATTGATAATAACCTCACCAGTAATTCCATTCACGGCAACTGTATCACCGTCTTTTACTAATTCGGTAATGTTATTTGTTCCAAGAACCGCAGCAATTTCAAGAGTACGAGCCATAATAGCCGAGTGACTTGTACGTCCACCAATATTGGTTACAAAAGCTTTAACAAAGTTTTTATCTAATTGAGCGGTATCAGAAGGAGTCAAGTCATGGGCAATCACAACTACTTCTTCATTAATCATAGCAGGGTTTGGCAAGCGTACACCAAGCAAGTGAGCCAACACACGTTTGGTCACGTCGCGAATATCTGCTGCACGTTCTTGCATGTATGGATTATCTTCCATATTTTCAAAGAGTGATGAACATGTCTGTTACTTCTTTCAGACCTGCTTCAGCATTCACTTTTTGCACGAATTGTTTCTTTAATCTGACCAATCATTTCTGGGTCAGAAAGTACCATTAAGTGAGCATCAAATACTTGAGCTGCTTCTTCTCCAAGGCTTTCTACTGCTTTCTCACGGATAACAGAAAGCTCGTTCTGTGAAGCTTCAAGAGCTACATCCAAACGAGCCTCTTCTGCATTTGTATCTTCGACTGAAGCAGTCTCAAATGATAAATCGGTTGAACGAGTAGATATGCCTTAGCAACAACAACACCGTCAGATGCTGCAATTCCTTTTAGCATTTCTGTCATGTTAAGCCAATCCTTCTTTTGTCATTGTTTCTGCGATTGCTACAATTGCATCATCAGCGTCTGCACCTTCTGCAGTAATTGTTACATCAGCCCCTTGACCAACACCAAGGCTCATAACACCCATGATTGATTTAAGGTTTACTGATTTACCTTTGTATTCAAGAGTAATATCTGAAGCAAATTTGCTAGCAGTTTGAACTAACAAAGTTGCTGGACGTGCGTGAATACCTGTTTCTGCCACAATGTGGAAATCTTTAGAAGCCATAGTTTGACTCTCCTTTAATGTAATCTTTTTGGGGTCTCATGTGATAACCCTTACAATTCTAGATTATAACATCTTTGTAAAAATTTTTCAAGAATTTTTATGTGTATTCAGCAAGTCTTTTTTTATGAGAATTACTGAAATTTCATTAAAAACGAGATTTTCACTATCCAATTGATTGACACATTTTTAATCCATTGTTCCCTAAGGAAAGCTTGAGTCTAACGAAGCCCAAAACAGGAGTTCATCCTATCTTTTTCTTTTTTTCCAAGAAAACACTATATCTAGTATCATGGTATTTAAAACCCAAAACAAAACACAATATTTAGAACATAATAGTTGACAAAATTCCTGCTTTGGATATACTAATTCCATACTGAATTTAAAGAAATTAGGAGTTCATTATGGTAACTATTTATTCAAAAAATAATTGCGTTCAATGCAAAAATGACAAAACGCTTCTTAGACACTAACCATGTAGAATATCGTGAAATCAATTTGGACGAACAGCCTGAATACATCGATCATGTGAAAAAGCTTAGGCTTTAATGCTGCTCCAGTCGTTCAGACTCCAACGGAAGCATTTTCCGGTTTTTCAACCAGGTAAATTGAAAAATTATCATAATTTTATGACATGTACATAATGGGAGAAATGGTTAAAACTGCGATAACTAGACAAGACCTTCTCCGTTCACTTTTTATACTCGGAAGAGTACCTTTGATGAAAACTTTGTTTTCTTCGTTCACCACCTCAACACTTTTCAAAACTGTTGAGTAACTTTTGTGAGGGTGAGACTACGAACTAAAATTTTGCAATTTTTAGTTCTTGCCCACCCCTCTTTCTTTTGCCAAATATCAAACCTAACATTTAGAAAAGGAACACTATGGGACTCAAACAATTAGAAGATGTGACGTATTTCCGTCTTAATAATGAAATCAACCGTCCAATCAACGGACAGATTATGCTTCACAAAGATAAGGAAGCCTTGGAAGCATTCTTTAAAAGAAAATGTTGAACCAAATACAAAAATTCTCTTCTATCACAGAAAAAAATTCACTATTTAATTCAAGAAAACTATTTAGAAAAAAAGAATTCATCCAGCTTTATTCACCTGAATACATCGAAGAGCTAGCCAGCTTCATTCATGAACAAGATTTTTCATTTTAAATCTTTCATGGCAGCTTATAAATTCTATAATCAATATGCTCTCAAAACAAAATGACGGCGAATATTACCTTGAAAGCATGGAAGACCGTGTTCTTTTCAATGCGACTCTATTTTTGCCGACGGTGATGAAGCAATTGCCAAAGATATTGCCAATGAAATCATTCATCAACGGTATCAACCAGCAACTCCAAGTTTCTTGAATGCCGGACGTGCTAGGCGTGGTGAATTAGTTTCTTGTTTCTTGATTCAAGTCACTGATGATATGAATTCAATCGGTCGTTCTATCAATTCAGCTCTGCAATTATCTCGGATTGGCGGTGGCGTTGGGATTTCCCTCAGTAACCTGCGGGAAGCGGGTGCCCCTATCAAAGGTTATGAAGGGCTGCTTCTGGTGTAGTACCAGTTATGAAGCTCTTTGAAGACAGCTTTTTCGTACTCTAATCAATTAGGTCAACGTCAGGGAGCCGGTGTTGTTTATCTTAATGTCTTTCACCCAGATATTATTGCTTTTCTTTCAACTAAGAAAGAGAATGCTGATGAAAAAGTACGGGTAAAAACCCTTTCTTTTAGGGTGTTGTCATTCCAGATAAATTCTACGAATTAGCTCGCAAGAATGAAGAAATGTACCTTTTAGCCCTTATTCTATTGAACGGGAATATGGCGTTCCATTTGCCTACATTGACATTACCGAAAAAAATATGACGAATTGGTTGCCAATCCTAAGATTAGTAAAAACGAAGATTAAAAGCTCGTGATTTAGAAACTGAAATTTCCAAGTTGCAGCAGGAATCTGGCTATCCTTATGTAGTTAATATCGATACTGCTAATCGTGCGAATCCAGTAGACGGCAAGATTATCATGAGCAATCTCTGCTCCGAAATCCTGCAAGTCCAAGAACCAAGCTCTCTTGAATGACGCTCAAGAATTCGTTCGTTTAGGAACAGATGTTTCTTGCAATCTCGGCTCTACCAATGTGGTTAATATGATGACTTCGCCAGATTTTGGTAAGTCTATCCGTACCATGACGCGGGCGCTGACATTTGTTACAGATAGCTCTCACATCAAAGCTGTTCCGACTATTGACCACGGCAACAGCTTAGCTCACACTTTTGGGCTAGGTGCCATGGGCTTGCACAGTTATCTGGCTCAACAATTGATTGAATACGGATCAGCTGAATCTGTTGAGTTTACCAGCATTTACTTTATGCTCATGAATTATTGGACACTTGTTGAGTCAATAATATTGCCCGCGAGCGCGGGGTGGTTTTCCATAACTTTGAAAAGTCTGATTATGCAAATGGTTCATACTTTGACAAATATGTGACCGGTGAATTTGTACCAAAATCTGACCGAGTGAAAAAACTCTTTGAAAATATCTTTATTCCTTCTGCAAAAGATTGGACTGAGCTACGCGAGAAAGTCATGACAGACGGTCTTTATCACCAAAAATCGCTTAGCTGTTGCGCTGAATGGTTCTATCAGCTATATCAATGATGTCTCTGCTTCTATCCACCCAATTACACAACGCATTGAAGAACGCCAAGAAAAGAAAATCGGAAAAATCTACTACCCAGCAGCAGGACTGTCAACTGAGACTATTCCTTACTATACTAGCGCTTACGACATGGATATGCGTAAAGTCATTGACGTTTATGCAGCAGCTACTGAGCACGTAGATCAAGGGTTATCTCTGACCCTCTTTATGCGCAGCGACATTCCACAAGGACTCTACGAATGGAAAACCGAATGCAAACAAACGACACGCGACCTGTCTATCCTGCGCAACTATGCCTTTAACAAGGGGCATCAAATCAATCTATTATGTCCGTACCTTTACAGATGACGGCGGCGAAGTTGGAGCCAACCAGTGTGAGAGCTGCGTGATTTAACGAGAATTAAAATTTCTAAAAAGCCTTTCAGAACAAATTTAAACTATCTGTAAACAATAAGAATCAACTGGAATAAAAGAAAGTAATCAACATGAAAACCTATTATAAAAGCCATAAACTGGAATGCCATTGAAGATGTCATTGACAAATCTACTTTGGGAAAAAACTGACCGAGCAGTTCTGGCTCGATACACGAATCCCCTCTCCAACGATTTGGACGACTGGAGAAAATTATCACTTGAAGAAAAAGACCTTGTTGGTAAGGTCTTCGGCGGATCTAACATTATTGGATACGATGCAATCCCAATCAGGTGTCGAAGCTATCCGAGGAGATATTCGCACACCTCATGAAGAGGCTGTGTTGAATAACATCCAATTCATGGAGTCTGTTCACGCTAAGTCGTATTCATCTATTTTCTCAACCCTTAACACGAAATCAGAAATTGACGAAATTTTTGAATGGACCAATACAAATCCTTATTTGCAAAAGAAAGCAGAAATTATCAACGAGATTTACCTCAATGGAAATGCTCTTGAAAAGAAGGTTGCCAGTGTCTTTTTAGAAACATTCCTCTTCTACTCTGGTTTCTTTACTCCGCTCTACTATCTTGGAAAAACAAATTAGCCAATGTAGCTGAAATCATCAAATTGATTATCCGCGATGAATCTGTCCACGGAACGTATATTGGCTATAAATTCCAATTAGGCTTTAACGAATTACCAGAAGAAGAGCAAGAAACATTCCGAGAGTGGATGTACGACCTGCTCTACACCCTCTATGAAAATGAGGAAGGCTACACAGAAACCTTATATGACGGTGTCGGCTGGACAGAAGAAGTCAAAACTTTCCTTCGTTATAATGCTAATAAAGCTCTCATGAATCTTGGTCAAGACCCACTTTTTCCCTGACACGGCTGATGACGTCAATCCGATTGTCATGAATGGTATTTCAACCGGAACTTCTAACCGACTTCTTTTCTCAAGTCGGAAACGGTTATCTTCTTGGTGAAGTTGAAGCCATGCAAGATGATGATTACAATTACGGGTTATAAAATATCAATTAAAAAAATAACATCTGATAACACAAAAACACGAATGAAGCAAGACCAGCAAGTAGCTGAAACTAAAATCGTTCGTGTTTTTATTATAATATTGTAAATGATTGTACTATTTTTTTACATCGCTATCGAAACATCGCAAACAGCATAACGAGAGCTGCTGGTGTGTTGTTTAAAAATATGCACAGCTATTGAATCTTTCAGATTTCCTCGACGTGCAAAGGCAGCATAAAGGACTAATCCCATGGCAAAATAAAGTGAAACTCTGTCCATTTTTGAGATATGAGGAAGTGCAAAAATGATAGATGTTATGATGGCTGCTGATATTTTTGATCTTTCTCAAAGAAAAAGATTGTCGCAAAAACCACGGAATACTAATTCTTCAATCACCGGAGCTATTATTGCAACAGTTACTACTATAACAGAGCAAAAAAGATATGATTAACAGACATAATTTTTCCTAGATTTTTGTAAAGCACTATCGTTACTGGTCGTACTTTGCCCTGTTAAAAAGATGTTTAGATAAGTTCCTAAAACCGCTACTACTCTTGCCGCTAAAAAGAACAACAATGCTTTCCCAAAATCTCCCCAAGAAAATGACAGGACTTTGATATCCTCTGAGACATGTGTCTGGTATCTCCTCCATAAAGTGCGGATAGCAAAAACATGAGCACAAGGTAGGCTAACACCAGTAAAATTTCTATATACACGGGCAAATCTTTGCCCTCTAGCTAGAAACAACATAGGAATGCCATTGATAGCCATGACTAACACAATTAGTCCCAATAATTTTACAATTCCAAGTCCAATATGGGCTATTTTTCATTAAAATTCTCCTCGTATAACTAGTTATATTTCATAAGATTGGGACAGAACTTATCTTGAAAAAAATTTAAGTTCGTAGTCCCACTCTCAATCACCTACCACGTCATTCACTTATCACTAAAATGAGATAGAGGCAGAAATACTTTTTGACCAGCCTTATTTAAAGTATTTCTTTATCATAGAAATATTTACTACATTGATGTAGAGGTGGATAAAGACCACGATTGCAATAGGAAAGGTATTGAACTTCACGTAATAGAAGCGAAATAGTGAACAGGAGGATGTAAAACGCTGGCAAAATGAACTGAGTTTAACTGAAAAAGAATCTTAAAAGCTCTGCTCATAATGTGCTTCTCTTTCTGCTTCATCATAGGTCTTCATCAAAGGCTAAAAACATCTTCAGGAAATGTAACGATTGGCAATTTAAAATGCCGAACCTGCTCAATTGTCTTTTGGAGACAATATTGTCCATATAGAATAAAAGTAAGTGCTACATAAGGAAATAAACTGCCTGTAATCAAAACACTATTTTTTAGTAATGAATACATTAAATGATGTTAGTATATCAAAAATCGTCAAGATTGTCACAACGTCTAATAAAAATAGTACCATATTCAGATTTTTGAACATCTTCTGATAAAGTTGTTCATTTAATTCATCTCCATTTGTTGACTGCTTTTTGAATTGTTCGACTAGACTGTAGTAAATAAATCGTCATGCAGAATAAAAAGCAGATTGAGCACACGAATAATCCAACCCCAAAAGTATGCTATTTAAAAAGATTGGAAAATGGAAATTTCGAGCCAACTACTTGCTACAAAAATTCCTAGCAAAACACTCACTACTAGTAAACCACTAATTTTTCATCCATTTTTTTCATCGCTATTCTCCTTTAGATAAAAATACATTTTCTACGTTTTTCTCCAAAAAATATGTGCAATCTTCAAGGCAATGATGACAGACGGAGCATACTCTCCCCGCTCAATCAAACTGACGGTTTGTCGAGAAACTCCTGCTTTTTAGCCAACTCTGTTTGATTCAACCTATCTCGCGCTCGAAAGTTCTTTTTAATCGATTTTTCCAGCTTCATATGCTCCTCTCCTTTCATCTCTATTGTAACTCATTCGTGTCACTTTTGTCAACTATTATTGTCAAAAATAATATTATCATTGTCAATTTAATGTAGAAATTTATTCAATTCATATAAAAATCCCCAAAAGTTAGTTTTGTATCCAACTTTTGAGGGAATTCTTCAACATGATGTTGATTTTCTTGCTTCAACTAGTCATTATTCTTTTTTTGAACGTTTTGCTAAGATGAAGATGACAACTCCTAAAATGACAATTCCTACTAAACCAAGGAAGGTTACTTTTTCACCCAGTTGACGGAAGGAAGCCACGTTTATTTTGTTTTGGCGTTTCTTTGACAACTTTGTAATTTACTTTGTAAGTAGAGAAGTGTGTTGTTTTAAAGCTAATCGTTTGATCTTTGTTGAGAACAAAATCAAATTTTTCCGCTTGCTTGCCGTCTTTCATAGCATAAACAGATTCCACCGTAGCACCTTGCTTCACTGGCACTGTCACTAATGTTGAGCTGACTTGTGATACTGTTTCGCCTTTTCGGATTGGTCAAAGGTAATGTCATAGCTGTCTGCGTTTTCTTCAATCGTCTTTTTAACTGCTAATTTGAGATTAGCTTTCACTAAATCTACATTTTGCAAGCGAACACCCGTGGCTGTATCCACTAAGGTATCAGAAGTTTCGCTTGGTTTAGGTTTTTTCAGTATCCGATGAACTAGATGTAGACGTTTCATTTGTACTCTGACGAAGATTGAGATTGAGATGTAGACGAAGTGGAAGATGTGGGTTGAAGATGACTCACTTGTACTTGAAGATGGTTCTGAGCCAGAGCTTGGTGGCGTTTGCTCATTTTTAATCTTTTTCTTCCATTTCAGCTTCTAGAGCTTTCATTTCTTTAAAGACTTCCTCTGCACGCGCCATACTAGACGCAGTCACTTCTTCTGACGAAGCTCCACCTGCAGCTGCGTATTGTTCATCTAATTTGGCTTGTTCTTCAATCAATCGTGCTTCCAAAGCTTTCCATTTTTCTTGAATGCTATTGCCAAATAATTTTTTTGATGCTTGGCTGCCATATCGTAAATGTGTGACGCAACCCAGTACCAAGAATCTTTGTCATATTTCGTTGTATCAACTTGATAAGCAGCATAAGTATTGTTGATATTTCCATAGTATGGCAAGTATGGTGCAAATCGAGGACTACCAACAGAAAAGCACATTGTGCCACCACCCATGCTGGCAGGGATATTATCTTTCAATTGGAAGATATGAGCTTCCATTACATTTGGATTGCCAGAGGATATTTGTAGACTGGATCTACTTTTCCACGTTGAGGAATGCCTTTCCCGTCCAATTCCATTTTGGTCAAGGGGCTTTAAATGGCGTTCCTTCAAAACGGTTCCGCTGCATCCGCATCACATCTGCAACGCTGATTTTTATTGCTAGATTGCAACAAATCAAAATATTTATCATCATAATTGACTGGTGCGTCTGGGTTCAAAAGCCTTAATACCGCCCAAGCCCGTGAACGATCAGCTTCTGCCATTGGCGGATTGTAAGATTGGGAAATATCGAATTTTGCCATCGATTTCCTTATAAGAATTAGCATCACGTGCTACTTTTTCCACATTTTCTGAAGCAATGACATTTTCCTTATCATTAAAATCAACACTTCCTAAGAAGAAGGTATTAGGGAAAATACTGTATTTGTCGTCTGGATATTTAATGGCAACATATTGATGACCAGACAAGATTTCCATGTACCAGACACCTGTCTTATCTGCAATTGTCACAATGTTTCCTTCAGCAGCTCCTTGTTTTTGACTAATCTCTGCGATGAGCTCCACACCTTCACGAGCTGTTTTGACATGTGGCAAGACAACCGTTGTCATGATAGATTCTGCTAGACCTTTTTCCACATAAGGATCAACTTTCTGGATAGCTTTATTCGCCTTAGCTGACACTGTAGCAGAAATGGAAACTCCATGCTCATTGAAGCCTACTTCATCAAAAATACCTTCTTTTTGGTGTAACATCCGAAACAGAAGTATATTTATAGCTATGTGCGGGTAATTGCCATTCAAAGCCATTGGCTTCATCAATCAGCTTTTCTCCCGCTTGATTGTCCTTGGCTGGATGAACTTTTAAAGACTTTGTTATGATTAGGCTCAAATCCTCTGTACGACCATACAAAGTAGAGCCGTCTGCCGTCAAGTTCTTCCGACAATGAAACCTGTACAAGCTTCTACTGCTTGAAAAAGGAAAGAGATAAGAGCAGATAACAGAATTGTTAAGCGAAAAATCAATTTTTCATATATTTCTCCTTTTATGATTGCATGTTGAATACATCAACTTTTAAGAGTGAGCATCACTCTTATCACCTTTTTAAACCGTATACCTTTAAATTTAGTATACTATTTTAAGTCTATTTTAGCAAGCGCTTTTCATGTATGTTTTTGTGTGTTTAGGTTCTTTTTATCTTAAAATCATAGTAAAAAACCAGAAAAATCATTTTCTGGAATTTTTGTTCATATCGTAAAATTTCTTGCAGTATTTCTTGATAATCAGTTGTCTCTAAATGATACGTTAACTCTTCGGGAGTGTAAGAATCTCAAAAAGAAATCGCTCAGCACTTCTAATCCTAAAGCATCCAAACGGTCTGAAAAATTCTACATAAGCAAATCCAATAGCTGTAATAACATTCTTATCTTTACAACAGGCTGATGGAGAAAATTTGTTTTTCCAGAAAATACTCTACCAACCCACATACAGACCACCTGTGTAATACCGGCTTCAACAAACCAGCTTTTCCTAAAAACATAGGAGATGAGGAAATAGCCGCTACTATCGTCCGCTTTGTGTCTACCCTCTCCAAAAAGAGATTAGTCTGGAATCATAAAGGCTAACAAATGGCTCTAGTGTGCCTGGCAATATGATACAACTCATATTTACATTTTGTACTTCTGCAAAAGTAAAATCTGGAATAACTTGCAAACCTTCTTCACTCGTATAGACTTTCTTTTCTGAAGCAAGATAGTCCAAAGACTGCCCAAAAGAAAGACAAAGCGTTGATGTCAAAGTTGTGATTTCTGCAATGAACATGCTGAATACAGCAAAACTGCTATTTTCATAGATGCCCTTCAGAAAAGGTGAGACATGCTTCTTTTACAAGATTTTTATTTCCTATGTTTATCAGGATCCCAAACGAAAACTTGCGATGAAACTGAAAGCAAATGTTAGTAAGCCAACAACAATTGACAGTAACAGAGCGATCAAACGGGGAGTAGCAATGATATATTTGGATTTTTTTTCACTTGAAGTGCAGTTACTTCGGCATCTAAGCGATTAAATTCTGTCTGAATACGATGTGCGACTTCTTCCACACCCTCGTCATTCATCTTTTTGATATCTGAAACATCAATAGGTTGTCCAAAAATCCATGTCTACACGTCTCGCCTTTTTGCTAAACCTTTCAGACTCATCGGTCCTACATAAACAACTGGAAGAATGCGCACCTTTGCCATTTTAGCAATCAGTGCAACGCCACCTTTCACATCTGTCGAATGTCGGCTTCCACTTGGAAACATAATCAAAGACCGATTGCTTGATTTCAACATCTTGACGGGGTATTTAATAGCAGATGCTCCTGGATTTTCACGGTCAATTGGAAATGCGCCACACATGCGAATCCACCAGCCGAAAACGCGATTTGTGAACAGTTCTTTCTTTGCCATAAAGATAAATTGCTTGGGTCTTGTCGCAAAAGCCATGTAAACAGGATCCCACCAAGTACGGTGTGGAGCCACTAAAATATAATTTTCCTCTTGGTCTGGAATGTTCTCCAAATGGTGGTAGTGAGCATTACCATTTAAAGCCCATAAAATCAACATCACCAATCTTCTTAAATATCTATAAAACATAGGCTCTCCCTTCTTATCCTTTTCATTATACCTTATCCAATGTCCACTCGCAAACTTTTTTTGCTTTGAAACTGTTACAGCTGAATAGATTCTATTAGAAATTTTACTAAAAATGGTATGATTAACCTCATGAACATGAAAGAATTTACAGGGATTAACCCACCAGCAAGTCCAAGAAAAAATTTCACAAGGACTCACCAATGATTTTACAGTCAATACAAGTATCAGCACTTGGCAAATCATCAAGCGTAATGTTTTTACGCTATTTAATGCGTTAAATTTTGCCATTGCCGTAGCACTCGTTATTGTACAAAGCCTGGAGCAATCTGGTCTTCTTTGCCGTTATCTGCTTCAATGCTTTCTCTGGTATTGTCACAGAGTTACGCGCCAAACACATGGTTGATAAGCTCAATCTCTTAAATAAAGAAAAGATTAGTGTTATCCGTAATGGGCAAACCACATCTATTAATCCAGAAGAATTGGTTCTAGGTGATGTGATTCGTTTGAACGCAGGTGAGCAAATTCCAAGCGATGCAACTGTTTTAGACGGTTTTGCAGAAGTAAACGAAGCTATGCTGACAGGAGAAAGCTGACCTCGTCCAAAAAGGAGATTGAGGGATCAACTGCTCTCAGGAAGTTTTCTTGTCAGTGGTCATGTAATAGCTGAAATTACTCATGTTGGAGCTGACAATTACGCCTCTAAGCTCATGCTAGAGGCTAAAACCGTTAAACCAATCAATTCTCGCATCATGAAATCCATGGACAAGATTGCAGGTTTCACAGGAAAATCATTATTCCTTTTTGAATTGCGCTCTTTCTAGAAGCACTTTTTGGTAAAACACACTTGCCTGTCAAAGATTCGGTTGTCAATACTTCGACAGCTCTTCTGGGAATGTTGCCAAAAAGGAATTGCACTTTAACGATTACCTCGCTTTTAACAGCGGTCATCAAGCTGGGCTTGCGAAAAGTCCTCGTACAGGAAATGTACTCCGTTGAAACGCTGGCTCGTGTTGACATGCTCTGCCTTGATAAGACAGGCACCATTACACAAGGAAAAATGCACGTCGAAACAGTCAGCCCGCTCACAGAAGATTTTATCAGAACAAGCAATCTCTGAAATTCTTAGCGCTTATATCGCTGCAAGCGATGACAACAATCCGACCTGCCCAAGCAATCCGCAAACAATTTACAAGTTCTTCTAATTACCAAACGAGTAACGCTATTCCATTTTCTAGTGACCGTAAATGGGGAGCTATGGAAATGTCGGACTTAGGTACTGTCTTTCTCGGTGCGCCTGAAATGCTCTTTAACAAAGAGATTGAGATTGCCCAAGCAGCCCAACAGCGAGGTTCGCGCGTACTCGCTTTAGCCATTGAGTCCTGAACGCATTGACCATAAACACATTCACTTACCTAATAATGTTCAACCTATTGCTATTTTTAGAAATTACAGATCCGATTCGTGACGGGGCAGCTGATACCTTGGAATACTTACGCTCACAAGAAGTTGGCTTAAAAATCATATCAGGTGACAATCCGATTACTGTATCAAACATTGCTGCAAAGGCAGGTTTTTGCAAACTACCAAAGTTATGTTGATTGCTCAAAAAGTAACGGATCAAGAGTTGATTGATCTGATAGAAGCGACTGCTATCTTTTTGGTCGCGTTTCTCCTCATCAAAAGAAACTTATCATTCAAACCCTGAAAAAAAGCAGGGCATACCACAGCTATGACCGGTGACGGGGTCAATGATATTCTGGCCTTGCGTGAAGCAGACTGCTCCATTGCTATGGCTGAAGGAGATCCCGCAACCCGACAAGTTGCCAATCTCGTCTTGCTTAATTCTGATTTTAATGATGTTCCTGAAATTCTCTTTGAAGGACGCCGCGTTGTTAATAACATCGCCCTGCATTGCACCAATTTTCCTCATTAAAACAACCTATTCGTTCATTTTGACAATCATTTGTATTTCTAGTATTCTGTTGGGACGAGCAGAATGGCTCTTAGTCTTTCCATTTATCCCCATTCAAATCACCTTGATTGACCAATTTGTTGAAGGTTTGCCGCCCTTTTGTCCTCACCTTTGAGCGAAATATCAAACCTATTGAACAAGATTTCCTTAAAAAAAGCAATTTTCAAGGCGCTACTAGCGGGCTAATGGTCGTCTTTAGCGTTTTATTTGTCAATATTTTTGGTGGACTGCATGGCTGGTCACAGGGTGGAAATCTCAACTTTACTTTATTATTTATTAGGCTCTATCGGCTTTCTATCTGTTGTTCGTGCCTGCCTGCCACTTAATCTCTGGCGGATTCTGCTGATCCTCTGGTCCCTCGTAGGCTTCTTTTGGAACAGCCATTCTTCTACAAAAATACATTGAAATCGCTACTCTAACCAGCAATAGCTTTCCTATCTACATTATTCTGATGATTCTCTTTACAATTACTTTTATTGTCGTGACACACTACAGAACAAACAGGAGCAAAGTTTATAAATCTTAAGAATAATACCTACAGGCAGTAAGAAAAACCGTACATTTTTGTCTTACTGCTTATTTTTGATTACTTCTTTTCCTCTACATCATGATATAATAAAGGTATATGGCAGAAATTCTTTTTAAAGACGGTGAGCGAGTCAATCAGCTCTTTTCTACTGACGTCAAAATTATTCAAAATCGAGAGGTCTTTAGCTACTCAGTAGATAGTGTACTCCTCTCCCGTTTCCCAAACTTACCTAAGCGCGGTCTTATCGTGGATCTTTGTGCTGGAAATGGTGCTGTTGGACTTTTTGCAAGCACCCGAACCCAGGCTCAAATCATAGCGGTTGAAATTCAAGAGAGACTGGCAGATATGGCAGAGCGCTCTATTGAGCTAAATGGTCTAACCCACCAAATGCAGGTCATTCAGGATGATTTGAAATATCTCACCCACTATATTGACGGTAGTAAAGTGGACATGATTTTATGCAATCCGCCTTATTTTAAAGTAGATGAAACATTCTAATCTCAACGCAAGCCGACACTATCTGCTTGCACGACATGAAATTGCGACCAATCTGGAAGAAATCTGTCAAATCTCCCAACGAGTTTTAAAGTCCAACGGACGTTTAGCAATGGTGCATCGTCCTGAACGATTCCTTGATATTATTGACACCATGATAGCGCATAATCTAGCTCCAAAACGTATTCAGTTTGTTTACCCAAAAAGCAAAATCGCGAAGCCAATATGCTCCTCATTGAAGCTATCAAAGATGGTTCCCTGTGACGGGTTAAAAATCCTGCCACCGCTTTTCATTCATAATGAAGATGGCGTGCTACATCCAGAAATTCATGAGATTTACTATGGAAACTAAAGCCTACATGTACGTTCTGAATGCGCCGATGGCTCTCTCTACACAGGGTGCACGACCGATGTCAAAAAACGACTTTATACGCATAATACTGGAAAAGGCGCCAAATACACGCGTACACGATTACCCGTTACTCTTTTATATCAAGAAGAATTTCCCGACAAACCTTCTGCCATGTCAGCCGAAGCCCTCTTTAAAAGAAAAACACGACAACAAAAATTAGAATATATTGCAGATAAGAAAAAGTAGAAAGCGGGAGGTCTTTCTACTTTTTGCAATGATTTATTGGTTATTTTTCTTAGAAATGACAGCAATAAAGACACTCAGAAAAACAACACCGATACCAGCTAAATATGACATGCTAGTCCCTGTACTTGGTAATAATTCTTTGGTTTTAGCTAATTTTTGTCACTTGTAGTAGGCAAAGTTTCCTTGTTCCTATTCGTTTGAGAAGACTTTCTCATTTTTTATTAGACGAATCAGAATCTGTCAACCCAGCATGGGAGTTTTCTCCTTTTTGTTCTTTGTTATTAGAATTTTCCTTTGTTTTTTGCTATCTTCATGCTGAACATTAGATGAAGATTGATTTTCTAGTGGTACAAGGGCTTGAATAGCAGTCTGTAATGCTTCACATTCTGCATCAATCTCTGCTTGTGTCGCATCATCTTTTTGTAAAATAACTTGTGCTTCTTCTACTTGTTCTTTTTAAGTTCATAAGTGAATCCTTTGTATAATGCATAGTTTCCGCTAATTTTTCTTTTGCCGAAGAAAAGTGGTTCCCAACTTTGTCTTATCTACTCCTTCTTTGGTTAAAGCAAATCGTCAATTGTTCCCCATGAACCTTTATTTGCTTTCACACATATTCCCATGTCACCTCGGTCTCTTTTTGTTAATAAAGCTCAATTTAGCTGTCCATGATTTGACCAACCAGCTAGTTTGACTTTTTCACTGAACATTGCACTCAGCACGAGCAAAAAGCATAAATATCTTCAGAGCCATTCGTATCACCACCTTGAATTTGAGCAGAAAAGTGATAAGTTCCTGCTGGAAGTGTTATCTTTCTTTCAGCGCCAGTTATATAATTGTTTGTGCCATTGTAGAAATTCATGGCATACTTGCCTGTTTTAGGCGTGTCTTGTCTACGCTTGATAAAATCATTAAAAAGTATAATCTGAAAGATCTTCTTCCTCAAAAGCTAGAATTTGATAACAAACTCTCTTTGCTGCCCTGCTTCTTCATTCTTATCATATTTTGAGATTTGTATTCAACCCAGTATAAACATATTTAAACGTCCTGCAAGTGATGGCAAAAGCTTTTTCCTGTAAAATCAAACAATGCTGATTATCCCATTCAGACCACCGTAATTTTCCTGATTAACATTTGGATCATACCCAATGACGGCACTAAAGCCCAGCCCGAACCGTATTTTTCCCAAATAGGTGTATTTACTTCTTTTCCTTTGGAACTAACCGGTGTCCAAGCTGGTTCCCAATAAAAGATGCCTAATGCACTTGCTTTATTGGCTGCATCAATGACATCTCGTAAGGCATGCGATTGCCCTTGAATAGAGGCAGGATAGCCACCTACCAGCATTTGATTTTGTGTTCGGATAACATTTTTGTTGACCATCTCCATCTTCTAATGTATAGGCATAAAAGTCTCTGCTACAAGTGTCTTTTTCCCATACTTTTTCGGTCACTGTCTTTAAAACTGAAGTCAGATTATCTAAATTACCATGCCAAAAACTATAATAACTAGTAGCAAACACATCATAATCAATATGGTGATCTGATAAACCTTTTGCGTAATTCAGTATCGTTTCCGTTTTATCTGGGTTGGTAAAATGAAAAAGCTATCAATATAGTTGCATCCACTTCTCGCACTGCTTTGGCGCCTGCTGCAAACAACTGATAGCGTTCCTCTCCTGCTTCACCTGCTATCCCACTACTCGTTGTTTCATTACCAACTTGAACCATTCCTACATTTACACCAGCTGCTTTTATTTTTTTCAAGACTAGCTTTGGTGTATTGATATAAAAGCCTCTGATTTTTCAGACACATTCATATTTGTCCAATCTTTTGGTGGAACTTGACGTCCTGGATCAGCCCAAAAATCTGAATAATGAAAAGTCTACTAGTAGCCGCATACCATGTGCTGTAGCTCGTTTTCCAATCTCAATCGCCTTTTTCTATATCGCTATTTCCAGCGCCATAACCATGTCCGTTATGATCATAAGGATTATTCCATACTCTGACGCGAATGTAATTCACACCATTTTCTTTCAAAATATCAAAAGATATCTTTGATATTTCCCATTTTCATCTTTGTACTCTACACCACTTTGTTCTTGAGCAATTACTGTTGAAATATCCGTCCCCATGATAAAATCAGATGATAAATTTTTCTACTTTTATCAACACGTATTTTAGTATTTTCATTAGCTTTAATAGGAATGACTCCTCCAAGCAAACAAAGACGCTAGCAAAAAAACAAGCGACAATCTTAATCCTATTTTCATACAGTTTTCCTATTTCTATTTAGTTTAATATTTTTAGTGTTCGCTTTTAAAAACTGATAAAAACAAGAACTAGGTTTTATCAGTTTTTAAACGAACATTTTATAGAAGGCTAGTTATTCAAAATGCGAAAGAACGAGATTGCACAGCGCCTTTAGGATCACGTGTCAATTTGATATATTCAGCACCTTTTGTCGCAACAAGTTTGATGCCCAATTTATCCGTATCTTTCTTAATATCTTCATAGTAAGAATTGACTTGTGGAGCTAGCACAATCATGTCAAAATCTTTCATAATATCGTAGTGCGAACCATAAGCACCAGCTGTTGAACTGAGGTCTATGCCTAACTCTGCTGCGCCTTCTGTTAGTGCATTTGCTAGCATGGCGCTTGTCCCTGCACCGGCACATAGAACCAAAATATTATGATGCTTTCCATCTGCAACCGCTTGAATTTGATCGTCTATTTCAGCTTCTGCTGCTTCTTCAAGCTCAATCACTTCTGCCTTTTTCGCTTCTTCTTCTACTAATGAATCATCGTACGCTTTAATAAATGGAAGGTAGATGAGAGAATCAACTACAATCAACAGCAGCATCAAGACAATAGATAAGATTCCTGCACCCGTACCTAAAATCAAGCCAATCGGTGCTGGCGTTGCCCAAGGAAGGACATACATAAAACTATTCATACCTAACACATCAACAAAGAACTTGAAAGCACAAACATTGATCATTGGGTGATTAAAAATGGAATAAAGAAATAAGGATTTAAAATAATCGGTGTTGCAAACAACAATGGTTCATTGACTGCAAAGCAAACCGGAACAAAGGAAGCTTTTCCGACAGCTTTTAATTGCTTAGATTTTGCAAAAGAGCATGAAGAGGAATGGAACAACCAATGTTGCACCTGTACCACCCATTGTGCCAACGAAGTTTCAAGTCCAACTGTCAACACGTTTGAAGCATGGTGACCTGCTTTTACCAACTGTAAATTCGTTTCCACATTTGCATAAATAATCGCGACAATAGCTGGTTCTACAATTGAAGGACCATGCACACCAACAAACCAGAAGAGCGCCATTGCTCCCCAAATAATCGAAATTCCTAAATAGCCATCAGCTGCGGTAAATAAAGGTTGGAGAAGTGTGATAACAGCTTCTGCAAACGAATGCCCAAAGAAATAACGCACGATTGTATCAATCAAAACAGCAGCAAATACTGCAAATGAAAATGGAAAGACGTCACGAAAGTTTGAGAAATTGTTCCAGGAACTTCTTTTGGCATCTTAATAGTAATGTCTTTCAATACACAGAATTTATAAACATTCACCGTGATAAAAAGCTGCTACAAAAAGCCGCTAAAAATCCCTTTTTGTTCCCATGTAGCCATTGGCTAAACCGTTTTCAATTTGATCCACACTTAAAAGGAGGAAGCTCACAATGGAAGCCAACATAACAGAAACCGAATTGATAGTCTTGTTGGTCGGCATATTGCGGTTCATTGATTCTGACAAACAACGAGCGGTCGTAGCGGACACGAGAATAGCTACTACACCCATAGAATAGCCATATACTTTCCAAAGCCAAGTAGAAACGTCATTTGGCAACTTAAATCCAAAAATTTCTGGAATTGCTGCTAGCAAGATAAAAAATACTTGAAAATAAAATGGCGGGCATGGCGGCTAAAAAGCCGTCACGAATAGCACCAAGATAAATATTGCGTGATATTTTTTTCAAAAAAGTTTTCCTTTCTCAATTTGTTTGATAATTCCGTTCATGAATTAGTCCTCCTAGTATTGATTTTTATATAATTCAATAAAATCTACGATCAATTCTTTTTAACAATAATGTCGTCATCAAATAGATCTTGACCGTGAATAAAGATAAATCCTAAATCTAAATCTTCCCTAGCTGCCTCTTGTGCTAAAATCTGCGTTTGTGAATTGTGGGCTAAATTTAAATTTTCATCTGCTTCTTTTAAAGCAGCATCTACATTTGTAAAAATTCCCTTGACGAACCTCTTTCCAGCAAATTCAGTAAACAACTACGTGCATCTCCCGAATAAGCTACGATTTCAAATCCCAACATTTGTAATTCGTTTTATTCATTTCATCTCCCCTTTAAATCACAATTTTTTTGTTTCGCTACTTGTGCTTGTACCAATAAGCAGATTCCTTAGGGTAACGCTTTTGAGTTTCAAAATCAACGTAAAACAAGCCATAACGTTTATTGTAGTCATTTGACCACGAGAAAACATCCATTAAAGACCAAAGAAAATATCCTTTTACCACAACACCAGCATCAATAGCTTTGCTTAAAGATTGCAAATACACTTTCAAATAATCAATCCGCGGCTTGTCCATAATGATGCCATTGTCAAACTCGTCTTTATAGCCCATTCCATTTTCAGTGATATAAATCTTTTTGATAATGTGGGTAGTCTTTCTTAATTCTCAATAAAAGGTCATACAAACCTTCTGGGTAAATAATCCAATCCCAGTCTGTTCGTTCAATCCCTTCCTTGTAAATCCGTTCTCCAATGCCTTTCACTTTATAAACCGAAGTGCCTTTATCACCCGTTCCATTATGATGAATGGTTGATTCGCCCTGATAAGCCTTAACAAAATGACATTGATAATGGTTGATTCCAAGATAATCATTTCGATGACTAGCTTTTTCATTTCTTCAAAATCGCTTTCAAGGAATTCATAACTAGCATTGTTAGCAGCGCAAATTTCATTAAGAGCTTCCATTGTTTCCTCAGAATAATATCCCAGATAAGTAGCATCTAGCAAGAAACGAATAGAAAGCGCATCATCCAAAAAAGCTGCATGCTTATCTTCTTCGCTGTCTGTTGCTGGGTATTTTGTTTCCAAAGAATGCACCACTCCAATTTCACCAAGGTAACCTTTCTCCTTGAAAAGATTTACTACACGCGCATGCGCATACATCATATTGTGAAGACATTGAATCACCTTACTCAAATCATACTGAATCCCCGGAGGAAAGACACCGAGCAAGTATTGATTGGTCGCAACAGGATAAATTTCGTTAAAAGTGCTCAATGATGAACCTCTGAAATTCTTGAAAACAAAATTCAGCATATTCCACAAACGCTTCAATTGTATCTCGATTAAGAAAATCACCTTGATCAAACAAAACTTTCGGAGTATCAAAAGTGATGCAGTGTAACAAATGGCAGGACATGGTGTTTTCGCACATTCAGCAAATACACGGTGATAAAACTCTACTCCTTCTTGGTTGACCTTGCACACGTCCCTCTGGAAAAAATACGGCTCCAAGCAATAGACAAGCGCAAAGCCATTGACGCCAAACTTCTCACACAACTCAATATCTTTTTGAATATTGATGATGAAATCACTAGCTGGATCTGCCAAAAATCGTCCTTGTTTTTTTCTAAAAAATTCATCCCAAGCGACCGGATCCTTTTCCACCTTCTTTTTGTAGCTCCTTCTACTTGATAAGCAGCAGTCGCACCGCCAAAAATAAAATCTTCTGGTAATTGAAACATGTCTTCTCCTTTACAATAATCTTTGAATATGAATCACCAAATATACCTTTTTCATTTGGATGAAGTCCTCCACCCAAATGCTGACGAATGACTTCATAAATATCTTCGCCAATTTGATAGGCTTCTGGATAATCCTTTTGATATGTTCTTCTAAATTCTTCATGGAGACTTTTTGAATCACTGTCATCCTGATCCAAACGCTCAATAAAGTATGTCAAATGAATCATCAAACGGTCGTAAAAATTACTATTCTTTTGTCCGCTTAATACCATGTTTTAAAAGTTCCTCTTGCACCAAAGCAATCATTTGTCGGGTCAGTGTTTGTTCATCTTTACTAATCACGACATCTTCGCCTTTCGCATTGATAAACTGTAAGGCTAACCGCCCAATCTCATCTTTTTGGAAAATCCACATCCAATTTTTCTTTTTAAATCACCAAAGCATGCTCAGCAATTTTGTACTCCGTCGGATATTGCTTTGACATATCCGGCAAGTGATTACTTTTATAAGTATTTCTTTGCAGCGCTTGATAACTACAATAATATGATCTGTCAAAGTTACATAGATGTACTCTTGAACTGGAAATTGGAACTGTTGAATACCATAATCAATAATTTCATAACTAGTCGATAAAGTCCAAGGGAACATCTTTTAACAAAGCAGAAAAAGTTTTCGCGCGATTCTTCACTTTTCAGTTGAAAGACTTTTTCTACTCGTTCTCCTGTAACAAACTCCCTTTTTTCTTTTTAAAAAATGATACCGAGTCCCCATGACAACAGCCTGTTCACCACTTTCATTTTTGACCACCGCAACATTATTATTTAGTGGCTGGACAATTCAGAAACATTCATGTCCTCCTTCCTAACAATCTTTTTGTAAAACATAAAAAAACCATAAAACAAAACCAAGATTTTTACTTGGGTCATTTATGGTCTCGCCTAATTTCTTAGTTACAATCCATGTTTTATTTAACTTTATGAAATAGAGTTTAACACATTTTTCAAACTTTTTGTAAACCCTTTCTGTCTTTATTTTTAAAAATTTATACAAAAATGGATAATTTGTGTAAATTTAAAATCTTTCATTCTATACTTATAGCTTACTTCTGTACCATACCATTTGGGATAATGACTTCTTTGGAGTAATTTCTTCTTCCTTGATGCGATTATACAAAACTACCGCATATAGAGGAAATAGAATACAAAATGAAATTAGTGCATGACAAAGTAATGCTAAACCAATCAACTCTGGAACGATGTTCAAGAAATAATTGGGATGTTTCACATAGCGGAAAAGCCAGTGATCAACAAATTTATGATTCTTAACCAGCATCAATTTTACAGTCCAAATTTCACCTAAGAGTTGTGTCACAACATAGAGCATAAACATTGAAAAATAGCAACAGTCCAAATCCTATAGCACTAAGTGCGTCAAACCGAACCTGACGTATCGTAGCTTCAGCAAAAGCAAGAAAGGTAAAATAAAATGTGAAGAATAGTGATATACTTGGTATTTTGCACGCCATATTCGCGCCCACCATTTGCCAATATCGCTTTCTCATTCTTCATCGATATTTTTAGAAATACCAACCGAAATACAAATACCGCTAAAACAATAAGTCCTGATAAAGTCATACGACCTCCTTATAATAAAAATAATCTATTTTATTATATAAAGAGGATTTTCTAAGTCAATACATTCAAAAATATCATATAAACTGTAGAAAGAAATTTACAAAGTCGTTGGTTTAATTTCGTCTACAATTCGTTTTACATCAGATAGATCTACTTTTGGAGTCCATTGCAGGCAGTTAGCTGTTGCATAGCACAGGCACGAATGACAGCTTCTATCAACTCTCCCTTACTTTCTAAAGCATGGCAGAGACTTCCAAGGAAAAAGTCGCCTGATGCAATAGGATTTTTGACATGAATTGCTGGAAACGTCAGTTGGAAAACATCATCCTGCAGGCGTGCTACGACTCTTTTCCCCCCATTGTCACAATGAAAGTAAAGGAATTTTAGTATATTCTTTGAGAAGTTTTGCTGCTTCTTCTGCAGTTTCAACTGGACATCCTGTTAATTCTGCCAATTCTTCATCGTTAATTTTTACAATGTCAGGCTGTGCTGTGAAAGCTGCTTTTAGTGCGGCACCACTTGTATCTACTACTAAATTTACATCTTCTGGCAAAGACGACCAATTTGTGCAATATAATCATCTGGCATCCCTTTTCATCAAAGAGCCAGAAAACACAACGCTATCGCCAGGTTGAATGTGCTTTATAAGATTTGTGGTGAATTGTTCTAATAAATCTTATTCAGCTCAAATCAGCTTCATACACAAGATAGGTCTTTCCTAATTCTGTATCAATCATAATTGTACAAGTACGCGTATTTTTATCAACCTCTGTCACAACAAGCGGAATACCATCTTCTTCATTTAATTGTTGAATATATTCGCCCATTTTGCCACCTAACATTGTATGAATGCAAAAATTTCCTTGCTCTTCGCCTTTCTCGCAATTCAGGACATAAGCCACATTAAAACTCTTTCCGCCAGCATTCTCATGCACTTGATTTTGGTCTGTTGACCACATCTTCTTTAAAACATGACTAAAGTAAAACTGTCCGATCCAAAGCTGGATTTGGACAAACTAAATGAATCATATTTCTTCCTTTCTTTTTTTCAATCAAAAGCCAGACTATTTCAAAAGGAATAGTCCAGCTTATTGTTATCTTATTCTTCTATTTTGCATTTGTAGCGTATTCTTCATTTCGCTTAATCATTTGTTTTTCTATACCAAGCAAAGATACCAATATAGAACACTAGAAAGACAATAACACCAAAGATAGCTTTTGATATCGCCTGTTGTAGCATTTCCAATTGTCCAACCAAACTAATTTTTCAATTGGACCTTCAAGAGTAGAGTGGGTAATCAATTGTGTGCTAGCTACCCCTTTAGGAAATGCATCTACGCCTTTCGCTAAGTCCGTAACAAATGGAGCAATAAGGGTTCCAGATAGAAAGGAAGAGCGGAAGCTAATAGAGTTCAAAATACAATCATCCGAATGAGTTTACCACGTGTAACAACCAGAAGCGCTGGAGTAACCCCCATTGCAATAATCCCAGCAAGTGGCAAAATACCATTTCCGACTTTAGAAAGAAGGACTGCTTCTACTAGCATAATTGGTGCTAAAACATTGGCACATGCCCAGATTTCTGCACGACCTGCGATAGATCTACCAGTCAAGTCCAATATTGAATTTACGTCCTTGAAGACGTTTTTGTTTAGCAACATTTGTAATTCCTAGTGAAAGAGGTTCTACTGCCGCGATGAACCAAGAACCAATAAGTGAGAACAATCCAGCAGACACCAGCTGTCAAACCAAGAGACAACCAACCTTTGATAACAAGTGACCATTTTGCTGCTTCGGCAATGCCAGATACTGGATGTGGCGTTCCCATAATCCCTATCACAATCCCAAGGATAAATCCAATAAAGAATTTAGAGCCCCAGAAACCAATTTTTCTTATTCACTTTTGCAGCGTCAAAGTCATATTTATCCAACCAAGGGAAGAATTTATCAAAAATCTTATCCAAAAACCATGATAACTGGATTCATCATGTAGTTCATGTGAGTAGAGGTCATTGGCGAGGAGCTAGGCGCATTAGCAAGTCATCAAATGTTGGTTTCATTAAGTCAGAGTTAATAATTTTCATTACTCCGACAAGTACGACTGCAAGCGTTGCTACAAAGAGCGACACACCTTGGCTAACACCATTATTATCCGCATACCACTTAATCAATAGACCTGTAATTGATAAATGCCAAATATCAAAAATATCAACATCTAAGGTATCCGTCGTAATTAACATCACGACATTAACGATGAGCATAATGAGTAAGTAGTAAAGCGTCCAAGCAGAACCCCATGTAATCGTCGCCAATGGTGCCCAACCAACGTCTGTAATATTGAGTTGAATTCCTGTGTTTTCAACGAATTTCGCAAGTGAAGCCGAGAAAGCGCCATTTAACATACCGATAATAGCATCAATCCCTGTAAGAGCTATGGCAAGTTTAATACCGCTTTCTAAAGCTTTGGAAAACTTCTACTCCAAAGCATAAAGCAAGCACCGTTAAGACTATCAACATGATAATTGCTGCCCCATATCTAAAATGGGTTTAAAGAAGCGATTGGCTAAGTCAATAATGACATTCATAAAAAATCCTCCCTGATTTTTTATTTTTGAAAGATAGTGAACGAAAAGTGAAATAACTATTTTCAGTAGATAAAAATTGTTTTTATCTAGCGTTTCAATTTTTCATTTTTCTAATGAATTACTTTAACTAAGTCCATGTGCCCTTTAATAGCTGCTTCAATATTGTCATATACTGATGCACCTGCATGGCTGGAATACGGAATAAAATTGGTCCTGCTTTCAATAACAGGAATCCTCGGTTTAAATCCCAAATCCGTGGCTGCTATTGGGGTGAAAATATCATAACCTTTTATCAAGTCTTCATTCATCTTTTGACCATTACCGCATCGCATTGAACATCATAGCTCGATTTGAAAGTTCTTCTTCAAGAGCATTTTTGATTTGATGGCTGAGTTTACCCCTGCTCCACAGGCTGCTAAAATTTTAATCATTGTAAAATCCTCCATTTTTATTTTTAATGATTTATTGTTTCGATATATAATGAAATAGTTTATCTTCCTCATCCAACTTGGATAAGGACTCTAGGTTGCCGTCAGCAGTAAAGAAGTCCATCAATTGAGCCAAGATATTCGTTTGACTGGCATTAGAATTATTGATAATGAAGAACAAAAGCGATACTTGTACTTCATTTGACGGAACAATCATATTATGAAAGTCACCGGCTGATCCAAGCGACTACAACCACTTTTTCTGCTAAATTATGAACAATATCCGTATGCGGAATTGCTACATTCGGCAAATCTTTCCTTAAAAATTCCATGTCCAGCCCCGTAGGAAAGGACTTCTCTCGCTCAATCAAAGCGTCTTTATAAGAAGACGTTACAATGTGTTCTCTCTCCCAGGAGATTCGCAACTTGATTGAAAGTCTTCTTGACTGTCAGCATGCAGACAAAAAGACTAAATCTTTATCGAACAACTGATAAAAGTTCCATCATGCCCTCCTTCGTATTTTGTTTTATTTTGTTTATAAACAAAGTATATCATTATATGTAAACGGTGTCAATAGTTTATTTTTGTTTTTATGTTATTTTTGTTTGACAATATTTGTGTGAGATGTTATGATGTTGTTGTGAAATAAAAAAAGGAGGTATAACAATGAAAGTTATACTAGGTACAGACCGTGATGGTTTTGAGTTAAAAAATAAAGTAAAAACTCATTTACTCCAACTTGGTTATGACATTAAAGATCTCAACGAACAAGAAGGTGCTGCTGATTTTGTCGACTCGACAGACGCTCTTGTTGAAGAATTACGAAAAGATGATACTGCCCGTGGTATTTTTGTTTGACCGTTTTGCAGTTGGTTCTTATATGGTTGCGAATAAACACCGTGGGATCATTTGTGCTGCTGTTTCAGATGAGCATTCTGCCCTGATGACCATTCGCCACAATTCTACACGCATTATCACTCTCGGTGCAGCTATTCTCGGTGAAGAATTGGCAAATGCCTGTGCAGAAGCTTATTTAAAAAGCTGACTATGATGCTGGGCGTCACCAAGTTCGCATTGATATGCTTAATAAATTATGTTAAAGGGTAGGAGGAAAAATTATGAAAATCGCTCTCGGCTGTGACCATATCGTAACAGATACAAAAATGAAAATTTCTGAACATTTAAAGACCTCGAGTCATGAAGTCATTGATGTCGGAACCTACGACTTTCACGGACTCATTACCCAATCTTTGGTCGTCTGATTGCAGAAAATGTTTGTTTCAGGAAAAAGCTGATCTTGGAATTGCCCTTTGCGGTACAGGAGTCGGTATTTCGCTTCTGCTGACAAAGTTCCCGGTACTCGTGTAGCTCTTGTTGGTGACGTTCTAACCGCACACTATGCAAAGAAAAGAACTCAATGCAAATATCATCGCTTTTGGTGGACGTATTCTTGGTCAAAATCTTATTCATAATATCGTTGATGTCTTTCTTGAAACAGAGTACGAGACCAACAGAAGCCAACAAACAATTGATTGAAAAAAATCGATAATAGCATTGAAGTTAGCCCTGAAATCGCTAAAAATGACCATATTTTCGATGAAGAAAAATGCTAAATGGGCTCAGGTGAATACCACGACTAAAAACTCAATACTCAGAAAAATCAGGCTCAGTCTATATGGACATGACCTGTTTTTTTAACAGGATGTCAATACCGCAAGAAAGATATAACAAAAATCACCTGCTCCTCTATGAACAGGTGATTAAAAATATTAACTATAAAACATTTGTATATGATTTATACTTTTCCTTGACCTTTGGTGAGATATGATCATCCGTGATTACTGCATCCAAATCATCCAACTGATAGAAACAATAGAAAAGAATAGCTGTCAAATTTGCTATTATCTGCCACAATGTACTTTTCAATCGCATTGTTCAAGATAATGGCATTGCCACTTTCTTCTTCTTCATTGGCAGTCGTGACATTATGACCGTCAATTCCATTGACACCAATAAATGCTTTAGAAACTTTGATTTCTTTCAATAATTTATTAGCAAATTGTCCGACAAACGTTTGTGTCTTTCACCCGATAACGACCGCCAATCAGAATAATGTCACAATTGGGATTATCTTTTAATTTTTTTCAAAAATAGGAAGCGAATTTGTCACAATACTCACACTTTTATCAGCCAAATAATCTCCGATAAAATCCGTCGTTGTTTCCCGAACCGATAAAAACTGTATCACCAGAAAAATCAAATTAGGCACATTTTTGAGCAATTGTTCGTTTTTCTTCAATATTTAACATCGTTTTTCAGTATGGGAGGCTCATTCAAGCCATTTTTACTTTTTGTGAGCTCCTCCATGAACACGAGTCAACAAAGCCTTGCTTTTTCCAAATCAATCAAATCACGACGTATCGTCATATCTGTTACATCTAGTAACTCTTTTAATTTCTTGACAGAAACCACTCCTTGCTGATCCAATTCTTGGAGAATCACTCTATGCCGTCCTTCTTTCATTTTTGTCTCCTTTCTAGTTTTATATAATTTTATTCTCAAATATATTATACAACAATTTATTCATTTTGAAAAAATTAAAAACAATATTTTTGATTTTGTAAAATATTGTTTGACTTTGTTTTATTTCGTGTTCTATAATTAAACTATACAAAACAAAAGGGAGTCTAAAGATGACAACAAAACAAGAAAAAAATTAAAAACGTTTATGTGATAAAAATGAGATTATCGGCGCTGGCTGATTGACCAACGAGGGCTTTTGCGTCGTATGCTTGGTGAAGACATCTCAGTTGAGCAATTGGAAACCTTTAAAGTGCTAGTTTCGAAAATCACTTAACAAAAATACGCTTTTCTATCCTTCTTGATCCAGAGTTAGGTTGGAAAGCGGCGGAGCTCGTGATAAAAACGCTGGATTATTAGTTGCCTATGAAAAACAGGTTATGACAAAGCTGTTCCTGGTCGCTATCCTGACCTCGTTGAAAATGTCTCCGTCCAACGTCTCAAAGCAAACGGTGCTGATGCTGTGAAAGTCTTACTCTATATAGATATTGACGAAGATAGAGCAGTCAATGACGTCAAAGAAGCCTTTATCGAACGGATTGCTTCTGAATGTAAAGCAGAAGACATGCCATTTTTCCTTGAGTTGGTTTCTTATGACGCCAAGGTGACGGATGAAAAAGAATATGCTAAACTCAAACCTCGCAAAGTCATTGAAGCAATGAAGCTTTACTCACAAGAACGATTTGGTGTAGATGTTCTCAAAGTTGAAGTTCCAGTCAATATGAAAATATGTTGAAAGGATTCGTAGAAAAATGAAGTTCTTTACACAAAGAAGAAGCTGCTGCGCTTCACAAAGAACAGAGTGATGCCACTTCTCTTCCATTTATTTTCTTATCTGCTGGAGTATCCGCACAGCTTTTCCAAAGATACACTTCGCTTTGCTAAGGAATCCGGCTCAACTTTCAACGGTGTCCTTTGCGGTCGTGCAACAGGGCTGGTGCTACCAAAGCCTATCAAGAAGGTGGCGAAGCTGCTACAATTAAATGAGCTTGAAACAATAGGGTAAACAAAATATCGTTGAATTAGATGCAGTTCTCCAGAGACTGCTACGCCCTATTGTATTTAAATAACTTTGTATCTCCTTATAAAAACATAAAAGACGAACTTCTATTCGCCTTTTTTTATTATTGTATAATTACTATCACCTTTATTACGGATGACAAATCCTGTTTTCTTCTCACTTGAAAGTATTACGAGGTTTTTGTGGTCTTTGCGGTAACGCTTTTCTTTGTCAAAGCGATCGTGGCGACCACCCTTTTTGTAATTGTCACGCCCATTAGTACGGTCACGACGATCATTACTACGACGCCCATTTTTGCTGTTACGATTGCCTTTGTTAGCTCCCGGAAACATGCTTTAAATGGTAATGGCTTTTCACGAGCAATTTCACTTGGTAGAGTGTCTGGATCTTGTGCGGTTAAGGTCAATATATAAAAGCCAATTCCTCCGGTGTAAATTCAGCTGCCAGCTTGCGAGCGTCTTTGCCAAACTTTTTCAAATTGGTTGCGAATACTTTCATCTGCAAAATCTCGCTCAATCTTTTTGAGTGCAACTTTTTCTTAGCTTTGAAAGGCTTCTTCTGCCGTTGCTGGCTTCATACCTTTCATCCGTTTTTTTAGTTAAGCTTTCAATGACTTGAAGATACCCCATTTCATTTGGTGCGACAAATGTAATGGATTGACCAGATTTCCCAGCACGACCTGTCCGTCCGATACGATGCACATAACTTTTCGGGATCTTGTGGAATATCGTAGTTATAAACATGCGTGACACCCGAAATGTCGAGATCCACGAGCTGCGACGTCTGTTGCGACCAAGAATATCTAAAGTTATCATTTTTGAAGTCACGAAGAACACGCAGACGTTTTCCCTTGATCGAGATCCCCATGAATCCCTCTCGCAGATAGCCACGCAGTTTTAAGTCCTCTGGTCACTCATCAACATCGGCGCTTAGTACTACCAAAATGATAGAAAGTTCTGGTTGTTCCACATCCATAAGACGATGTCATGGTATCAAATTTTTCATTTTTCCTTTGACACGGATATAATATTGATCCACCAGTTCTGTTGTCAATTCTTTTTGCTGCAATTTTTGACATGTGTTGGCTCTTTCATAAACTTCACGCCAATCCGCTTGATAGCATCTGGCATAGTAGCTGAAAAAGAAGGGTCTGACGCTCTTCCGGCACGCGTGAGATGATTGCTTCAATGTCTTCTAAGAAACCCATATTGAGCATTTCATCCGCTTCGTCTAAAATGAGCGTTTCTACATGATTGAGTTTTCAGTGCTTTGCGCTTAATGAGGTCTAATAAACGTCCTGGAGTTCCAACGACAATGTGCGCGCCTGAACGGAGAGCCTTGATTTGCTTTTTCAATGCTAGATCCACCATAAACCGAGCGAACTTTCACTCCTTTGCTTCGACCAAAGCGGAAGAGTTCCTCTTGACTTTGAACAGCCAATTCACGAGTTGGTGCAATGACTAAAGCCTGAACAACAGGATTTTCTGTGTTAATTTTTCGAGGTTGGAAAAACCAAAAAGCAGCTGTCTTTCCTGTACCAGTCTGAGCTTGTCCAATCACATCTTTTCCTGCCATAGCAGGATTGTTTGTTCTTGGATTGGACTGGCTTCTACAAAGCCTGCTTTCAATTTCTGCCAGTAATTCAGCAGATAAATGTAATTCATTAAATTTCAATTTTTCTTCTTTCTAAAAAGGTAGTGCGAAGCTACCTTATAAAACATATTTTGCTTTCTCATTCAGTAAATTTGATACCAGTATTCCAGTAGAAAAGACTTTATCTTAATTACTTGCCAAAAGCAACTAGAAAGCTGACTATTTTGTAACTTATCTAGTATAACACAAGAATGATAAAAGATAGGGATTTCTGCTAACTTTCTTTTTTATATAAGATTTAACTTTGAAAATGTATTTATTTTCTTTTATAATAGATAAATTGCAAGAATAAGTGCAACATTTATTCGAACTCATCCTCTAGAGCTTCACAAGAAGTTCTGTAACCCTAAACATTTTTCGTGGTCGGTGATTGATATCATATAAAGCCTTGTTCAAATCCTCATCAGAGATAGTGGCTAAATCTGTTTTCTTTGGGAAATATTCTCTTAGTAAAGCCATTTTGCGTTTTCATTGCTTCCTCTCTGCCAGGATGAATAGGCATCCGCAAAGAAAAAGGAAATTCCTAAATTCTCTACCAGAGGATAGCAGGCAAACTCTTTTCCTCCTGTCTGAAGTGAAGGTTTTAAGAGCCTCTTTTGGAAATAGCCTACAAAGTTGTTCGATGGCTGAAAACATGGCTTTGGCTGTTCTGTCTGGTATCTTGAAAGCTAAGTAAAAACGAGTTTTTCGCTCTAGAAAGGTCGCTAAACAGCCCTTGCTTTTTGCCTCTGGAAGACACCACAGTATCAAGCTCCCAGTGCCCAAAAGTTTCACGATTACGGACCTCTTTAGGACGTTTGGAAATTGGCGTACCAATCCTAAATCTTCCACGTGTTTCTTTGGGTTGTCGAGTTTTTCCTTTACGACGAAGGACGCTCAAATCCAGATCAATCAAACCAGCATAGAGCCAGTTATAGATGGTTTTAAAAGCTACCATTGGCTTTTGTTCAAGCTGATAGCGACCACAAATCTGTTCAGGCGATCGGAGGATTTTAAACCGTTCTCAATTTCCTTTTTCAACTTTGGTGTCAAACAAGACTTCCGACCTTTTTGCTTAGCCCTGTGATCGTACTGTTCCTGTGCTGAGGTTGCGGAATAACCATTTTGGCATCGTCTTAACTCTCTTGAAATGGTAGACTTATGGACGCCAAGTTTACTTGCAATTTGGCAAGGTTTCAAACCTAATTCCAAGTAGGTTTCTATCTTTATTCGGTCAGTTATGGTAAGATGGTAGTAGCTCATAGTTTTTCCTCGGGTTCTGTTTGTGTGGTTACTTACAGTTTACACCAATGAAACGCTATGAGTTTTTTTGTTGCACTACATTTACAATTTATCAATCAAAAAGAGTCGCTATGAATAAGTTTTTACGCTTTTGCCTTTATCCTACTGATTGCAGCCATGCTAGGGCTGCTGTTATTCAAACTTTTCCAACCCCAACTTTTTGGGTTCTGACTCAGCTTACGGTCTTTCCGTCTACTGGCAGCGAAATCGGCTTTTTGAACTTAGCCTTTCTGCCTCTGCTGATTGGTGTTCTTATTAAATATGACTGGTTTTTATCTGCGTCTAGTACTCTTAGCACTAATTCTTGGCGGGCTAGGGTTTTGGAACCAACCATCTGCTAGGCTACCCATGACTGCCTGTAATGCCAACTTCTAGGCTGGCTGGAAAACTATTTTTGGTTCTGCTCCGGCTGCTGGGCTGGTATTTGAAAGCAGAAATAAAAAGTGATGAGCTAGGTCCTAAATTGGGGTAAGGCTACATCATTTTATTTTTTTATTACCAACCATTTCAAAAGCTTTGGTCAATACAATCCAAAAGAATAAGACTGATAATAACTATATAAATCCAAGCATTTTTATCATTAGACAACGGAAGTGGCACATTCATACCAAAGAATCCCGTGATAACTGCTAGGACTGCTAGGAGGACTGAAATGATTGTTAAAACAGTCAAATTATCATTCAGATTGTTGTTCAAAATATTGTTGTAAGAACCTGACAATTGACTGAGAACTTGAGAAATCAAGTCTGTCATTGCTACTAATTGGCGAGCTTCAATCATGACATCGTCAAACTGCTCTTTTTCAATCTCATCTAAATGACGATAAAGTGCATGTCCTTTAATGTGCTCTAACAGCATACGATTTTTGCTTTGCAGCTGCTACCAAGTGAGACTATGGAGTTTCTAAGTCTGCTAAAGCAAAGAGATTTTTCTTAGTGGTTGTTTTTGTGCAATAGACTATTGATGTTATCCTTTGTTTCATCCATTTTTCAATTACAGGATAATAAGAATTACACACTAATTCTAAACTAGCAAATAGAAATTTATAAACTGTTACAGGCTCATGGTGTTCAACATAATTTTTCATCATATCTACAACATAAGTATTTGCTTTATTGCTAACTGTTAAGAGTTTATCTTTCTGTACAATAAAAGGTCATAGGAATAGTTTCATAATAATCTTATCCCTTTTTAAGTTTAATACGTTGAAAATAAAACGACTGTTCCTGTTTCACGATTGTAATCCATGTGTCTCGTTCATTTTATCTAACGCGTACTCTATCGTTTCTTCATCCATATTGTATTCCTTTATAAGAATCTGGATGTTGACTTAAAAATATCTGCATCTAAGTTTATCCAAGACATTCCATCTTTCAACTCTTTTCAATAAACACCCTTTTTCTCCTTTCTTGACTTTAAATAATATAAAGAATTGAAAAAGATGCTCAATCCTTCACCAATCGTTATTACACTTCTTTATCTATCTAAACGCTTAAGATATGCTAACAAACAAACTCACTTAAAACCCAGTTCTGTTTCAAAAATCATTATGAGAAAGCTCAACAATAGCATAGTTTTTCAGAAACTTTCGCTAATATGCAGTGCAAGTCTCATTTTTCTTTAACTGAGTTCAAACTAAATCCTCGGAAAATAGATAAATCCTCCTAGAAGCAATCGCTTCTTCGCCAGATTTCTAATTTTCTGTCGGATTTTTAACGCTCTCATCTTCTCTTCCAACTGGACATCTGGATATTTATCAGCAAACCAGCGCAAGGCGAAGTCATTTTCAAAGAGAAAGACTGGCTGGTCAAAGCGGTCTTTGGCTAAGATATTGCGAGCTTGAGGACATTCGCTCGTCCAGATCATCTGGTGAAATCCAGCGAACAGTCTTTTTACCCATGGGTGTCATGACTACTTCGGCATTGTATTCATTTTCCATGCGGTGCTTGAAGACCTCAAACTGAAGCTGACCAACAGCTCCCAGCATGTACTCGCAGTCTGGTAGTTGGTGTAGAGCTGGATGGCTCCTTCCTGAACTAGCTGCTCGATTCCCTTATGGAAGGACTTCTGCTTCATGACATTTTTAGCTGCAACCTTCATGAAAATTTCCGGGGTAAAAGTTGGAAGCGGTTCAAATTCAAACTTTGTTTTACCGACGGTCAGGGTATCTCCGACCTGGTAGGTGCCGGTATCGTAAACCCCAATAATATCTCCAGCCACCGCATTTTCTACATTTTCACGTGACTCAGCCATAAACTGGGTGACATTTGAGAGTTTGACAACTTTTTGATACGGGTCAGATTCACACTCATGCCGCGCTCAAATTCACCCGATACGATGCGGACAAAAGCGATGCGGTCACGGTGTCTTGGATCCATATTGGCTTGGATTTTAAAGACAAATCCTGAAAAATCCTTATCCAGCGGGCTGATTTCCTGATTGTCTGTGGTTTTGTGTCCGTGAGGTTCTGGTGCAAACTCAAGAAAGTGTCAAGAAAAGTCTGCACTCAAAGTTGGTCAGGGCTGAACCAAAGAAGACAGGGTTAATTCCCCATTAAAAAATAGCTTCCTGTGAAAAATTCATTTCCCGCTTCCCGTAGGAGTTCAATATCCTCTAAAACCTGAGCATAAAATGGGATTGTTGCCAAATATTTTTCTCCTCTTCGATGCTGGCAAAGCGCTCATCACCCTTTATAAAAGCTCCAGTCGCTGATTGTGCAAATCATAGAGACCTTCAAAAGGATTTCCCCATCCCAATCGGCTCAATTCATCGGATAGCTGGCAGTGCCAAGTACTTCTTCTAGTTCTTCCAGCAAATCAAGGGGTTCACGCCCTGTCGCGGTCCAGTTGTTGATAAACGTAAAGACTGGGATATTGCGGTGTTTGACGACTTCAAAGAGCTTTTTAGTCTGAGCCTCAATCCCTTTGGCAGAGTCCACCACCATGACTGCGGCATCCACGGCCATGAGGGTGCGGTAGGTATCTTCTGAAAAATCTTCGTGCCCTGGGTGTATCAAGAATATTGACCCGTTTTTCCGGCATAGTCAAACTGCATGACAGAAGAGGTCACTGAAATCCCCGCTGCTTCTCAATATCCATCCAGTCAGATTTTGGCAAAGTTCGGTCTTCTTACCCTTGACCGTACCTGCTTCACGAATCTCGCCTCCAAAGTAGAGCAACTGCTCTGTAATCGTGGTCTTCCCTGCATCCGGGTGAGAGATAATCGCAAAAGTTCGGCGTTTTTTAATTTCGTCTTGAATCGTCATTTTGTCCTCTTTTTCTTTTTGATTAGTATTTTTATCTCTATATCACAAACTCTTACTACATTGGTCTGTCCTTAACTCTTTCAACCTACCTATTATAGCGGATTTAAAGGATTTTTCAATTGCTTAGAACATATAAAAAGCTGGGGCAAAAGACTCAGCTTCCTTTTGTTTGTATAGTCATAATTATAAGACGCAGTTTCTTGATATAAGAGACTACATTTTAGAATCTCACAATCACACTAGCAAAGAGAAAAATGACCAATATCATGATTAAAAACCAGTAAATAGATAATCCGTTGTTTCCTCATTTGAAGTTCTTCTTTTCTTCTGTCGTCATGGAAAAACAGCCTTGTTTCGGTTTAATAAGTACAAAATCAAGCTTCTCCCCCGTTGACCGCCAGCTGCCAAAACTCCCAGAAATTAGGATGCTTCATCCCACGCGAACCGCAGCGTCTAATTCAACTAGTTTTAAACAATTGATACACAAACAGCCCATTTGTTTACGACGAGTAAACCAATCAAGGTCAGCAGATAACTCTTAGAAATTGGAATGATAAAAATAAAGAAAAGAAACAAGAGACAAATATTACATATAAAAAGCTAGCAAAAATCTTTTTGTTGCTCTTTACAACGTTTGTCAGATCCTCTAAGTGCTGAATCATGCGCTCATATCCTTTCAGCAATTCATCCAAACTAACCTGATACAAATCACTTAACTGCAAAACATACAAAATATCCGGATAAAATTTTTCTGTTTCCCAATTTGAGATGGTTTGTCTAGATACATTTAATTTTTCTGCGACATTTTTCTTGTGTCAAACCACTCATCTGACGTGCTTCTTTTAATTTTTTCCCAATTTCCATTATCCCTCTCCTATCTTTCTACCTTTATTTTTACTATTTTCGTTTATAAAATCTAGCAAAATACATTTAGAAAAAAATCCTGCCAAATAAACTTGACAGAAGATGTAATGCTTAAAAGCTTTAAACTAATTTTGATTGCTTTTTCCATCGCCTTTTTAAAATATTCATCAAAAAGGAGCAAAGTAGTAGTAGAACCAGTGAGACAAGCACGTAGTTCACCCAGATTCGGTCTCCTTTTTATAAGCGGGGATGAGTCATCAATCCATAATTTCCACCAGTTACGGCATTGACACCAACTAAAAACAAATCCAAAGCAAATGTAGCCCTACAATCACATACTTCTTCAACAGCTGCTTGTCATAGTGGTTTGATAAGATAAACCAGCGAATTAACTCAGAGGCAGTAATGCCCCAGAAGAAATGAAAAGCTAGTGATATGCGGAAAATCATAGGGGTCAAAAACTGGGATAACCAATTGCAAATCGCCCCGCTGACACCTAAAAAGAGCAAAATACTGCTTGCTTCGACATTTATCTGGCAGCAGCAACATGGCAAACATGAGCTAAGCGGCAATGATAAAAAGGCAGATTATTTACAAATGAAATATGAAAACCAAAATACCAAGAATAAAGTATAACTAATTGAAAAAGCTTTGTAAATATTTAAAAGTTTTTCTGATACAGTGGGTTTTGGCATAGTGAACTGAAATGTAAATGAGAACAAGAGAATTCTATCATCGTCACATAGCTCATAGCAGAAATGGAGGTGGTGCTGTCTTTTGAGTTATTAAAAATCATTCAGCATAGCAATTTTTCCTGTCTTACTGCTTCTTCTTGTTCTTGTCTAATTTGTTTTAAAAATCAGAGAAACCACGAAAATTGCTAAAATCAAGGTCAATGAAACAAAAATATAGTTAGCTAATCATTCCATGACTTCCAACTAAAGGTGGTACTTTCAAAAACCATAATTTCACCACTCACCAGATTTACAAATAGTCAATAAAAGATTCATACTAAAGCTAATCTCTCCAATTCGCCGTAAACTCAACTAACTCACTATCATAATGATTCCAGCAAATATGTGAGAGAATTTCCCAAAAGAGCATAGTGACCAATCAAATAGGAGGCTAAAGTAATGTGAGGAAAAGCAAATGGGTCAAATAAAGGATAGACCAATGCACAAATAGGTCCAAACACTCTAAAAGCGCAAAATACTGTTTATAGGTTGAAGAATCAGGCAGTAGCAAAACAGCAAACATCGCCAATCTGCAATGATAAAAGGGAAGTGATTCAGAAATTGGTGACAAGAGTCTACAATATACCAGCCATAAAAGCACTAAAATTTGTAAACCTTGTACAGCTTTCAAAAAGTTCTGATAGCGCCTGTTTTTATGATATTTTACAGCACTATACATGACTATAAATGATTCCTAAAAACATCATTCCATACCAAAAATGGAGTTAATTGAGGGCCTCCGTTTTATGACTTGTAAAAATTCTTGTAGATTCATCTCCTACTCATCCATCCCTATTACTTAATTCTTTGATAACACTCAGCTTTCTTGTTGTAGCACAATACCTAACTTTTTTCAAGAAAATTATTATTTAACTTCTTTTTCTGGTAGCTCTTGGTAAATACATATAAAGCAAGCTTCTCCAACTGCAAATATTTCGTCTGTAAAGTTCATTGCTTGTAGTTCTGCCAATTGCTCCGTTGGAAATGTGATTGTTTGTAAAAACGAGATGAATCCGTGACGAATCCAACTCCTCAGAAAAAGGATTTCCTAAAATAGCATTTTCTAATCGGACTTTTTCTTTTACGATAATGGATAAATTTGCCAATGTTTTCCAATATCACCTGATGCATGTGTTGGGCTAATTCTTCAGCTGGTGGCTTGTTTTCGTAAATCACATTGCCTGATTGAATATAACTTGAAACATTATCTAAAACCAGATTGTTTCCAACATTTGAACCAACTCCACTCATCTTAGGGATCCGATTTGGTCCTGTAGCATCACGCCACGAAGGAGGGCAAGATACTGTACTTGACGGTTACTCTTATTCTCCAATTTCTCCACTAGACTGGCTAAGTTCATAGAGTTACTTCCTTTTATCAGCAATTGGTCCGTTGGTTTGAGTGCTTCTTTAACAGCCTTGACTAAGTCAGAAAATTGATCTTTTTCAGCATTTTTTACAAAACAATGGGCTTTTTCAGGCGGGAAAATTTCCTAGCATAGGCAAATAGAGCAGCCATGTCCTCTCCATAAAGGGAAAATTTCTGAGAGAATTTCTGGATTTAGGGCTGGTTATCATAGCACCGTGCATTTGTTTAGAATCAGCCCCTCAATTCTTTCATATCAGCTAAAACTGCCAGTTTCCGACCTTTTTCATTAAACGGAATCGTTGAAAATGTCTCCAAAATCAATCGCATAGCGGTTGGATTAGCATGTAAACATCTGAAAGGATATCTGCACCATTTTTAGCTTTCTTCCATTCAGTTCGATTTCGTGTTAATTCAAGCGTGGCAAATGCTTTTTGGATCTTATCTTGTGTTACTCTTCTTTCAATGCCACATAAGCTGCAATCATGGCATTTGTTGCATTGTATTTCCCAGTTACTGGAAGGTCAATGGCGTTATCTAAAAAATTGGGTTCAAAAGTCAAACTATCTTTTCGTTCTTCTAATTTCGTTAGGAAAATATCTTCGTCTGGACCAAAACGGACTACATTTTGCTGGCTCGGTAGAAAATCATTGATAATCTTGTCCGCTGGAACGATTAAAAGCCCCCTCTTTCATGCCGTTGGCAATTTGCATTTTTCCTTTTGCAATTTCATCACGACTTTTAAAGAATTCTAAATGCGCTTCGCCAATCAGCGTCACAATACCTACTTTTGGCTGCGCAATTGTGGACAGAAGGTGAATATCCCCCATGTGATCTTGTCCCATTTCCAAAACCAATTTTTCGAGTGTTATCTGGCATGTGTAAAACCGTATAAGGAAGACCAATTTCATTAGTGTAGTTTCCTTGTTTTTATAGGTCTTGTAAGTTGTTGACAAGAGGTGAGCCAGCATATCTTTGGTCGTCGTCTTACCGTTAGAACCTGTGACCGCAAAGACATCTACCTTCATTTTTTCCAGATAATACTGTGCCAAACGCTGCAACGCTGCCAATACATCATCAACTAAAATATAAGGATAGTCGTCCAATTCTTTTTCTGACAAGGTTGCCACAGCACCATTTTCAAATGCTGTCGCAATAAAGTCATGCCGTCACGTGCTCCTTTAAGAGCAAAAATAAATCCTTCTTCAATCAATCGGCTGTCAAATTCTACATTTCTAAATGTACAATTCGAAATTGATGAACATCATTTTTGGCTTTCAATGCAGAAGCTACTTCATAGAACGTTAATTGCATTTTTCTCACCTATATGTCTTAAATTTCTCTAACTCTCTCATTATACCACAGAATAACCTACTTTACACATACTCGCTAAAGACATACTAAAAACAATAGAAAAAGAACCTTTCAGCTCTTTCAATCTTGTCTCACAACAAATGTTTTCATGTTTTTGTAAACGTTTCTTGGGCTAAAAGGACTAATTTCTCAATCAAATCCGTATAGAAATGCCCATATTTTCCCAAAGCAGCGGATACATCGACCATTGAGTGAAACCTGGCATCGTATTTAGCTCATTAAGGAGAATCTCGCCCTTATCAGTATAAAAGAAATCGCAACGAGATAAACCAACACCGCCGATAGCATGAAATGCTTTTTCAGCATATTGACGCATAGTAGCAATGACATCTTCTGATAGTTTTGCAGGAATATCCATAGTGATGTTGTTGTCAATGTACTTTGGCTCATAGTCATAAAAAGCAACATCTTTCACTACCTCACCTGGCAAACTGCTTTTGACTCCTTTATTTCCAAGCAAACCGACTTCAATTTCACGCGCATTGACACCTTGCTCAATCAAGACACGGCTATCATATTTGAAAGCCAGCTCAAGAGCAGAGCGCAATTCATCTTGATTTTCAGACTTAGAAATGCCGACGCTAGAACCCATATTGGACGGTTTGGTAAAAACTGGATAAGTTGATAGACTGCTACTGCTGCAATCTTTTCGTCTATATTTTCCCCCTTCAATCACTGCTACATAAGGAACTTGCGGAATGCCGGCAGAAGCTAATACACGTTTAGTCGTGATTTTATCCATAGCCACACTAGAAGAAAGAATATTGCAACCCACATAAGGCATTTTCAACACTTCAAGAAATCCTTGGATAGACCCGTCTTCTCCCGTTGGACCATGCAGAACCGAGAACACAACTGCCCCTTCTTCGTAAATATCACTTGGTTTAATCTTTTTGACTTGCAACAACAGTATCGTTGGTCATCAATTTTTCATCATCGGTAGGTTTGCTTGAAAATTCTTGCGTCTTGATGAAATCACCTGCTTGTGTGATGAAATAAGTCTTCACAAAGAATTTATCATAGTCAATGCACGCATGACACTCTCCGCTGATAAGACAGAGGCCTTTCTTTCCGCACTAGCGACCACCGTAAAGGAGAATAATTTGTTGTTTTTGCCATTTTTTATACCTAACCTTCTATCTTAAAAAGAAATCTACAAATTTAATCGCCTTTAGTATATCATATTTTAGATTGTTTTTGAATAGAAAAAACTTCCATTTTTCTTTTTAAAGCTCTATTTTTCTTTTACAATTCTGTGCCATTCTCAATAGCCAAGCAGCGTCACTTCGTCTGCATATTCAATATCAGAACCAACTGCTAATCCACGGAGCAGGCGCGTGACCTTGATACCAGCTGGTTTTACACCCGCGAGGATAGACATGAAGTCGCTCACCATCTGCGTCGCATTGGTTGCCACAATTACTCTATTACCTACTGTCCATCAACCGTGTAATGAGACTTTTCAGATTGATGTCATCCATTGCCCACCATTCATAGGAGAAATCAATCCCTGCAAAAACATAGTACAAGCCATGATATTCTGGAATATTTTCCATAGCAGAAACATCTTGGCTATCTTCTACAACTAAAATAGTGATTGATCACGTGCTCATCGGTGCAGATAGCACAAGGATCATCATCTGTTAGATTACCACAAATAGAACAATAGGTCAGCTCACGTTTTTGCTGCGAAGCAGAATTTTTATAAATTCGTTGACATCATCATCACTCATACCAATCGTAGTAAAAACGCCAAACGCGTTGCTGTTTTATACCAATTCCTGGTAATTTGAAAAGCTATCAATCAATTTTGCAATCGTGTTGGATAAAGCATATATCCTTTCTAATTCATTGGATGTTGTTGTTGATACTAGTTAATAATATCACGAGTTATACTATGGCTAACGGTTGACGATAAGTTTAGTATTGTGCGGGAACACAACTGCCACTGCAATCTGCGGGTTGTTGCCCTGGCGCATAAGCCACTACATTCGTATTAATGGCTTCCTTTCCACCCGCAAAAGGTTTCTGCTGTCCCTGTTTTGCGCTAATCGGCATTGCTTCACCTTGTGACAAAGTACGCCCTGTAGTAAATCCGCTTGTACCATGAACTACCTGAGTAAAAACCTTGTCGAATCAAATCCATATTCTCTTTTGAAATATCAACTTTATTCAGCTCTTTGGTTGACTTGGATTCAATCAGCCTCCAAGCCCGCCCGTCTCATTATTGTCATAATTCCTTCTACTAAGTGTGGTGCAATACGAGTATCACATTAGCCACCGTTGCAGCATATTGCGCCAACTGCATTGGAGTATGGTTATCAAACTGCCCAAAAAGCATTGGTTAAGTGGTTCCGCAGGACGTATATTTCTTGGTGTGTAACCTTCTGATTCACTTTGGTAAATCAATTCCTGTAGATGTCTCCCAAACCATATTGAGCAAAAGCTTTGCGCAATTTGTCCATGAGGAATCCAGAATTCGTCAAAATCAATCGCCATATTGGGCGTATAAGGCGTTCCCATCATGTTTAAAAAGCTAGTTGAACCATATACGTATTGGATGAATATTCTAGTGCCTCTAAAGCCGTAATTTGACGAGCTCCATATTGCGTGAACCAAGAAGTGATGGCAGAGGAGCCTCCAAAAGAGATTGGTTGATCCGTCATAACTTGATTTCCTGTGATAGCTCCAGATTCCCAGCCAGCTGTTAAAGTAGCTCCTTTCACCACAGAACCCAGGACAAAGTTCGTTCATAATCGTTCCAAGAGAGTCTGTTGTTAGTTCTCCTGTATTGGTATCAGTGCTTCAGACCAGCCATGGCTAAAATAGCACCTGTTTTAGGATTCATCGCAACAGCATATACGCCTTCAGAATATGTCGCACTTTCGCTCGCTAATTCCACCTCTAAAATACTTTCTCAAAATGTCTTCTACCGTTCTGAAAAAGCTAAATCTGTTTGTTAATTTTCAGATTATTTCCTTACCACCATTGGAAATATTTTTCACGCTTTCCATATTTCCATTTTATCAAAGATTGATTTCTTTGACTGCGCGTTTTCCTTGAAGTGCAGACTCATATTGTTTTTCCAATAACTCGTCCCAACACGATCATTAAGGAATATCCTTTTTCAAATAAGTATCCACTTCTTCTGCGGGTAGCCCTGCTTTTCACTTGAAACACTTCCGATAATGAAGCCAAAAGTATCCAACCTTTCATGTCCAGCTGGTAGTATCTGATACCAGACAGTTCTTTCGAGCTAGAGCGATTGTCGCAATCTGATCAGCTGATAAATTATCCTACGATATTTCCCGTTTCAAAATTGAAAGTAGCATTCATCTGACTGAACAAATAAATAGCTTTTTATCTTCATCTGAGTGGTTTAACTGCTACATCAACACTCTTAACGGCATTATTATAAATCTTAGACTCTGCTGATTTTCCATCAGTACCATATAGGCATGATTACGACCTTCTTATAAACCTCGCTGTCTGCCAAATAATAATCTACTTATTGACGCTCAGTAACGTCTGCGTTGAAATGAAGAAACCAATGGAGCAATTTTGAGCAATTTTCTTTAATCTGCAGTACGTCGTTTTGTTGCTACGTGTGAAAGAGACGACTGTGGTTTGTATTCTCAACCAACGGTTTCACTGCATCATAAATCTGACCACGAACCGAACTGGTCGTCACTGTAGTCTTGCTAGCTGTCAGCTAATTTTTGTATAATAATCTCCTATGGATCAACCTGCATATAGCCAAACGCACAATCAAACTCATAAACGAGTAAAATCACAATTCCAAATAATAGATTCAAGCATCGTCAGTAGGATTGAATGGCTATTAACGTTTCTTTTTCTCAGACATGGTATCCTGATTCTAGTCAAAATGCTATCTTTGTATTGCCATAAATCCACCTAAATGAAGTCGTGGAAAATGGAAAAACACTGAAAAACACAAACTAGGACTCACACACTCTCTAAAAAGCCCTGCTTGCGCAGAGACTACATATCTTTTATTGGGCTTATTTCAGATAGTATTCGTTACAGATTCAATTTTCATCAAATTCAAATACAAGTGAGTGAGCTAGGAATTTCCACATTCATGATTTCGTCATCTGACAATTGCTTTGATGATGTTTATACGGCTACGGATGAATTACCATGTGACCTACGAATACATTTTTACCGTCTTTCAAAGCTGGAGCGATTTTATCTTCCCAGAATGGAAGAGCGTTCCAGTTACTCAAGTTTTCTGCATCTGGAATAAACAGAGTCATCGAAAGGTTTGCACTAGCGACGGTCGTATGTGCTGAATATTGATCATCTTTTGCCATAGCTAGGTGGCAATATCACTACAAGAACGACGCCAAAAATATGAACTTGTTCGTCACCCCATTTTTCAGCTGCAGCTGACTTTGACCTGTCAAACCACCGTAGTGACGTTCATTCAGCGCTATGATCGTTTAATTTACCCAAAGTTGATCTGCCGCTCAAAGAGCAAGATTTGTTGTTTTTAATAGCACGTGTCCAAAACAGATGTGTATGCTTGGTCAAACTCAATACCAGCTTCTTTAATCAGTTTCCAGCATCAGCAGCTTTATGCGTTCCCTTTTCGCACAAATCAACATCAGCCCAACCTGTAAGAGGTTTTGGCTTTGTTCATTCAGACTCACGTGGCGAGCAAAACTAATTTTACAGTAGAAATTCTCTTTGATTTTGAAAGCTGTCTCACAGTCACTACTATATTTTACAAAAATTTTTCAAAAATCAGTATCAATGGAGAAGATTTGATTTTGATAATTTTACTTTATTCAAGCGTATACATATGTCAACTATTTTTCCGAGCACTCAGGACAGATTCCGTACATCAAGACTTGTGTCTTTGTAATTTTATAACCTGTTTGTTCTTCAGCTTCTTGCGCTTCCGAAATCAGGTATACTACATCTTCAAAAGTCTGCAATTCACCATTTTCTGAGCAACATTCAGATGTTTCATGTCTCGCAAAAACTCTGAGTCAAGTCGTCTTTATCAGCTAATTTTCACTTTTTCATAAAGCCCTTCCGCTCAAAACTTTGATTATTATAAACTGTTGCTAAACTCATATTAGGAAAAGTCAGCAAATCATGATAAATTGCTTCCGCACTGGGTGTTCATGCTCCGGATCGTATAGACAATGACGGGCCTTTCTAGTCTCTGTAATACTGGACTCCTTGTTTTTCCAATCGCCGAATAACGAACATAATCACTGATCCGTGAGTTCTAAATAAGGATGTGACTTTCATTTCCTACCTGCTCATGCATTTTTCCTATTATATCACGAAAAATAGGAAAATGTGACTGAGATGATTGTAAATAAACACAAAGTGACAAAGCTCATCATTTTCTTGCCCCTAATGCACGAGCCTGTTATCAACGTCAAAATGAAATACAAATGCATTTTAACTCAATATTTAACAGCGTCTTCAAGCTTTACCTGCTTTTAAATGCTGGTACTTTAGAAGCTGCAATTTGTGATTTTCTGCACCAGTTTGTGGGTTTTGGACCTTTACGAGCTGCACGTTCACGAACTTCAATGTTACCAAACAATCAGATTGAACTTTTCACCAGCTGCACAGGTATTCAGTACTGCTGCAAATACAGCGTCAACTGCTGCTGAATCTTTCTTAGTCAATTCTGTGCTTCTGCTGCTTTTGCGAATCAAATCTTGTTTTGTTAGCCATTTAACAAAATCCTCAAAAATTTTTCATGGACTGAGCAGTTACTAACTCTAACAAGTATTATCATATCTAAAAAGTACTATTAGGTCAAGCACAAAACGAACTTTTTCTATCTTTCCGAAAATATCCAACTTATTCATAGCGAATAAGAACTGTCAACACTTTTCCCCAGTATGTGTTTGAGATAATAGAACCTCGTTTCTAAAACAGGAATCAGAGCTGTCACAAATTGTTGCAACACCTGTCTCAGTCTCATTTGCCAACTCACGCAGTCCCTGCATGCAGATTCAATCTCAGCCACTTTTTATCTTTTAAGCCTTCAGTCAATCATTGACCCATAAGGTTTTACCTCACTAACAATCAGTTTGCTAATTCGTGGTTTTTCGATTTTGCATAACCACTCGAGATATTAAGCTGCGAACTGGAAGACCAGTCACACGACTCAATACGACCGCCTTTTTACAAGATTTTCAGCGTGAAACTCAATATACAATTCTGTTTTTCGCACTTCTTCGATTTTTGCTAAAATAGTCACAGTCTGCCTTCTCATTGGTTTGCAGCTTCAACCGCGAAACTTCAGATGCTTGATCCGTGAGCTATCAGTGCATGTACATCCACATTTGCCAAAGGTTGCCCTTTGACGTGCAGCTTCGACCGTTCCAGATAAAGCATGCACATATGATGAATATGATTTTATCGGCAGTTTCTCCAGTGTTTCAAAGATTTCTGCAAAAAGCACCAACTGGTGGTTGACTGGTCTTTCGGTAGATTTTTACTGACGCTGCATCAAATGAAGAAATTCTCCTGCTTTTAAAGTCCGCGTCTGAATAAACAACACCGTCTCACCATTACAGACAAAGGGACGATTGTGATCCTGAAATCCTCCTACAACTTGCGGTTCAATCTCGTAATAGATGAATCGTTACAATTTTGATTTTTGTCATGGTTTTTCCTACTTTTATAAATTTTATCTATTTAATTTATTATATCATAACTTTTGTGGAATAATTTTTCTGGATAAAAATATGCAAAAAGATGTAAGAAACCTCTTGCTTTTTCCTAAATAGGCATGATTATTAAATTTTTCAGAAAATAATTGACAGTCTTTTATTTTTGTTAGCCTAGTGATGTATCTTGCTGAAACAATTGCTTTTACAGAAAAGGTTGATAAATGAAACAGACAAAATTTTTGGAATTCTTCTGTCTTGCTCTGGTCTGATTTCCAATTACGTTGGTGCTAGCCAGCTTTTCGTGGCGCAACTGCTCAGTGATGGACATAAGCAGACTGGCTGCTATTTTAGAGTCACGCTTGCCAGGACAATTAGTATACTCAGCAGGACTCTAGCATGAGTCATTGCCGAACTGTGTGCAGAACTGTTACACAAAATCATTTTGCTGCTCCTGGTACAGCTGGAACGGTCGAGGCTGCGAAATTTGGTATGTTGCTCAGTTTATTTTCTTTCCGTCCAGCCACATTAGCGCAAAAATGCTATTTGCTTTTTGATCTGCTATTTTTACAATTATTTTATTAGATTTATCAGAAAATTCTCATTTAAAGAAAAATGGTTGTTACCGCTTGTCGGAATTATTTATAGTGGGGTGATTAGCGCAGCTGGAGAAATCATTGCTTATCGTTTTGATCTTGTCCAAAGCATGACTTCATGGACACAAGGCTCTTTTCCATGATTCAGAAACATCAATATGAATGGTTGTTTTTAAGTTTAATCATCTTGATTGCGGTATGGAAACTATCAGCCACGTTTACCATTATGAATCTAGGGGAAGACGCCAGTCATAATCTAGGCATTTCCTTTTACCAAATGGAGGAATGACGTTGTTTCTCGTGCATTGACGACAAGTGCGACGATGATTACAGTCGGCTCTCTTCCATTTATCGGAGTCATTGTTCCAATCATCATTCGGAAAATTTTATGGTGACCATATCACTTTGCATTAAGGACTGACCGCATTAACTGGTGCCTGTCTCATCTTAGCCTGTGATATTGTAGCGCGTCTAGTCATTCGTCCCTACGAAGTCTCCGTCAGCTTGATTTTAGGAATTTTGGGTAGTTTGGCGTTCGTGTATCTTTTGTGGCGAGGTGCTGCTCATGAATAAAATGAAGAGTCAAACAAAAGAAATCTCTACTTCTATTGCTTTTGTAGCCAGCTTGAGTGGCTGTATATCTCATGCCGATGGACTATCCTTTAACAGGTTTTATTATGATTGCGCTTGCAAAAAGTTACTAGCCTATCTCTTAGTCGCCATAGCTGGAAGTCTTGCTACAATCAGCTTTCAAAACAATCACAGAAAATCGTTTTTAACACCAAGCATTCTTGAATGGAATCTCTCTATGTCTTTATGCAGACGATTTATCTTTTCTTGCTAGCAAATTCGCATCGTAGCACTGGTCATCCTTGCTTGAGTTTATCTTAGTCTTACTCATACGGTGTGGCTTCTTTTCTGCCTGACCTGCATTAAAGTTACTTCAGCAAAGATGTATTTATTTTATTGATTTGCATGGCACCTAGGGACACTTTTAGCGTAGTACATTCTTGCAGGTCTGTGGATCTAAATGAATATGATAAACTGCAAACAAAACTATCTTTCCTTCTCAACGAATGAAATCATGGATATTCTATCTGTCGCTGCAATCATCATTGGACTAGCAGGTTTGTATTTGTTAAAGAAGAACGCTATTTTGAATGTCTTTTCATTTGGATAAAAGACAGCGACTATTTTGGGTGTAGAGTTGAAAAGAGCAAAAAAGATACTATGGGCAATTGTTTGCTGACTTCAACGACAACTGCTCTCGTTGGACCTATGATGTTTCTTGGCACTATGATGTCCAATTTAGCCTATCTGTTAATCAAAGAATACCAACTATAAATAGTTGTTCTCAGTAGCAATTTTACTCGGTTTTTCTTTCTCGACCACTGGGCAAATGCTGGTAAGAGCGCGTCTTTCAGCTCCAAATCCAAATGTCAGCATGGTCATTGAGCTTGTCCGAGGCGTTATTCTTCTTATCTTTTTAGCTAAGGGCAAACGCTAGAATGCAATTAAATGTTGGCAAATCATTTTGCATCAGCAATCTTAGAAGTATTCAACTGAATATTTCACCGAGACAAATTCTGCCTTTATTGGACCAAATGGTGCTGGAAAAATCAACGCTGCTTTCCATTATGAGTCGTTTGCTCAAGAAAGATCAGGGTTTCTCAGTATCAGGAAAAGAAATTGAAGCGTGGAACTCAAAAGAGTTGATAAAGAATTAACCATTTTAAAACAAAAATCAATTACCAATCTAAATTAACGGTTGACGAATTGATTTTCTTCTGGTCGACTTTCACTTTATAGTCAGGATCGTTTGACAAAGAAGATTTCAAAAGTAGAGCAAGCATTGGAATATTTGGATATTGCTGATCTGCGAGAACGTTTCATTGATACGCTTTTCAGGCGGTCAATTGCAACGCGTTTTATCGCCATGATACTCGCTCACAGACACTGATTTTATCGCTTTTGGACGAACCACTACGTTCTAGATATTAAGCGAGTATTTCTATGATGAAAATCTTGCGATCTCTTGTTGACGACTCTAGGAAAAACGATTATCATTGTCATTCATGACATCAATATTGCCAGTCAATATGTTGATGGTGT
>BNJU01005182.1_pt1 | contig 51591 bp, 72 predicted proteins | sample 8539281 | NCBI WGS metagenome assembly BNJU01 (sample SAMD00202456, study PRJDB9452) | human saliva metagenome | isolation source: human saliva | place: Japan | reverse complement strand
CAATCATATCGCTGTTTTTTTAGATTTTAGGGTCTGGTTTTAGGTACTGACTTCTAAAACTCCACAAGTTCATTGCTCACATTGTTAGTTTAGCATAGCTTTCAAGAAAGTTCAAGTTTTATTTTTTTATCTTAGATACAAAAGGAAGTCATTTAATAGGAAAAGATTTTTTTGATAATTGTTTGAGGTTATAACAGACATTCCTGAAATTTTTCCATTATAACAGAAAAAACCCTCCATTTCGGAGGGTGAAAAACTATGCTTTTATTTTCTAACGCTTGAACTCGTGAAACGATAGCTGCAAGCTCTTGTTTTGAAACAAAAATGTTTTCTGCTTGATGGCCAGTGATGAATGAATCACCGCCATTTTTTAGTTTCTCATCTATCAGGGCATCAATTCCAAGTTCTAGATGTTTGTCCTTGATGTTAGTTGCCATCTGAGATTGAAGAGCGCTGTAGGTCACAAACGTTTGATAGGATTGTTCTGATGTCAAATAGTTTGTTAAATCAACCACTTCTGGCTGTATTTGCGATCTATTTTCTAGTGATTCAATCCTCTTTATGATTTGACTATCATTGTATGACTGAATTTGATGTGTAGCAATGTATGCAGCTATTTCTTCCTGTATGTTGATCTTGTCAATTTCAACAATATTACCTGTTTGATAATTTTCAATAGATTGAATTATATCAATTTTGCGCTCTTGTCACTAGGGAAGATAAACCCATCACATTCAACCTCTACTTGATAGATGCCGGGAGGTAGAATTTTTTCAAGTTTGAATTGAATTTTTGAATTTTCTACAACAGCCACAATTGTTTTCTTTTCCTTTGGCATTTGCTATTTTTATATTAGCATCTTTACCCTCAAGAGAGCTGATTTTTGTTGCCATCGTAGTCTAATAATTCGTATTCAAAAACAGAAGAGAAGTCACCTTGCTTGATGACTTCTCCGCCTTTCGTTTGTCTCAGATTAGTTGAATTTTTTTCCGCTCATCTAAATCCTCTTGTTCTACAAATCACAGTGATCTATTTAAAAGATCCAAAGTCTGTGATGCGTTGTCCATTTTCAGATTGTCCTACAGCCACATATCTACGATTTCCAGAACCGCCAATATATGTGATCCAGATGTAGCCATCATTGTCAATCCATCCATCGTAATTGATTTCTTGACCTACACTATACACAGCAACAATCTCAGCTCCAAGACCTGCTTCAGCTCGTACATTCAAAGCAGATACCTCAACAGTGAATGTTCCTGTTTCTGGATTGAAGCCACTTGATTCAATTGTCAATGGTTCTGATGGTTCTGGCTGTTCAAATGCCACAGATGTGTCGTCAGTTGGGAAATAGAACCATCCAACAATCCCATCAAAATTGCGTGTATTGTATCGTGCAGGACCTCCAACATAAAGAGAATCAGCATTGCCATCAATATTCTGTTCGATGGTTCTCATAGTGACTCCATCGCTGTCCTCAATCACAATACCTGTATGACCGTAAGGATGACCATACAGATATTGTGTATCCATGACGAAGATGGCCCCTGCTCGTGGATTGACTCCAATTGCGTCATATACTACTTCATATCCTAACCCAGCGGCTGAATTAAGTAGGTCAATAGCATTTCCCAGAGAGCTTTTTTCCAAAAAAGTTGATAGAAATTGAATTTGGGAGGTCTACACATTGGGTTCCGTATGCACCATCTGCATCAGTTCCCACACCTTGATTGGCCAAAGATTCTGAAAAACTTAAAATATCATTTGTTGCTACCATTTAGAGCCTCATTTCTTCCATTGTTCATTTGCTTGCTTGACAGCAGCTTCAATGAATGTGTTCAATTGGTCATTGGTCAAATTGATGTTGTATGCTTCTAGTCCTTCAATCAAGCTTGTCTTAGCATGCTCCATCTTATCCTTGCCATGAATATCCAATGTTCCTGCTACTTGCTCAGTAGCATTCACAGCGTTTTTTGCAAGGATTTCAGCCACTTCAATGGCTTTCTTGCCACCACGAGTCAAGAGGTATTTTTTAACCGCTTGAACGATAATTCCAATCATAACTACTAAAATACTCATTGAGCTACTTGCTACAATATCAGTGATTTGATTCATTTTTTTCTCCTTTTTGATTAGTTTACTAGGCTCTTCCAAGCCATCTTTTAACTGAAATTTTTCATGATCAATATTTTGTTTCACAAGACGATCAAGCCCAGGAATTTCTACTCCCAAAGCTGAGAGACTGGCAAGAATACTGGAACCGTATGCTGCCATCATTGCAACAATGAAGGCATCAACTACAGCTCCAAGATTCATGTACAAAGCGAATGGATAGCCAATGGCTACAATCAAGATCATAGCTGTGTGGCTTACCAGCCCTTTCCTCCACTTCCTACTTGAAAATTCATGATAGGCCCACGCTCTAGATACTCCTATAACAATATCTAGAGCAACAATGGCCATAAACATGAACACAATCATGTGTTCATCAATTCCGTGATCATAAAAATTCCGTACTACTTCAATAATTCCAAAGATTCCATCTGGTTCTTGGTACATCAATCACACTCCCTTCATTTAAGATTCAGGCTGTGCTACTGGTTGAGTCTCAAGGTCTCCTGATGGTTTGTTTTGTTTTTCTTCTTTAGGAACTTCCCAATTGTAGATTGCAAGTTTGCCATTTTGAAGAAGTGGGCCTTTCAAGTCTTTGATTGATTCCCCGTTGTATGTGAAATCATAGTTTACTTGAACAAGGACACGTTTCCCTTCACTGAATTTTTCAGTGTGGTCTGGATCAATCAAGGTGAAGATGTCATGTTGTTTGTAGGTCTTGCCTACTTGAGCAGCTTCCACAAGTTCAAGCGCTCGCTTGTAAAGAATTGGATCAAGTGGATTGTCTTGATTGGTCACAGCTACAAGGACAGACCAATCAGCAAGAGCTTTGTTATTTTGGATTAGGACATCTTTCTTTTTCGTTCTCTTGAGTGAGTTCTTGAATTTTCTGGATAGCGTTCTTATTGGCATCAACAGACTTGTCAAGCTCTTTCTTGAGCGCCACGATAGCGCCAGATGGATCCAATTCCATTCGGACAAGATTTAGAACAGCATCCACAAGGGCTGTCTCTTCATCTCCCATGCGGTTATTTGGAAGGGATTCTTCAAATACCCGGTAAGGGTAATCTTGCTTGATGGAAACCTTTGTGGCATTAGCTACTGGATCATAGGATTTGAACTGTACTTTATAATTCATTAAGCATTTACCTCATTTTTATTCTTAACTTCTTCAAATAGGTCCTTCAAATCTTTGTCAGATTCCAGAACAGAACGATAGATTTCTAATTCTTTTAGAAGCTGTCGATTCTCCTGCTGTGCTTCAGTCAATCGTGCCTTGAATTCAGCTTCATTGATTGATTTACTAGCCAATTGATTAGCTAGATCTGTGATGATTGATACATAAGTTTGTTCGTTCATTTATTTTTCCTTTCTATTTAAAACCGTACTTGCTATATACACTTCTAATGTGACTCTGAACAGACGAATTTTTAAGATCCCATCCATATTTGGCGATGATACCGAAACAAGTTATAATATCCCAAAGATAAATGCCTAAATCACGAGATTCTTTCCCAAGAAATAAACTATCTGTGTAAGTTTTACTGAAGTGTTTATCGCCTCGACCTAAATGATGTTTAACACCTTTTTCATTCATTGGTAGAAAATAAACGCTACCATCATCTATATTATTGTGAAATAGCCACGGACTGCGATATTTCCTGTTTGAATAGATGGCGATACGGTCAGCCACTATCTCGTAAAACGATTCATTTATACCATTTCCTGAACCTGACCATAGGCGAGTTCCAGCAAAGGTTTCATTAGAAGTATTTTCGGTTTTATCGTGGTTTGTCCCTAATACAATCATAGCGGAATTAGGATCCCTGAAGTGTTCAGCGATAAAACCGCTACGGGTCATTTTTAAAAACTGTGAAGAACTCGTGCTGTCGATCCGTCTGATTGTTCCTGTGTTTGAATACAGATTTAATGTGCCATTGTCTAGATCAAATACAGTTGTTCCATTGTTTGCACTTAACCGCCCACCTTGAATTCTTTCAGCAGCAATCTTGATGGAATTCAACTCAGTAATAAAAGCCTGTTGTGAAATCAGTTCTCTAATAAAAGCTTTATTTGATACAAATTTGTTGATCATGGCTGAATCTACTAACAACTTATCTGCTGTGACTGCATTGCTGGCCAGAATTTGAGTGGTTACTGATCCAGATTCCATGTGACCAGTTCGGACGCTCTGAGAAGCCAGATGCCTGCTTGTGATTGAGCCATCAACTACCATGTCACCTTTCACCTTGATCATTTTAGCTATCAAGGCAATAGCTTCTGGTTCCTGTACCAGCAATGAGCTGATAGTCCTTCCGTTGATGGTCTTACCTGTACCGAATGAGATCTGACCATCTGTGATGTTGATGTCTGTTTTCTTTAGAACTCCATCAAATTGACTGATGATCGTTGCCACTTGCCCATCAACTGTTTGCTGATAATTCGCAAAGCGACCATTTTATGCTGTCTTTGAAATCGTCTAACTTGTCATTAATGACAGAATTTTGACTGGACAGCCTCATTCCAAACTCTGTGGAGAATGTTGTGAACTGCCCATCAATCCCTTGCTTGAATTCAGCAAGCTTGGCTTCAATCACAGATGAACCGTTATCTGTTGGCGGTTGGTAAGCTCTCTTGATAGATCCTTCATACACATCAATGTCACCAAAGAAAAGGCTTGCTGGTTGTCCGTTTGATGATCCGTTATTGTCAAATCTCAAAAATGCTTCATCATATTCTTCAGAATTGACTGTGAAATAGTAGCGTGTGATTCTATCTTGTGGCACAGTGATCTTGTCAGCAAGCGTGAATACTTTTGAGAAGGTTCCTGTCTCACCTTTCTTCCTTGCTAGGAAGTAGAATGTGGCAGTTTTGAGATTGTCTGATCCAATCGCATCAAATGAAATAGTGTATGTGGTATTCCTCTTGATGCTGAAGCGTTGGGATGCTGCAACTTTTTCACTGCCTGTTGAATTATCAAGCTTAAAGAGTTTTCTGGATTCGTTGTAGTAGATTTGATTGGTTGATGTGGTCACTTCTGGAATCTTACCTGGTTCATAGTAGCCCCAACCCTCTACATTTTGAGGATTTCCGCTGTTTTTAAGCAAGTTTTCCCCAGCCTGAACAATTTCATCAAATCTTCTTGTGATTCCAGCGACATCTTCGGTATATTGAGATTTAGCAACATACCCTTGTTCTAGAATCTGTCTGGTTGCTTTTAAAGCATCCACAGCAGCTTTCTCAGAGTATGTCAGCATACGCTGTTCAAGCTCACCGGTTGGACCAGTCTTAGTCTCTAATTTTGTTAATTGAGTAGATAGGCCTTGGATGGTCTGTCTCAAATGTTGCTTGCGCTTGTCTCTACCAGATAATTTTGATCTTCTGGTGCAGGCTGCCACAAGCGGTCATTGATTCCTTCGTAGAAGTCCAATTCAGTCATGAACATTCCGGACCATCCAGATGGATTGCCCTGGTATTCAAATAGAAAATAACCTTCATCAAATTCGCCAATATTAAACTTGAAAGTGCGTTTTAAAGCTTCGTGAGAGCTAAAGGCAGGAGAACCAGTTTTGTTGAAAATTTCTTGTTTTTCCTCAAAATCCGATGAGGAACCTTTTTTGCGTTTACAAAACGAAATCTTCATATTCTTTGTGTTAGCGTCAAATGCTGTAATATTAAGAATGTAGTCTTTATTTCGTTTAACAATGAAGCGTGGACTTTGAACCATCGCTCCCGGCCTTAGAGAGAACATCCGCTTTTGTCCATTGAAATAGAACTGATGAGATGTAAAGCTCATTCGTCCATTTGGTTCGTTCCAATATTTCAAACCTTCATCTGCTCTTGAGTTCCTGAGCATGTTAGGACCACCACTGACACCAATTGAGGTAAATTCTTCTTTGACACCATTCACGGTATGTTCAACATAAGACCGATCAGCCTTGCCATTGGTCACATTAGTGAGGTCAGAGATGGCTTTCTCAGTCGTTTGCTCAAATCGTGATTGTGCGCCTTGGATCCCGACAAATTGGCTCTGTGCCTGAGCCTTGAAATCATTGATCAGTTTCTGGATGTCTGCATCACTGGTCTTTAATTTGTCAGTAGTAGCTTGCAAACCTTCCATCTTGACTTCAATGCCATTGTATTGAGCTTTGAACTCTTCCACAATTTCATTCTTGTTTGCTTGGTTTGCTGTCGCTATCTTCTCAGTGACTTGAGCTGAGATTTCTTCTTTGACCACTTCAGCCTGAGCCTTGGCTTCCTCAATGCCATCTGTGATCTCTTTCTTCAAAGCTCCTGCTTTGTCTTCAAAGGCTCTGTTGGCATTATCAACCAATATTTTCAATTTCTTGTAGTATTCATCATCCTCTTGAGTCTTTTGGACTGTATCAAGGATTTCAGATGCTACATCAGAAATTCCATTTGATCCTGACATACCTCCACCGTGGCCAGCCTTGTCATCAAATGTAAGAGAGATATACTCTTCTGACAGAGCATCATAGACATAGCCCACAGCTTTTTTCTTCATCATGACATCATGCTTCAAGCTCATGATGGTCACTGTATCACCAAGATGCACAGTTTGACCATCTAGCTCATAGGCTTCAACTTTAATCTGATCAGTGGACTTGTCAATGTCTCCATTCTTGAATTTGGCTTCACCCCATTTTCTCAATTCTTCCTCTGTAGTAAGATCATTATTCTCATACTCAGCTTCATTGATGTAAGGGTAGCTGCCAATGAGGGGGCTGTCCACAGTGACTTTCAGAACCGTGTCTTCTTCTGCTCCCTCTGGCTTGAATGTTGACTTCAGATGTAGCCTTGTGATGATGCTGGAACTGCTCTTGTTTCGTTCATACTGCTTCAAATTTTGATGTGTGGTGATTACCACACCACGATCAATTCCCCGACTTTTAGGAATATCAATCAGGAAGTTGTCACGGATCATCTCACCTTCCCAAGCACCCACGATGGAATGTTTTCCATCCATCAGGATCTTATAAAGCGTTTCATCTTCTGTAGTGTTGAAGGTTCTATTGTCCATGATGTTACTTGTGAAAGAGAACTTCCCAAGTGGTGTCTTGACTGCTGAAATCATAGCATTCAAGGCGATTTGACAGGTTGAGTTTGAAACCTTGATAGGACGAACAGAGCGCTTGAAGATGTCCTCTGTGATGTGCTGGCAAGTCAGACTTACTGTGTCATCTTGCTCGCTGATCTCCTTAATCCGGAACAGTTGCCGGCCAGTTACAGGAGTGGGGGCGATGATGAGCATGTCTTCCTGAAATTTTTTATAAATTTCAGTGTCTGTGATTGGATAGTCAACCTTGAGTGTGTAGCTCACGTTGATTACTTCTTCAACTTCTGCTTTTGTTGCTTCATGGAGTGGCTGGCCATTCCATTTTACTGTTTGAACATTTCTGTCTAATAGATAAAGAATTATAACCACCCCCAATTTGTTTCAAAAATAAGAGATTGAATGCCAGGCCCCAAAACTACACCGACAGTTTTCTGGGCTTGGTTTGCATCAATTGTGATGAAGTCTCCTGACCACTTCACAAGATTCCCTTTCTTATCAAGAAAGCTTGGATTTTGTGGATCATTTACCATTACAGCGCTCTCAGATAATTGTTCAAGTTTGATGGTTTGCTTCCCAATCGTGAAGCTAGTCTCAGATGAGCTGTTCCCTTTAATTGTGATTTTAGGGAACGCTAGTGAGCTACCTTGCAGCCTGAAAACACCATTTGAAGCGAGAGTTTGAACATCATTGTTCTTCATGTATTTTGTTGGGTGACAAACAAATGTCACTTCCACAGAATACATTTTAGTTTTATCTCTCTGAGTGTCAGACAACTTTGTCTGATAACAGAACCATCTTGTGAGCTTGTTCTGTTGATTCTCAAGCCAAAAATTCCTTTTGGAAAGGAATTGGACGAATTCAAGGACTTGCAATTCTGTTGGGTTGATGAGTTGAAGAGTGTATTTCTTTTCAATCGCTTCTCTATGAGGATTCGACTGAACGATATATCCACTAACTCCATCATGGCTCAATAGCTTGTCTTTTGAGAGACCTACTTGAATTGTAGGGCCTTCAAGCACGATCACATCAAATGGAAATGATGAAGTTCCAACTCCATCAATGATCAATTCATTGTACTTTACCATGCAGGCGCTCCTCTCAATTCTTTCTGTCTCCTCAATTCAGCAGCTATCTTCTGAGATACCTTATTGGCGATCTTCTCAATGTCAGCTTCTTCTCTGATGATATTGTCAGAGATGTTGATGTTGATTACGGTTCCTTGTGGGTCCATTGTTTGGGCGATGCCACGGCCAATGGCGCTCAAGTTACGTTCATTCAGTGGTAGGACTGCTTCTTTTCCAGCTTCCCCACCAACCATGAGGCTATTCCCGTTCATGCCAAATGCTGTGGGCTTGGTTAAGATCCCACCTTTGGCATACCAGTCAATTCCGATACTTGGAATCCCTTTACCTTTCAGCCAGTCCATTGGATTCAGTGATCCACTGGCCTTGAAGTGAGGTAGTGGGATGTGTGGCCATTTGAATTGGAAATTGAAGAAACCTTTAATTCCGTCAATGGCTCTTCCTACGAGATCTTTTGCTCCATTGATAGCTGTGTCAATTGTGTCTTTGATCCCATTCCAAATGCTTGAAGCGGTTGAGCTGATATCATTCCAAACTCCTGAAATTGTGCTAGAAATCCCATTGAATACAGTTGAAACTGTTCCTGTGATTCCATCCCAAATCCCAGATAGAGTTGAGCTGATCCCGTTCCAAACAGTTGAAGCCGTACCGGAAATTGTGTCCCAAATTCCAGATAAGATTTGAGCCATTGCATTGAATACAGATTCACAGATACTTTTGATCCCGTTCCAGATATTTTCACCAATACCCTTGATGGTCTCCCAAGCCCCAGACCAGTCCCCGTTGATGATCTGCATCACAGTCTTAATGATGCCTAATACCACGTTGATGGCTGTTTCTACTACGGTTTTGATGGTGTCCCAGACCGTAGAAATTACGGTTGAAATGTTATTCCATGCTGTTTCAATAAAAGGACCAAGAACATTCATGACTGTTGTCACTACTGCTGAAATAGCATTCCAGACAGTTTCTGCTGTCTGCCTGATCAATTGTTGATTGTCATTCCACCATGTTGTCAGTGTTCCCCATATTTCCATGACAAAGCTTGAAATAGCTTGGACAACAGTATTGATGACCGACATGATAGCATTCCAGACTGTTTCAACAGCGGTCCTGAATCCCTCATTGGTTTCCCACAAGTGCTTGATAACCAAGACTATTCCTGTGACTGCTGCAATAACAGCGGCTATCACTCCAATGATTGGCAATGCAGCAGCTATCAGCCCTCCTATACTTGCTCCTACAGCAACAGCAGCCGCCTGAAGGGCGAGGAAGATTGGGGCAAGTACACCGGCCACTGTTACAATTGTTCCAAAGACTACAACAAAGTTTTTGATGGGCCCAGGTAAGTTGTTGATCCATTCTGCCACTTTCTTGAAGACATCCACAATGATGTCAAGGGCGGGAGCGAATGTTTTCAGCGATTGCTCCACCGACCTCAGCCATGACAATTTTCAAGCCATTTTGTGCTGTCGTGAATTTATCAATAGGATCTAGAGTGCTTTCATAAGTTTGTGAAACTAACCCTGCTGACTCTTTAGATGTTTTTCCAAGTTCATCAAAGCTCAAAGCTCCACGCTTGATGGCATCGACCATTTGAGGAGCCTTTTTGGCACCAAAGATCTCCATAGCGATCCCCATTGCTTCAGTCTCTGATTTACTGTTCTTGATTGCTTCAATGGTCTCTTTGAGACCTTCTTTCATGGTCTTTCCTTGCTTGGTGTAGACCCCTGCTGCCTTTGTCATTCCTGACAATGCTGCTGATGAATCAACCCCATGCTGTTCAAGTTGACCAATCAATGTGACAGCTTCATCAAATTCAAGACCAAGCATCTTGATTTGTGGCGCTCCATCTGTTGCTTTCTTCATCAAGTCATCAACAGAAACCCCTGTGGATTGTGCCACATAAGTGGTGCTATCCAGTACATCAGATAGGTAGTCAACAGAATATCCGTAGGCTTCCCAAGGCTTGCTTGGACTGAATTGTTGCATTCGTGATGTCAGATCCGTTGATTTCTGCAAACTTGAGCATGTCAACAGATGTGGTTTTGAGCGCATCCCCTGTTAGGCCGAATTGGGTGTTAACTTCACCGACTGCATTCCCGATTTTGCTGAAATCAGTAGGCATTTCAGTGGCTATGCCATTGGCAATTCCTTGCATCTGCTCAAGGGACTTTCCACTTGCACCAGTCTTGGTGACAATAGTGTCCATTCCTTCATCAATTTCCCGGAACGCATCTAGAGCGCTCTTTCCAAAATCAACCAACTTTTGACTGATTTCAGATAGCTTCTCAGAGAATTGGTTCAGTAACTCAGCTTTCAGAAGCTTGTTTGTCTCTTCAAGACCGCTGCTAGCTTTCTTCCCTGACTCACCAAGATTCTCCATTTCATTGGAAAGCCCGTTGAAGGCAGCCTTGGACTCATTCAGTTGAGTTTCTAGCTTATTGACTTCTGTCGAGTTCTCGCCATACTCTTGTTTTGCAAGAGCAAGCTGTTTCTCAAGATTCTCAACCTGTTGGGCGACAATCTCGCTTTGCTCCCAATTTTCTGTTCAGCAAGTGCCAGCTTATCTGCTTCACTAGCATTGGAACCCATTTGGCTTTCTTGTAGCTTTGAATGAGCTGACAACTTTGTCACCTTCACTTGCAAGGCGCTGTTGCTCGTTTTGAAGCTCTTTCAGTTGTTCACGGTTGGACTTGGTAGCATTCCCATTTCCATCTAATGCCTTATTGACATTCTCAAGCTTGTTCTCATAGCCCTTCAGGATGTTCTCTGTCTGGACAACTTCCCGTTGAAATGCACGGTATTGATCAGCACCAATGTCACCACTCTTGAACTGAGCTTCAACTTGTGCTTGTGCCTGTCTCAATGTTTCCAATTTCTCCTTGGTAGTTGAGACTTGCTTTTTGAAGCACTTCTTGCTTTCTGAGCCAATAGAGTCACATTCCTGTGTCAAATTTCAGAGCCTTGTCAATGCTCTTCAATTCTTTTGCTGCTTCAATAGAGGCAGAATTTACTTTTTTCAGGGCATTTTGAAGGGGCTGTGTGTCACCGCCAATTTCAATTTTTATCCCTTTAATATTACCGGCCATATTTCCTCCTTTCACATAAAAATATAAAGAGCGCCTAAAGGATTCTTGTGATCAATTGTCCATCTATTCAATGAACTTGACCTCAGATTCTTCCTCTCAGCACTCTATTTCAGACTAAAATGAGTCAAAATCTGACTGTGTGGCCTTGCGTGTTTCTGATTTGTTCTCAGTACGCAAATTCACATAATCTGTTTGATAATCCAAAGCCATTCCAATTGAAATGTGCTTCAGATCATCAATTGTGAGACCAGTTTCTTTACAGCAAGAAAGATATGATTCTACTGTAAAGATTTCATCACTGGCTGATTCTGACTCATCTGGTTTTTTTTTGATGTCATCGTGTCGTTGATCATTTCCATTAGAATTGGAGCGATGTCCTGTAAGGGGAATTCCTCCATTTCCATGAAAAATTGTTCATAAGGCTTGATGTGTGGATTTCCTGATTTCGTGAAAACCCAAAACAAGCGATTGAAGAAGGTCATATCAAAGTTGGCCAACATGTTGATGTCAACTTCATTGTTGCCATTCTCAGCCATTTGCATGATATTCTGGTTTGAGATCATTCCAAATAGATCTTGGAAGAAATCTTTCCCAAACTCACTCTTATAAGCGATAGGAGTGTAAGCATTGGTTACAAGCTCATACTCCTTTTCACTAATGGTCACACTCTTACGCATTTAAGTCCTCCTTAATTACAAAGCTTGATTAGGTTCATAGACCTTTTCAAACCATTTCTTATAAACTTCTTGATCATCCGCTGATGTGATGGAACGTTTCACAACTTGGTCACCGGGACGAGGGCTGGCATTGAAGCTCAATTCACGTTCATTCACGTTGGTTCCGTTCTTGGTAGCTGATCCGCTTGATGGGCGACTTGCTGAACAGTAATACATGACATGGCGTGTCTTGTTAGCATCGCCAGCAAATTCAAACATAAGTGCGAAGTTGGTTGTCTTCGCATCTGCTTTTTCTGTGACCACTCCTGTTGTAGAGTCTTTGATGTCACCCAAAATTTTTGTTGCGAATGCTTCAATGATGTGTGGGACTTTGAATTTACCTTCGTAACCTTCGTTTGAGTTGACGAAGTAATAATCAATGTTATCAGCTTTCACTGATCCTGAATCCCCTTTAGGGTCCAGCGTCAATTCCATCGCTCCAGGGAAGCGGAATACTTGACCATAAGTGATCACTCCTGCTTCACTGATTGATTGGATTGGTGCCACATGGACATTTTCAAGTCCAAATGTAACTTTGTTTTCAGTCATTTCTTTCCTCCTCAATATAGATAGACTTCATAAGACTTCACAAACAGTCTTTCTGATTCAATAAAATTCTCTTCTTGAACATCATAAAAGAGCTTGTGGTCATTCCACAGCTCTTCCAATCGTTCTTCTAGCTCCTCATCTTTTCGTTCAAATGCCAATTCTACAGTGACAGCACGGATCATGTATGATGCTTGATTGTCTGTTCCTGTGATAGATGGCAAGCTTTCAAAATAGACAAGGTAAGGCAGCGTGGGGACATTTCCTTCCCTGAATGCCTTATAAGTGACTGGCAAGCCAGCCTGTTCCAAAATATCTGCAAACTCTGACAGCTTCATCTTCCAAGCTCCTTCAATTTCTTTTCAAAATTCTCAATAGCGTGATCTTCTGCCGGCTTGATGTGTATAATACCGGAAACCCGTCCCCCGTTCCTTTTGATATGTCCAAATTCAAGCAAATGAGGGAGGCGGTAATTTTTGTTATGCACTACAAAATTACCTTTCCCCATTTTTGTTTTTTTCCACGATTTGGCATACTTACCACCTTTTGCCCTTGGACTTTTTGGGCTTGTGGTATTTAATTCTTGGACGGCCTCTTCTGCTGTTTCTTCTGCTATCTTATCCACTTTTTCTTCAACTTCTGTGGAATACTCTGCTAATGCTTTTAGCGATTTGACTGGCTAGATCTTGGCTCATGTCATCTTCTCCACTAAAGTCAATTCAAGGATGTTGAGGTTGATTGGATATGTCTTCAAAATCCGGTATTCCTTACCGCCAAATTCAGCAAATTCCTGATTGTCATATTCAAAAGCTGTGAATATCAACAATCAGATTTGGACGAATGCCAGCCTGGTTGGCTTGGTAAAATTCGGATCGTGTGATAGATTTTTTTCTTACAAAAAATTGTAGTCTTTACTTTCTCAGTCAGATCTTGCTTGAGCTTGTCCTTACCTGTAATTTTAAAACCTATCAATGTGATTTCATCATTCCACATCTCGCACCTCTTTCTTGGAAGAGATTTGCAGATTGTGCAAGCGCCATTGAAGGTGACGTGGTAAATCAACACCACCTTCATAGCGATAAGCAGCAAAGTCAACAATGAACATTTCATGGTCAGCACGATCTGGAACCAGTTCAACACCCAGATTGTTTGTTAATTCGCTGATGACGCTTGAGACAATCTTCTCTAGTGTTTTATCTCGCAAATTTGAAGCAATTCCTAATTTGATTTTTAGTAATTCCACTAACTGACCAGTGTCCATGCTATTCTTCCTCTTTCTTAGTTGCTTTCTTGCGTTTTGGCTTTTCTTCAGTTGTTTCTTCTACTTCCTCAGTAGTTGTTTCCACCTCTTCAGCAGTTTCTTCTGCTTTCTCAGCAGTTTCTTCCACCTCTTCAGCAGCCTCCTCTACTTTCTTAGTAGCTTTCTTTCACTACTTCATCAGTGATAAAAATCGAACCTGCTGAATTGAAGCCTGTCAAGAGTCCTTGAACAAACTCTTGATCAGGTTCATAGCCTTTGCGTGGAAAAACATCATCAATTTTATATTCATGTTGTTCTTTGTCACGCATGTCCTTGAATGGACGGATTACAGTATAGGTCATGTGATACCTCCTTATGCTACAACATCAGTGTATGTGCCAAAGAATCCAGCAGCAGCATCTACTTTCTTCACATCCAAACGGATGAAGAGACCAAGCAATTGGCCATAGATGTCATTGTTCACCCATTTAACAGATACTTGAGAACGGTCAAAGAGTTTTACAAATTCAGAAACATCACCAATGAAGAACTTCATGTCTCCTTCAGCTCCAAATACAGTGTCATCTACTGGGTAGATTGTTTTGCCACCAAATGAATAGCCTGTAGGTGATGCAACATCCGTTTGAAGCATGTAGCGGCCATTTTTGTCTTTCACTTTATCAAGTGCTGCAAACATTGATTGCGTTACAACAATACTTGCTTTGTAGATTGATTTGAGTTTCTTATTGTAGATGTCCTTGATGCCATCGAATCCAGCAGCGTCTGCTTGAGTTGCTGATTTGAGGATGGTAGCGACCAATGACAATTCAGTGTTTTCACCTTGGTTGAATACTTCATCTTCTACGATTGACATGATATCGTAGTCTGCATCATCAATCATTTCTTGAGATACAGGAATGTAACCACGGTAAGTCTTGATTGAGTAATCAATTTCGCTGATGCTTGGTTTTCCAAGTTCAGGATTAGCCTTCAATTCATCAGTTGAAGCCATTTTGCTGTCTGTCTTCTTGATAACTGGATATTTACCAGAACCACTATTTACTTTGACACGTTGGACAAGATCCAAGAGTGGATTGCGTGTCTTTTCAAGGAAGTGAGGTTTTAGCACTTCAGTTGGGATCAAAGCAGCGCTTCCAGAGTCAGTTGTTTTAAGACCTTCAATGTCACGAGTTTGACCAGTACGAATGAATTTAGCAATTGCGTCACGTTGTTCCAATTTCTTTTCCTCCACGTTGCTCAACATCTTTGAATGTTGGGGCTTTTCGATTGTTTTCATCAACTTGTTTTTGAAGCTCTTCAATTTCTTCTTCAAGTTTTGCTTTTTCTGCCTGTTTTTCTTCCAATTCTTTTTGGATGTCTTCAAGGCTCTTTTCAACCGCTGAAACTTCTTCTTCAGTTTCAGCACGGTCCAGTTTTTCTGCTTCAATTGCAGAACGGTTGTTCAATTCTTCAATTGCTTCTTCCAATTCAACAACCTTATTTGCTTTTTGTGCGCATACGTGCGCCCTAGAATCAATGCTTTGTTCATAGATTGTATTTCTCCTTAATTTTCATTTTGCGTTCATTTAACGCTTCACTGTTAGCACGTTTCAGACATTCAAAGTCTTTCTTGCGTGCAGCAATTTCAGTCTGTGGATAGGCCGGGAACGTGCAAGGGCTGACCTCAAAGATTTCAAGCTCTAACACGGTATCAAGATAAGAACCATCTTCACGCTCGATAGTGTCAACCTTAATAGGCATGAATCCAAAACTGCATCCAACAATATCCCCACGCTGTACACGGGCATAAGCTCCCATAGCGTCTGGATCATTTCTGTTGATGATAATGTCTCCATAGAGACCTTTGTCATCAACTTTGAGACTCACTGTGCTGTTCCCTGTGCGTCCTAATACTAGGTTATGATCATGGTTAAACAATGCACGGATATCAGCATTCTTGATGGCTTCTTCCACTCCTGCACGTTTGATCACTTCAAAATAGCCTGGCCACAGCTCAGTTTCTTCATCGAACCGGATGAAGTAGCCACTCAGAATCAAGTCACCAGATTCTTGTTCTTCTCGTGTCTCAAATTGAGTAGCGATGTAGGAATTACGTTTCTTCACTGGTATTTCCTCCTTCCTTATTTAGTTTGCTCTGATTGCCTAACTCGCCTTGTGGCAGATAGTTTTCTAGAACAATAATTTCATCCATTTCAGGATCTGGAGTCATACCAACCCAATCTCTCCACTCATTCCTACGCATTGCAGCACTGTTGGTCATTTGTTGAGCAACCGTTGAAAGCTCTGTAATGTCGTAAGAATACAGTGAACGTGGATTAAATTTGAAGTAGCGTGTGGTTGAAGTCAGTAGGTCTCTTGTGAGCGTCTGAGTGATCGTTGTTGCGATGCTCATGATGGTAGTGTTTACAAAGTTGTTGTATTCTTCTTTGTTAAAATCTCCCACACCTAACACAAAAGCCGGAACTCCTAACATTCCAGCTACTGTCTTCTTATCAATTTCTACTGACTCATTCAAAGCGATGTCATTCAAACTTAATGGCTTCACTTGTTCCACTTCCAGCAAAGCTTCTGGAACTATCCAAGGTTCACCGGATTGGCTTGTTGTCAGATATTTCTTAGCAATTTTTTCCCGGCCTTCCACTGTTCCAAGTTCCTCACTTGATGAATCTACCTTGATAATAAGGCTTGGAATGTTTTTCCCATTCATAAAGCCTTTCTTGGTCTGTGTTGCCATGTTTAAATTGCGAACAATATCTTTCAAAGCAAATCTAAAACCGGTCCCAATATAAGGCCGGTCTGGATCTGGATTGATGGCAAAGTGGACCACTTCATCTGGACTGAAATCGGTGTCCCTAAAATGGATCATGTAGGTCAGATCATTACTTCTGAAAGACACTTCTGACATTGGGAATGGTCTGAGATTGCTGATGTAGTCAGTCATTGGATCATATTCCACATGTAGCACAGAATTCCCATCGCCAAACAGGAGCAAGTCCCTGACAATCTTGAAGATCCATGATTTTCTTGTCATGTGATCGCAAGGATTGATGTCAATCTTACGGGCTAACCCATCCTTGATTCGTACATCACCGGATTCTGTATTTTCCATGAGCTGGATCGTCATGTTTGAAACCATGTCAGCAATTTTATTGACTGCCATGATCACATCTGGATTTCTTGCTAATGGAATATAACCATCTCCATCATACATGATGCCCAGATCTGAATTTCCAAAGCTTGTGAACATTGTCTGAGACTTGCCACGCTTGAATAATTTGTCAAAGATTCCCATATTTCTCACCTCCTTTCTATCTAATCAAAGTAAGCCATCACATTCTTGTTCTTGCCAAGGTTAGCAAGTGCCTGAATACAAGCAAAAACGCTTGCATCAAACAAGTCAATTCTTGCTGTACCGCCATCCCCGTCCAATTTCTCATACTGGACAGCATCATCTACTTTCTCAATGGCTCTGACATTGCTGACTCAATACTCATAAGCGTCCGAATGTACATAATAAAATTCTTTATTCTTCACTTTCAATTCAATTCTTCTGAATCCCTCTGATTTCAAATAGAATAGCTGAGGCTGGTCAATCATTTTGAATTTAGCTTGCTTCATTTTTAGCATGAACTCTCTACCAAATTTCCTGTCCATACCGACAGCAGCAATTTTGAAGCCCTTCTGTCTCATCTCTATGAACCATTTAACAATGTCATCATAGAGGACTGTTGGAGTGTTGCTCATTGTCAGCCATCCATCTGATTGCCATCCAAACAGTGGGATGCCATCATCATTGGCTTTCTTTTGAGCATTGACACGAGGGAAGAAAGCGTGTGTGATACAGATATCAACATCTTTTTCACCATCGTTATATACCCCATAGAGAGCAGCAGCAGTCAAGTCATGCAGTCTTGAAAGGTCAGCCCCTCCATACCATCGAATAGGAAGCCTTGCAAGCTCCTCAATGGTCCAGTCATAGCAGTCATCACTAGCAATGAACTCATCTGGATTGAAATAAGCGTTCATTGAGTTAGTGAAGACATTCAATGTCTTATTGAAGAACTCGTTTCTAGTCTGTGGATCATTCAAGGCCTGTTCTGCTTCTTCCTTGAGGGCCTTGAGTGAGACAGTCACACCCCATGAGGGATTAGCCATCTTCAGCACATTCTCATCCAAGTAGTCTCCCACATCTCCATCTGTTGACTGATTCGCTTTGCAGATGAAGATGAAGAATGAATCATCTTTGACCAGCTCTTTCAACACCTTCTGACAATATTTCAGACGGTTAGCAAGGAAGCCTGTTGGGATGTCCCCTGCTGTAGAGATAACAAAAAGCATACTATTTCGGTATGCTGACATTGTTTTCTTCATAAGACCGTATTTTTTGGAATTTCTCATGGTGTGTGCTTCATCTAGGATGATGACATTTCCATTGAGAGAGTCAAGCCTGCTTTCATCATTGGCTAGTGCTTGGATGAAAAATGATCCCTCCTCGCCAAAATTGGCAGTGATTGAGTGTTCTTGGTTGTTATCTTTGATACGGATGTTCTTGTCATTCCATCGCTCAACATTGAACCTCAAGAATCCAAAGGCTTCCAAAGCTTGCTTGACTGAATTGGCTACAATATAGCATTTTGAACCGCTATCTGTATCAAGAATCTGATAAGCCAGAGCGATTGCAGCAGTGAAGGAAGTTTTGCCATTCTTTCTGGCAAGCATGATCAAGGCTTCTTTGAAGCGTCTCTCATTTGTTCCCTTGATATAGAATCCAAAGAGATTGACCACAACAAAATGTTGCCACGGTTGAAGCAACAATGGCTTGTTACGGATTGAGACCGCAAACATATCATCACCCTGCTGATGGACAATTGTGTTTTCGATAAAATGAACGACAAAATCAACCATGTCTTCATCCATCTCGAATTCTGGATTGTCTAAATCTCTCAGAAAGCGTGATGCTGCCAAAATATTCTCTTCACAATGCTCTTCCTGATGGTCCAGAACGTGTTGAGCGTATTTTTAGCTTTGTCCACGTTACCCATCGGATTTCACTCGTTTCTTTTTGATCTCATCCTTGAGTTTCAAAAACCTCTGTAAGAACTGATCCATTGTCTTGCTCTACTACTTCACCCAATGATTTAGGATTCATCATCAGTTGATTGGAATAGCTGAGTATGTCTTTTCCGTAGAATTTCCATCGCTGTCAGGATGGGGACCTTACGTTCATTCTCAGCTCCTGCCTTATTCACATAGACATCTGTGACAGGGTAGCCCATATCAGCATAATCCTGAGCAAGTTTCTGATACTGAAATAGCATTCCTGAAAAAGATGTCAATGATCATGTCAAATTCTTTTTCGATAAGTCCCAAGCTCTTTCATCTGTTTGATGACTTTTGACTTGATTGACTTAGCTGTGACTGGTTTTGCCAAAAACTAGGCCTCCTTCCCAAAAATTCCTTTAGTTTTTATCCCCTTTTTTTGTCTGGAGGCCTCCGACTTGGAAAAAGTTCCTTCACCGGTTCCCAGACGCTCGAAAAATCGATGGGGGATAATCGAAAAATTCAAAAATTGAAAAATTGAAAAATTCGATTTTTACAAAATTTTATTTTTTTCGATTTTTGTAAAAATTTAAAAATTCCCTTTTTCGTTTCTTTTTGCCAAAAAATTCCTTGACCAATAACTTTATCATTCTTCCTGTCATGAAAAGTATTGTGTCGCTTGTTGGTAAGCGGCAGACAATTCCATTCTTGAAATTCTAGTTCAGGATATTCGGACACTGGAAAAAAATATGATGAACCATTTCAGCTGGTTCTGATATTCCATATCTCAAACTTTCCTGACAAAGATAATTATGTTTTCTTAGAATCTTATCTCTGAACTTCTCCCACTTCTTTGTCTTCAAAGAAGGTCTGACAATTTTGTTATACATATAATCCACCTCACACAAAAAGGACAGACCAAACTGATTGGCTGTCCCTCTCATACTTGAAAAGCTATGCTATCATAATATTTTTATTTTATGTGAGAAAACAAAGAGCTTATTTTCTCATTTTGTTTTTTTGCAGTTTTAAATTCATCACCATTTAATGCTTATATACCTATCTGTGATACCTGGTTTTTCACAAAGCTAAAAGAATATACATCTTCATATTTTTATTATAAATCCTTTTTCCAAGTCGTTTCTTCAATGCTTCTAGCGTTTTATCATCGTTCAAGCGTCTGCGTGTGTAATCGTCTTTTTGCTTTTTGAAAAATAAATCCTAAAGGATGAGAAGCCCTTTCTGGCGGATACTTTCAATTTTTCTTCTAGTTGCAAGTTATTGAAATATCTTTTAAAACCACACTTCATGGCTCTCTGCACCGATTTGTTTTAGTTCATCAAATAGATTCATATTGATCCCACCTTGTCATTCTACTTCCTCAACTTCAATTCCTTCACAATCGAAGACTCAACCGAATCCGGCTTTTTCTAGTTCCTTGCGAGTGTGTTCATTTCGTTTTGAACTGTCGTAGGTTCTTGCAAAAAAATATCTGTTTATACCTAATCCATAGACTAAAAGGTTTTCTTCAATTTCCCCCTTTATCTTTACTGAATACCTCTTCTCTTTCTCAACCTCGTAGCCATTGATCCACGCTAGAGCGAATGTTTCTTGGCTGTTGTGATCATAGTCGCCAAGACCAAAGATCCATTCACAAACCTTGTCTTCATTCTTGCCAGCTTCACTCATGGAAAGATATAATGTCCATCGCTTCCTCTTGCAGCTCTCAATCCAATTCGCAACAAACTGCGGTATAACTACTTTCTTTTCAAAGTGAATCAAACTATTTGGCAATGTTACTTTGAGATCATTTTCCAATTCGACTATTGAACTCGCATATTTTTCATCTGCTTCATATCTACCAATAACTTTTACTTTTAAAATTGCATCTCTTGGAGTCATCCTTAACCCTCACTTTCACATATCTTATATTTTGTTAAGCTCGCCTTGTTTCTGAAATCCTTTTAGAATATGGCTTTCATTCGTTTCTCTTTTTCTAGCTTATGCTTAACTCATTATGTTAATGTCAAAAATATAAAAATTAAATAACAAAGTTTCTCAAGGCATCATCTAATTCAGCTTGTTCAATTCCAATGTATCTCAGCGTAATCGCTGGAGATGAGTGATTGAACATCTTCTGTAGTGTGCCTACATCCTTTGTTTTGTTGTAGTATTTATATCCAAATGTTTTGCGCATCGTGTGAGTTCCCACGTTGTCAATGCCCAATTCTTCAGCGGCCTCATGGATGATCTGGTAGGCTCGTTCACGAGTGATGGCCTTATTCCCTCCTTGCCTGCTCTTGAATAAGAAATGATGGAATGGCTTCCCTTCAACATACTTCCTCATTTCTCGTTTCAGCTCTTTCGTCATTCTACGGGAAATCTGTTTGCCAGTCTTTCTTTCTCGTAGCTTGATGTGCCATCCCTGAACATCTTTGACTTTGAGTGTGAGGATATCACCAACACGCAAGCCTGTATTGAGACCGGTGATGAATAGCATGTAATACATTTCATTCCATTCTCTCAGATAGTCTTTCATCGCTTGAATGTCATCCGTGTCTTTAATGGGTGAGACCTCTTCCATACGGTTCCCCCTCTCTATATTAAAATTGATTTTCATAAGGAATTGGGAGTACAGGAATTGAACCTGCATCTGCTGTTTTCCGCCAGCATGCTCTAACCTTTTGAGCTAACTCCCTAACCACTATTAGGAGACCCTCTCATCCATGATATGATTATCATGAACAAGATTATAGTATTTTATTTTGTGTGAGAATACAATAACTTATATTCTCAATTTATAGTACACCTTTTCATTCTGGCATACGTTTCCAAGATGCCAGCACGCTTTGCGGTAAATTGTAGCATTGCTGACAAATTGCTTTTTCTGCTATTTCTTCCCAATCAAGATTGGCTTGTCCCCATCTCAAATAGAAGATGTCAAGCTGTTCTCCTGTCAATTGTTTTTTTGAAAGATTCAACAGTTTCTTTGAACAGCTCAAGATTCTTTAAAGTCACATCAGTAGCAAATTTCATTACTGTGTTTTCTGTTGGCTTACTGATGCCAGACTTACCACCGCCAACTATATCATCACCGTTCTTTGCCATCAATTCTGCTTTTGCGTGTCCAGATTGCCCGGTCAATTCCACGAAAATTGAATAATTCTTGGTCAAGATTAAACAACTCTCTATTGTTTAATTTTTTTCATTCAATAACCTCTCTTTGATAAATTTCTACTATCCCTTTCTCTTTTTAGTCTTTCACAGTGAGCAAGCGCTTCATACCTTGTCTCAAATTCAGCTTCAGTGTATTCAGCTAAATGTTTAGGATCAACCCAGCTTGAATGACCGAGAAACTTTCTTACAACATACGTCTTCATTTCTTTTTCCTGTTTTTAAAAAGCTATCACACTGGCCCAAATCAAGCCAGAAAGCCAGATTAGTGAAATCAGTAAATAGATAAAGTTTTGTAGGTCCATTGATTCACCTCTTATTCATAAGCAATGAAACAGATGACCTCTTTAGGGTTGATGCAGAGATTACTAACATACATCAGTTCCCCATTGTTAAATTGGCTTGCCAGTCTTTCCATGTCATTTTCATCACATCCAATTCTTTCAATTCTATCACCGTTTTTTAAATGGAACACAATTTTCATTGTTTCGTTTCTCCTGTAACTCGATTTCTTTTAACTTTCAATTCAAGATGACTATCATCACCGAAACATACTGTAGTTGTTTCTTCTTCCCACTGGCTTTTTGTGTATGGGTATCTTCTCGGTCTATTCATCACTCTACCTCCAGCAATTCTGGATTTTCGTAGATGTTGCCGATGATTTCAAATGGATAAGTATTGTCTTCAACCAATTCAGCCAAGAGATCCTTCTCGTTGTATTTTTTCGACTCAAACATAAATAAAGCATGTTTGCTATCCCAATAAATATTTAAGTTCACAATCTCTTCATCGGTATCAACGCCAAGTATATCCCCCTCAAAGATTTCCTTGCCATTCTTATCATACAGGCCTGTTGATTGCATGAGGATAGCATTTTGAAACTTAATAAGTCTCGATACACCTACTTCATCTTTATATTGAGCCACTTCTCTATCAAAATATAATCCATCAACACTATGCAATCTTGATATGATTTCATTCCACATCCTATACTTTGGAATCATCCTTCCACCTCTTTTACTTCCATTTCTGGGCAATCGAACACCCAGCCAAAACCAGCTTCTTCTAGTTCTTTGCGAGTGTGGTGTCCTCTTTGATGATCTATTTCATAGATCGAAGAGAAAAACCACGTTTTGTTTCTCTTTTCAAAAATTAGGCAATTATTAAAATACACACCTTTAACCCTTACAAAATACCGCTTCTCTTTCTCGACTGTGTAGCCGTCAATCCAAGCGCGAGCGAAGAGTTCTTGGTTCTCCAAGCTTTCAACAATCCAATCATAGACTTTTTTGCCGCTTAATCGTCCTGGATCATAGAGTGCATATCCTAAAGCAATTCCATTGGTTTTACAATGCTTAATCCAATCAGCCACAATCTGTGGAATAATGGTTTCAGCACGTTCCACGGCATTATCAAACTTCCCTTGCTCATAACCATCCTTATATTTCAAAGTTCCATAATCACTTCCAAGTTTATTCAAAATTTCATTGATCCATACTGCTTTGGTTGCAAGATCAAACTTTTCAATTCGTGCGATAACGTCTTTTAGTTTAATTTTATATTTATTGACCATTTGATCTGCGCTTACAATAAACTCTTCTGATATTTCTACTTTTTCGCCACCATCAAGAACTACACTAATAAATAGCGAACCATCTGTAGAATGAGCAAACCCGTCAAAGCTACCATAAACTAAAACTTTAGTACAATCATCCATTTTATAAATCCTCCTCTTCAATATTTGATTTTCTTAGAATGGTAATTTGTCATCTGTGATGTCCATCGGGCTTGTGTAGCTTGGTGGCATCTGTTCTGTCATGCTGTTTTGATTTGCAGTGTTATCACGTTTTTCCAGAATTTGGAAATTTTCTGCGACAACTTCAGTCACATATACACGTTGCCCCCTGCTGGTTCTCATAACTTCTTGTTTGGATTCGTCCTGTGATTCCCACAAGCATTCCTTTTCTCGTCCAATTGCAGAATCGTTCTGCTTGTTCTCGCCACATCACACAGTTGATAAAATCTGCATCATACTCATCATTTGCATTCTTGAAATTGCGATTGCATGCAATATTGAATTGAGCAGTTGCAATGTTGCTAGGTGTGTAGCGTAGTTCTGCATCTCTGGTCAACCGACCAATAAGAGTCACATTGTTAATCATTATTATCCTCCGACATTGTTCATTTCAGCAGCTTCCTTGAGTGCTTCTGCTTTCTTGCGTTCCTGCATTTGATATTCTTGGTTCAACTTATTCAAGATTGTATCTTGTGCAGTGTTCTGTTCAGCTAATCTCTGGATGCTCAATTCATGTTCCTGAAGCGTCCATTCCATATCTTTGATTTTGTTTTCTTGATCAACTAATCTGGAATTGAGATTGATAGCGATGACTAATGAAATAGCTGTCAATGAGATCAAGTTGATGATCAGCCAATTGATTTTACTTTTCATCTTCAATTACCCTTTCTAGTCTAAACTGACCAGCTTCTCTTCCTCGTTCATTTAAGTGTATATAATACTTGAGAAGTGAGACATCTTTTCCTGTGATCTTGCTCAATTCTTTCAGTGGAGCTGTACAGATGTACTTCCCTTGATCAAAGAATCTATAATCTGTCAATTCTTCTGGATCTCCCATCAATGCCTTTTCATCAATATTGAAGAACTTACACAATTCATGGACATGAGCTGGTTTTATATTTTTGTTTGTGATCCATTGTTGAATTGTATTTGGGTTTCTATTCAATTTCATTGACAGCTCTTTGCGTGTTAGTCCTTTACCAAGGATCAACAATTGCAATTGTTGACGAAAATGATCCATCTGATTTCTCGTGTAATCTCTCATGCTGTCACTCCTGTTCATGATTATTCTTCAAATCCTCAATAAGCCATTCAAGATATTTCTTAGCCTTATCCAAATCTTCAAGCCCATTCTTCTTCTGGAATCTACATAGATACTTGATAGCATTTCCCCAATAGAATCCCTGAACCCCTTTCAGATTTCCCTGCAAAATTCCGGATGACATCAATTGATTCCAGACCATATTCACCGCAATAATGATTTGGCTTATTCACTGAATCATTCATCTCTTCTAAAATTTGTTCAAATGACCGTTCTTTCATTTCAATCTTTCCTCCTTGATCCAGATACCATCGACCAATCTTCCTTTGCGGTCCTTAATTTCTTCATAGGCTTTATTTAAGCATTCTACAAAATCATAGTTAATAATTTGAGAGATTCGCATCAACTCATGTACTACACTTTTAAGTTGATAGCCTTGACAGTTGAAATATGACACCAAAGCTTGATCCAACAGCAATACAAAGTAATCTTCTGTCTTTGCAGCTTTTAAGAAACTGAACTTTTCTTGTTCTGGAAAGATTTCTTCTGTGTTGATTCCAAGTTGAAGAGTCAATCCAATCAATACAACAGTGATGTCCCCAATACTATCTTTGGTCACTTCTTCATCCTTCTCAGCAATTCCTCTCGATAGCTCCCCAATTTCTTCATAGAGCTTCAGGAATTGCTTATTGGGTTCTTGAGTGTGTAAGTTGCGATCATAGAACCATTTTTGAACTTTTGAAATTAGATCCTTTAGTTTGTTGTTTTCCATTCGTTAATACCTCCGACTTTCCATGCTTTCAGGAAATTTATAAATGTGCTTGCTTGCTCCCTTGAAGATTCGGTCAGCAAGTGCTTGATTGTAGATTGTTTTGATGTCATTACTTGACAAGTTAGTGTTGAAGAATGTTGTTTGCCTGCTATCCAATATTTTGAATAGCACCCTTTGTCTCCAATCATTCGCCTCTTTAAGATTGGCGCTCATGCTGCTTTCTTTCCCTAAATCATCCAAGAAGAGAAAGTCAACTTTGCTGAGTAGGTCCACAGCATAGTTCTCTGTGAAGTCTCCTCGACCATTGAAGCTTTCTTCAATCTTATTGAAGAGAGCTGATGTTGAGATGAAGATCACACTTTTTGGATTCTCACATTCTTTTGATTGCTCATTCAATGCTTTTGCTAATCCAATAGACAGATGACTCTTTCCGATTCCAGGAGGTCCACTTAGGATCACATTCCCTGTTTCAAACTTCAGATAATCTCTCAGCATCCGTTTCATAAAGTTGAGAGCTTGTTCATTGGTTGGATTATCTGCTACATAATTCTCTAATGTTTTATCACTCAACTCTTGAGAATAGATGCTCTCTCTTTCAAATACTTTATAAGTGTGAGACAAGAGGGCTTTGATTTTCGCTTCCTGTCTCAAGAGAGATTCCATCTTCAGGATTTCTTCTTTTTCACATTCAGGACAAATTGCAATGATTTGTTCTGATCCACTGATTTTTACTTTTGCATGCTGGATCTGACAGCCATGTTTCTCACAAGATGCAATTTCTTCATTCATTAGAATCCCAACCTTTCATCTTGCTTCTGAACATTTGGCTGTTTAGGCATTTGCTGATTGCGGTATTTTTCAAACTTACTAGCATTGAAGAGTGTATCTGGTGTTAAGTATTTAGACATCTTTGTGTTGTCCTTCCATTCGTTTGTCTTAACATCAATCACATATTTGAAGTCTTCAATTGTGTAGTTCTCACTTAATCTTCCATTGATCAGCCTTTGCGTTGACTTGCTAGTTGGTTTAAAATGTGAACCAGTTTTCTCATTCAGATATTTGATAATTTCTTCATAGACATCTGATTGGGGCTTCTGCCCCTTATCTATATCTATATCTATATCTATATCTATATCTCCGTTGCCTTTTGTTGCAGTGGTGTTGCATTGCAACGCTTTTTGCGTTTCTCGATGCTTACGAGATCTACGGGTGCTTGCGGTTTCACTGCCTACCATTTCAGGAACTTGTTCAAGATTGAACTGGTAATTGTCTGATGTTGTCAACAATTTCTTCTTAGTTAAGAACATCAATGTCAATCTGATTGCTTCCGGATCCTCATCAATGATGAGTGATAATTCTTCAGCTAGATCTTCAGCTAATCCTTCAAAATACAGCTTCCCTTGTTCAGCTAGACTTGCAAGCATCATCTTCAAATAGATGATTGTGATTTCTTCTCCACCGGGAAGCTTTCTCATCAACTTCATTTCTTTGGAATTGAAGAAGTCATCTTTTAATTGTAACCAGTAATATCTACGGTTCTCAGTTACCATCCATTAGGCCTCCTTGTTTGCAAATTTTGCATATTCTTTGAGAAAGTATAGCTGGACAGTCCCAATGCTTCCATGCCTGTTCTTCTCAAGGATGAGTTCTGTCACATTGTCTGGTTCTTCTTGTTCATCACGCTTGTAGTAAGCTTCTCTGTAAAGAAAAGCTACTATATCAGCATCCTGCTCAATTGATCCAGATTCCCTCAAGTCTGACAGTATAGGTCTCTTGTCATTCCGTTGATCAACTCCACGAGATAACTGACTGAGAGCGATGACAGGGACTTTCAATTCTTTGGCTATAATCTTCAATTGTCTTGAAATTTCGGAGACTTCCTGTTGTCTGTTTTTCTCTTCCCCTTCCTTCGATCAGTTGAAGATAGTCAATCACAATCAATCCTAAACCGCCATTCTCTTGAGCTAGTCTTTTGGCCTTTGATCTAATTTCTGAAATCCTGATTCCTGCTGTATCATCAATGAAGATCTTCCCTTTTGCTAGTCGTTCCTGTGCTGAAATCATTCTGCGCCATTCGTTCTCAGAGAGATTTCCTGTTCTGACATGATACGATGGAATCAAGCCTTCTGCTGACAGCATACGCTCAACCAAGCTTTCTGCTCCCATCTCAAGTGAAAAGATAGCTACTGCTTTATCTGAATTCTTGGCCACGTTCTGAGCGATATTGAGAGCAAATGCTGTCTTCCCCATTGCAGGTCTTGCAGCAATAATGATCAAGTTATCTTCATGAAGGCCTGTTGTGATTTGGTCAAAATCAGTGAAGCCTGTTGAAGTTCCTGTCACATCTCCGACTTTCTGAGGCGTTCATCTAGAATTGACTGTGTTGAGTCAATCACGTCAATGATGGTCCTGAATCCTTTTTTCTGCTCGTTTGAGATTGTTGACAAATTCTGCTCAGTTTGAGAAAGGATCTCATTCAAGTCTTTCTGACCATCATAAACGCTTGAGATGCTCTGGCTCAGATCTTCAATGACCTTTCTGGCCATTGATTTTTCAGCAACTACTTTTGAATAGTGTTCGATGTGGGCGCTGGTAGGGACTGCATTGATAAGGCTTGCCAGAAATGGCATCCCTCCGACTTGTTCAAACTGTCCAATAGAATCAAGGGCAGATTTGACAGATACGGGATCAATTGGATCTCCTTTGTCTGATAGATCCTGCATAATGTTGAAAAGCATCCCATGAGATAGTTTGAAAAAACTATCTTTTGTCAGATATTCGGAAGCAATGTGAATCTTATCAGGATCAAGGAAGATAGAACCTAACACTGCTTGTTCAGCTAAAAGATCGTGAGGCAGTACATTCATATTTTCTGCCATTTAACAGCTCCTATCTGCGATAACCGAAGCGCATTGCTTCCCGTGCTTCTTGGATGCGTTGTTGTTCCTCAATCATTTTTTTGAGTTCACGTTTTGACTCTTTGCATCGTTCACTGATTGCGCTGATGATAATCATTTGAAGCAAGATCACCATGATGAGTAAAGCAATAATAATTTCTAGTAACATTTTTAATTCCTCCAGTATTCATTCAAGTCAACAGCCATGATTGCTGCTAGGTTCTTTTGTTCTGTTAGTATTTGGCGCTTGTAGGGTGCCAAACCCTCATTCCGTTCTTCATCATTTTTAGGAAGGTAATACCCATTGGGTTTTTTCTTCTTTGCAACTATTGGATGCCCAAAATTTTCACGCAAGCTTTCAATGATGTTTTCTATCGTTCTCTTACCACAGTGAAATTTTTTTCTGAGCTGAAATGCTGTAACTGGCATTTCGTTTGTTGCGTATTTTTTGATGTAGTTAAGGATGCTTGCTTCTGTGGCTGTCATATCTCTAGATATTGCCATGTGCGGCCTCCTTGTGTTATAATTGTTTTAGTAATTTTGTTAAGCGCCTGATTTTTTCGGGTGCTTTTTATTTTTGCATTGACCGACAAAACCGCTGAACATCTTCCAGATTGTAAAGGTATTTCCCACCTTTCCCGGATTGTTGGAATTGAAATTTCCCTTGGTCTCTCCATTCTTCAAGTTTTGTTCTTCCCCAACCAGTGGACACTTGAAGTTCTTTAATGGAGACCCATGTGATCTGTCTTGATGTTCTTTTTTTAGCTTCATCTAATGCTTTGATATTTAATTGAACCAGCTCTTCAAATAATCTATCTTTGAACTCTGGACCAAATAATTCCAATACCATTCAAACTTCCTCACAGTTCTTCTGAATCTACCCATGTTTCATCAATACCTAAAACATCACAAACACGGTTCTTCAGTTTGTTGCTGCCTTTACCGTATTTGAGCAGTTCGGAAATTGTGGGTTTCTTCACACCACAAGCACGGGCTAAATGTGTTTGTGTCATTCCTTCTGAAATCAGTTTATCTTTGACTAACTGAATCCATTTTTGATGTTGTTGGCTCATTTCTGATCCTCCTTTTTTAAAAATTATTTAAAAAGTTAGCGAATTTCTTGACATTGATAAATAAATTTATTAAAAATCAAAACATAGAGAAAAAGACCTACTAAATAGCAAGTTATACCTATATTAAACGGACGGCAATCAGTTTTTAGGTTTATTATTTGGTTTGTCTTATTCGCTAACTCTTTAGCTTACAAATAGTATTGTAATAAATTTATTACTAATTGTCAACAGTTTTGTAGTAAATTTATTAAATATTTTTGTCATGCCTCAGAAAGGTTGATAAATCAATGTTTTTTTACATTTGAAAAAAATAAAAGAATTGGCTGACAAACAAGGTATTTCATTAAATAAACTTGAAGAAAAAAATTGGGTTTTAGTAGAAATACCATTTATAACATGAAGAAATCTACTCCAAATGTTGAACGGGTTTCAAAAATCGCTGATTTTTTTAATGTGTCCACCGACTACCTACTGGGACGCACGGAAAATCCAAATATTGCAAGAGATGGTGATGCTTCTGCACCATTGGACCTCAGAGATATTGCTGCACAATCAATGTTATTTGATGGGAAACCATTGACAGAAGATGACATAGATTTCATTACAGCAGTTCTGGAGGCACACTTGAAAAATAAATAGAGGTGCATTTTATGACTGTGAAAGAACTTTGTGCTAATGAGGGAGTGAACTTGTGCTATTTTGATGGCAGTGAGTGGCACAGCCCCGGATTTTTCAATCCTGTTTTGAACATTTTGGCATTAGATATAAATTTGTCTAACGATGAACAAAAACAAGTTGCTCTTCATGAACTTGGTCACAAAGAACACACTCCTTTTCAATACGAATTGAACAGGGAGCTTTGCGAATTACAAGCAGATAGAAGCATGATTCATCACTTGCTTGAAGAAGAATTGAAGTCAATGGATGATGTAAGAGATTTCAACTATCTGCATTTTATGGAAAAATACAGTCTAAAGACCATCGCTAGTGAAACGATGGTCAAAGACGAATATAATTCACTAGTTGGTTGAAAAAGGAGAAAAATAATGGCTATTTTTGGGAAAAATAATGATGAAAAAGAAGTTGCTCAAAAACAGAAATACTACAATGATGCTTATCCTTATTTTGAAAAAAATAATATGCTGAACATTTTAGAAAAATACCCAGATCAGGCTTCCTACATTGGGAATGTCATGGACAGTAAAGCTATAGCAATTATGAATGCAAGTGGTCCAGGCGCATTGGAAAAGGTGCAAAATACAACAGAATCAAATTTTTGATCAAACAAAATGAGGAAATAATTGAACTTTTTAAAAAGGTTAAAATAAAAAACTCTCCACAAAAAAAGGAGAATGAAATGCAAATCAAAACATATAAGAAGAAAAAATGGGTGAGACTGCTTACGGATTTAGGATCTATGTAGGCAAGGAAAATGGAAAAGATAAGTATGTAAAGCGTCAAGGCTTCACATCCAAAGCAAAGGCACGGGCAGCACTCTTACAACTTCAGGACGATTTAGAGAACGGGGAGCAAGCAAAGAAAGAAATCACAGTTGAGGAAATTGCAAAGAAGTGGCTCAAAGAGTATGCTGATACTGTTCAGGATAGCACTTACATCAAGACTGAAAAAAATATCAAAAATCACATCTATCCTGTCTTTGGCAGTCAGAAAATAGCTTCCATCACCCCTCTTCAATTACAGGAACAGGTCAATGAATGGTCTAGAAAATTAGTGTATGGGCGCAAGTTGAAAGGTCTGATGAATAACATTTTTAAGTATGCCATCCGTTATGGCTATATTTCAGCCAATCCTGTTGATAGCGTGACCGCTCTTGTCAAAAAAGAGAGTGATTCTTCTAGTGATTTCTATGATAAAGATGAATTAAAATCATTCATGAAATTAGTGGATGATACGGATGATCTGAGAAAGAAAGTCATGTTCCGTCTTCTTGCGTTCACAGGGGCCAGAAAAGGGGAGATTTTGGCTCTCAAATGGAATGACTGGATAGATAATACCCTAAACATAAATAAGGCCATCACAAGAGGTTTTGAGGGCGAATCTGTGGGGGCTACTAAAAACAAGAGTAGTGTCCGACTGATTAGCCTTGATCAAAGAACAATTGATCTGCTCTCAGAATACAGAAAAATGGATCCTACTACCACTTTCATTTTTGAAAGCCCTGAAGGAAAGCCTATACCAAGTTCACTGCCACGCAAATGGCTCTTGCAGATTGTCAAAGGGACTGAGGTCAGGCCTATCAAGATCCACGGTTTTAGACATACACATGCCAGCTTGTGCTTTGAGGCAGGCATGACATTGAAGCAGGTCCAGCATCGTCTTGGTCACTCTGATTCGAAGACAACCATGAATGTGTACACACATATCACAAAGCAGGCCAAAGATGATATTGGTGAGAAATTTGCTAATTATATAGATTTTTAAAGCCATCAGCTATCAGGACAGACTCTTTTCAAAAAAAGGGTCTGTTTTTGGGTCTGTTAATTTCAAAAAGGTATGGGAAAGAATAGAAAGTATAAAAAATAAAAAAACGTTGAATTATCAACGTTTTAAGAAGTTTTAATAAGTTTCAAAAAGTATATATGGAGCCGGTGGGAGTCGACCGGTTAGAGTTTCTAAAAGCTCAATCATATCGCTGTTTTTAGATTTTAGGGTCTGGTTTGGGTACTGACTTCTAAAACTCCACAAGTTCATTGCTCACATTGTTAGTTTAGCATAGCTTTCAAGAAAGTTCAAGTTTTATTTTTATCTTAGATACAAAAGGAAAGTCATTTAATAGGAAAAGATTTTGATAATTGTTTGAGGTTATAACAGACATTCCTGAAATTTTCCATTATAACAGAAAAACCCTCCATTTCGAGAATTGAAAACTATCTTTATTTTCTAACGCTTGAACTCGTGAGACGATAGCTGCAAGCTCTTGTTTTGAAACAAAAATGTTTTCTGCTTGATGGCCAGTGATGAATGAATCACCGCCATTTTTAGTTTCTCATCTATCAGGGCATCAATTCCAAGTTCTAGATGTTTGTCCTTGATGTTGAGTTGCCATCTGAGATTGAAAGAGCGCTGTAGGTCACAAACGTTTGATAGGATTGTTCTGATGTCAAATGGTTTGTTAAATCAACCACTTCTGGCTGTATTTGCGATCTATTTTCTAGATGATTCAATCCTCTTTGAGGATTTGACTATCGTTGTATGACTGAATTTGATGTGTAGCAATGATAGCAGCTATTTCTTCCTGTATGTTGATCTCGTCAATTTCCAACAATATTACCTGTTGATAATTTTCAATAGATTGAATTATATCAATTTTGGCGCTCTTGTCACTAGGGAAGATAAACCCATCACATTCTATCTCACTTGATAGATGCGGGAGGTAGAAACTCAAGTTTGAATTGAATTTTTGAATTTTTCTACAACAGCCACAATTGTTTTTCTTTCCTTTGGCATTTGCTATTTTATGATAGCATCTTTACCCTCAAGAGAGCTGATTTTGTTGCCATCGTAGTCTAATAATTCGTATTCAAAACAGAAGAGAAGTCCTACCAGTGATGACTTCTCAGCCTACTCGCTTTGTCTCAGATTAGTTGAATTTTTCCGCTCATCTAAATCCTCTTGTTCTACAAATCACAGTGATCTATTTAAAAGATCCAAAGTCTGTGATGCGTTGTCCATTTCAGATTGTCCCTACAGCTACATATCTACGATTTCCAGAACCGCCAATATATGTGATCCAGATGTAGCCATCATTGTCAATCCATCCATCGTAATTGATTTCTTGACCTACACTATACAGCAGCTACAATCTCAGCTCCAAGACCTGCTTCAGCTCGTAGCATTCAGAGCAGACACCTCAACAGTGAATGTCCTGTTTCTGGATTGAAAGCCACTTTGATTCAATTGTCAATGGTTCTGATGGTTCTGGCTGTTCAAATGCCACAGATGTAGTCGTCAGTTGGGAAATAGAACCATCCAACAATCCCATCAAAATTGCGTGTATTGTATCGTGCAGGGACCTCCAACATAAAGAGAATCAGCATTGCCATCAATATTCTGTTCGATGGTTCTCATAGTGACTCCCATCGCTGTCCTCAATCACAATACCCTGTGTGACCGTAAGGATGACCATCACAGATAGGTTGTGTATCCATGACGAAGATGGCCCCTGCTCGTGGGTTGACTCCAATTGCGTCATATACTACTTCATATCCTAACCCAGCGGCTGAATTAAGTAGGTCAATAGCATTTCCCCAGAGAGCTTTTCCAAAAAAGTTGATAGAAATTGAATTTGGGAGGTCTACACATTGGGTTCCGTATGCACCATCTGCATCAGTTCCCACACCTTGATTGGCCAAAGATTCTGAAAACTTAAAATATCATTTGTTGCTACCATTTTAGAGCCTCATTTCTTCCATTGTTCATTTGCTTTCTTGACAGCAGCTTCAATGAATGTGTTCAATTGGTCATTGGTCAAATTGATGTTGTATGCTTCTAGTCCTTCAATCAAGCTTGTCTTAGCATGCTCCATCTTATCCTTGCCATGAATATCCAATGTTCCTGCTACTTGCTCAGTAGCATTCACAGCGTTCTTTGCAAGGATTTCAGCCACTTCAATGGCTTTCTTGCCACCACGAGTCAGAGAGGTATTTTTAACCGCTTGAACGATAATTCCAATCATAACTACTAAAAATACTCATTGAGCTACTTGCTACAATATCAGTGATTTGATTCATTTTTTCTCCTTTTTGATTAGTTTACTAGGCTCTTCCAAGCCATCTTTAACTGAAATTTTCTCATGATCAATATTTTGTCTTACTAGACGTCAGCCCAGAATTTCTACTCCCAAAAGCTGAGAGACTGGCTAGAATACTGAACCGTATGCTGCCATCATTGCGACAATGAAGGCATCAACTACAGCTCCAAGATTCATGTACAAAAGCGAATGGATAGCCAATGGCTACAATCAAGATCATAGCTGTGTGACTTACCAGCCCTTTCCTCCACTTCCTACTTGAAAATTCATGATAGGCCCACGCTCTAGATACCCTATAACAATATCTAGAGCAACAATGGCCATCAAACATGAAATACAATCATGTGCTCATCAATTCCATGATCATAGAAATCACGGACTACTTCAATAATTCCGAGATTCCATCTGGTTCTTGGTACATCAATCACACTCCCTTCATTTAAAGATTCAGGCTGTGCTACTGGTTTGAGTCTCAAGGTCTCCTGATGGTTTGTTTTGTTTCTTCTTCTTTGGGAACTTCCCAATTGTAGATTGCAAGCTTGCCATTTTGAAGCAGTGGGCCTTTTCAAGTCTTTTTAATTGATTCCCCGTTGTATGTGAAATCATAGTTGACTTGAATAAGGACACGTTTGCCTTCACTGAATTTTTCAGTGTGGTCTGGATCAATCAGGTGAGAAATGTCATGTTGTTTGTAGGGTCTTGCCTACTTGAGCAGCTTCCACAAGCTCAAGCGCTCGCTTGTAGAGAGTTGATCAAGTGGATTGTCTTGATTGGTCACAGCTACAGGACAGACCAATCAGCAAGAGCTTTGTTATTTTGAATTAGGACATCTTTCTTTTCGTTCTCTTGAGTGAGTTCTTGAATTTTCTGGATAGCGTTCTTATTGGCATCAACAGACTTGTCAGCTCTTTCTTGAGCGCCACGATAGCGCCAGAAGGGTCCAATTCCATTCGGACAAGATTTAGAACAGCATCCACAAGGGGCTGTCTCTTCATCTCCCATGCGGTTGTTTGAAGGATTCTTCAAATACCCGGTAAGGGTAATCTTGCTTGATGGAAACCATTGTGGCATTAGCTACTAGGATCATAGGCTTTTGAACTGTAATTTATAATTCATTAGCATTTACCTCATTCTTATTCTTAATTTTCTTCAAATAGGTCCTTCAAATCTTTGTCAGATTCCAGAACAGAACGATAGATTTCTAATTCTTTTAGAAGCTGTTGATTTCTCCTAGCTATGTGCTTCAGTCAATCGTGCTCTTGAATTCAGCTTCATTGATTGATTTACTAGCCAATTGATTAGCTAGATCTGTGATGATTGATACATAAAGTTTGTTCGTTCATTTATTTTTCCCTTTCTATTTAAAAGCCGTACTTGCTATATACACTTCTAATGTGACTCTGAACAGACGAATTTTTAAGATCCCATCCATATTTTGGCGATGATACCGAAACAAGTTATAATATCCCAAAAGATAAATGCCTAAATCACGAATTCTTTCCCAGAAATAAACTATCTGTGTAAGTTTACTGAAGTGTTTATCGCCTCGACCTAAATGATGTTTAACACCTTTTTCATTCATTGAGTGAAAATAAACGCCACCATCATCATATTATTGTGAAATAGCCACGGACTGCAGATATTTCCTGTTTGAATAGATGAGCGATACGGTCAGCCACTATCTCGTAAAACGATTCATTTATACCATTTCCTGAACCTGACCATAGAGCAGAGTTCCAGCAGGTTTCATTAGAAGTATTTTTCCCCGGTTTTTATCGTGGTTTGTCCCTAATACAATCACTAGCGGAGATTAGGATCCCTGAAGTGTTCAGCGATAAACCCTACGGGTCATTTTTAAAACTATAGAAGAACTCGTGCTGTCGATCCGTCTGATTGTTCCTGTGTTTGAATACAGATTTAATGTGCCATTGTCTCAGATCACATACAGTTGTTCCATTGTTTGCACTAACCGCCCACCTTGAATTCTTTCAGCAGCAATCTTGATGGAATTCAACTCAGTAATAAAAAGCCTGTTGTGAAATCAGTTCTCTAATAAAGCTTTGTTTGATACTAAATTTGTTGATCATGGCTGAATCTACTAACAACTTATCTGCTGTGACTGCATTGCTGGCCAGATCTGAGTGGTTACTGATCCAGATTCCATGTGACCAGTTCGGACGCTCTGAAAGCCAGATGCCTGCTTGTGATTGAGCCATCAACTACCATGTCACCTTTCACCTTGATCATTTTTAGCTATCAAGGCAATAAGCTTCTGGTTCCTGTACCAGCAATGAGCTGATAGTCCTTCCGTTGATGGTCTTACCTGTACTGAATGAGATCTGACCATCTGTAGATGTTGATGTCTGTTTTTCTTTTCAGAACTCCATCAAATTGACTGATGATCGTTGCCACTTGCCCATCAACTGTTTGCTGATAATTCGTCAAAGCGACCATTTATGCTGTCTCTGAAATCGTCTAACTTGTCATTAATGACGAGAATTTTGACTGGACAGACCTCATTCCAAACTCTGTGGAGAATGTTGTGAACTGCCCATCAATCCCTTGCTGAATTCAGCAAGCAGCCAATCACAGATGAACCGTTATCTGTTGGCAGTTGGTAAGCTCTCTTGATAGATCCTTCATACACATCAATGTCACCAAAGAAAAGGCTTCTGGTTGTCCGTCGATGATCCGTTATTGTCAAATCTCAAAAATGCTTCATCATATTCTTCAGAATTGACTGCGAAATAGTAGCGTATGGATTCCATCTTGTGGCACAGTGATCTTGTCAGCAAGCGTGAATACTTTTGAGAAGGTTCCTGTCTCACCTTTCTTCCTTGCTAGGAAGTAGAATGTAGCAGTTTTGAGATTGTCTGATCCAATCGCATCAAAATGAAATATGTATGTGGTATTCCTCTTGATGCTGAAGTGATGCTGCAACTTTTCACTGCCTGTTGAATTATCAAGCTTAAAGGTTTTCTGGATTCGTTGAGATAGATTTGATTGGTTGGATGTGGTCACTTCTGGAATCTTACTGGTTCATAGTAGCCCCAACCCTCTACATTTGAGGATTTCCGCTGTTTTTAAGCAAGTTTTCCCCAGCCTGAACAATTTCATCAAATCTTCTTGTGATTCCAGCGACATCTTCGGTATATTGAGATTTGCAACATACCCTTGTTCTAGAATCTGTCTGGTTGCTTTTAAAAGCATCACAGCAGCTTTCTCAGAGTATGTCAGCATACGCTGTTCAAGCTCACCAGTTGGACCAGTCTTAGTCTCTAATTTTGTTAATTGAGTCAGATGAGGCCTTGGATGGTCTGCTCAAATGTTGCTTGCGCTTGCTCTACCAGATAATTTTTGATCTTCTGTGCAGGCTGCCACAGCGGTCATTGATTCCTTCGTAGAAGTCCAATTCAGTCATGAACATTCCGGACCATCAGATGGATTGCCCTGGTATTCAAAATGAAAATAACCTTCATCAAATTCGCCAATATTAAACTTGAAAGTGCGTTTTAAAGCTTCGTGAGAGCTAAAGGCAGGAGAACCAGTTTTGTTGAAAAATTTCTTGTTTTTCCTCAAAATCCGATGAGGAACCTTTTTGACGTTTACAAAACGAAATCTTCATATTCTTTTATGGTAGCGTCAAATGCTGTAATATTAAGAATGTAGTCTTTATTTCGTTTTAACAATGAAGCGTGGACTTTGAACCATCGCTCCGGCCTTAGAGAGAACATCCGCTTTTGTCATTGAAATAGAACTGATGAGATCAAAGCTCATTCGTCCATTTGGTTCGTTCCAATATTTCAAACCTTCATCTGCTCTTGAGTTCCTGAGCATGTGAGGACCACCACTGACACCAATTGGTGGTAAATCTTCTTTGACACCATTCACGGTATGTTCAACATAAGACCAGTCAGCCTCTATTGGTCACACTTAGTGAGGTCAGAGATGGCTTTCTCAGTCGTTTGCTCAAATCGTGATTGTGCGCTGGATCCCGACAAATTGGCTCTGTGCCTGAGCCTTGAAATCATTGATCAGTTTCTGGATGTCTGCATCACTGGTCTTTAATTTGTCAGTGAGTAGCTTGCAAACCTTCCATCTTGACTTCAATGCCATTGTATTGAGCTTTGAACTCTTCCACAATTTCATTCTTGTTTGCTTGGTTTGCTGTCGCTATCTTCTCAGTGACTTGAGCTGAGATTTCTTCTTCGACCACTTCAGCTGAGCTGTAGCTTCCTCAATGCCATCTGTGATCTCTTTCTTCAGCTCCTGCTTTGTCTTCAAAAGCTCTGTTGGCATTATCAACCAATATTTTCAATTTCTTGTAGTATTCATCATCCTCTTGAGTCTTTTGGACTGTATCAAGGATTTCAGATGCTACATCAGAAATTCCATTTGATCCTGACATACCTCCACCGTGGCCATGCCTTTGTCATCAAATGTAAGAGAGATACTCTTCTGACAGAGCATCATAGACATAGCCCACAGCTTTTTTCTTCATCATGACATCATGCTTCAAGCTCATGATGGTCACTGTATCACCAAGATGCACAGTTTGGACCATCTAGCTCATCAGGCTTCAACTTTAATCTGATCAATGGACTTGTCGATGTCTCCATTCTTGAATTTGGCTTCACCCCATTTTCTCAATTCTTCCTCTGTAGTAAGATCATTATTCTCATACTCAGCTTCATTGATGTAAGGGTAGCTGCCAATGAGGGCTGTCTACAGTGACTTTCAGAACCGTGTCTTCTTCTGCTCCCTCCTGGCTTTGAATGTTGACTTCAGATGTAGCCTTGTGATGATGCTGGAACTGCTCTTGTTTCGTTCTATACTGCTTCAAATTTTGATGTGGTGATTACCACACCACGATCAATTCCCGACTTTTAGGAATATCAATCAGGAAGTTGTCACGGATCATCTCACCTTCCTAAGCACCCACGATGGAATGTCCATCCATCAGGATCTTATAGAGCGTTCATCTTCTGTAGTGTTGAAGGTTCTTGTCCATGATGTTGACTTGTGAAAGAGAACTTCCCGATGGTGTCTTGACTGCTGAAATCATAGCATTCAAAGGCGATTTGACGAGTTGAGTTTGAAACCTTGATAGGACGAACAGAGCGCTTGAAGATGTCCTCTGTGATGTGCTGGCAAGTCAGACTTACTCGTGTCATCTTGCTCGCTGATCTCCTTAATCCGGAACAGTTGCTGGCCAGTTGACAGGAGTGGGGAGCGATGATGAGCATGTCTTCCTGAAATTTTTATAAATTTCAGTGTCTCTGATGGATAGTCAACACTGAGTGTGTAGCTCACGTTGATTACTTCTTCAACTTCTGCTTTTTGTTGCTTCATGGAGTGGCTGGCCATTCCATTTTACTGCTTTGAACATTTCTGTCTAATAGATAAAGAATTATAACCACCCCTAATTTGTTTCAAAAATAAGAGATTGAATGCCAGGCCCCAAAACTCACCGACAGTTTTCTGGGCTTGGTTTAGCATCACTGTGATGAAGTCTCTGACCACTTCACAAGATTCCCTTTCTTATCAAGAGCTTGGATTTTGTGGATCATTTACCATTACAGCGCTCTCAGATAATTGTTCGAGTTTGATGGTTTGCTTTTCCCAATCGTGAAGCTAGTCTCAGATGAGCTGTTTCCTTTAATTGTGATTTTAGGAAACGCTAGTGAGCTACCTGCAGCCTGAGAACACCATTTGAAGCGAGAGTTTGAACATCGTTGTTCTTCATGTATTTTGTAGGGTGACAAACAAATGTCACTTCCACAGAATACATTTTAGTTTTATCTCTCTGAGTGTCAGACAACTTTGTCTGATATCAGAACCATCTTGTGAGCTTGTTCTGTTGATTCTCAAGCCAAAAATTCCTTTTGGAAAGGAATTGGACGAATTCAAGGACTTGCAATTCTGTTGGGTTGATGAGTTGAAGAGTGTATTTCTTTTCAATCGCTTCTCTGATGAGGGATTCGACTGAACGATATATCCACTAACTCCATCATGGCTCAATAGCTTGTCCTTTGAGACCTACTTGAATTGTAGGGCCTTCAAAGCACGATCACATCAAATGGAAATGATGAAGTTCCAACTCCATCAATGATCACTCATTGTACTTTACCATGCAGGTGCTCCTCTCAATTCTTTTCTGTCTCCTCAATTCAGCAGCTATCTTCTGAGATACCTTATTGCGATCTTCTCAATGTCAGCTTCTTCTGATGATGTTGTCAGAGATGTTGATGTTGATCACGGTTCCTTGTGGGTCCATTGTTTGGAGCGATGCCACGGCCAATGGCAGCTCGAAGTTTCGTTCATTCAGTGGTAGTACTGCTTCTTTTCCAGCTTCCCCACCAACCATGAGGTTATTCCCTGTTCATGCCAAATGCTGTGGTTTAGTCAAAGATCCACACTTTTGGCATACCATTCAATACCGATACTTGGAATTCCTTTACCTTTTTCAGCCAGTCCATTGGATTCAGTGATCCACTAGCTTTGAAGTGAGGTAGTGGGAATGTGATAATTTGAAATTGGAAAGTTGAAGAAACCTTTAATCGCGTCAATGGCATTTCCTACGAGATCTTTTGGCTCCATTGATAGCTACCACCAATAGTGTCTTTGATCCGTTCCAGATGCCTGATGCAGTTGAGCTGATGCCATTCCAAACTACCTGAAAGCGTGCTAGAAATCATTGAATACAGTTGAGACTGTTCCTGTGATTCCATCCCAGATCCCAGATAGAGTTGAGCTGATCCTGTTCCAAATAGTTGATGCAGTGCTTGAAATTGTATCTCCAGATATTCGGGATAAGATCTGAGCCATTACTGAATACAGATTCACAGATACTTTGATCCCGTTCCAGATATTTTCCGCGATACCCTTGATGGATCTCCCAAGCCCCAGACCAGTCCCCGTTGATGATCTGCATCACAGTCTTAATGATGCCTAATACCACGTTGATGGCTGTTTCTACTACGGTTTTTGATAGTGTCCCAGACCGTAGAAATTACAGTTGAAATAGTGTTCCATGCTAGCTTTCAATGAAAAGGGACCAGAACATTCATGATTGTTGTTATAGTTGCTGAAATAGCGTTCCAGACATGTTTCTGCTGTCTGCTTTAATCAATTGTTGATTGTCATTCCACCATGTTGTCAGCGTCCCCATATTTGCATGACAAAGCTTGAAATAAAGCCTGACAACAGTATTGATGACCGACTATAGCGTTCCAGACTGTTTCAACAGCGTCCTGAATCCCTCATTGGTTTCCCACAAGTGTTTAATGGCCAACACGATTCCAGTTACTGCAGCAACAACAGCAGCTATTACTGCAATGATTGGCAATGCAGCTATCAGCCCCTATACTCGCTTTCCAACAGCATGCGGCTGCTTGAAGGGCCAGAAGATTGGTGCAAGTACACCGGCTACTGTCACGATTGTTCCGAAAGACTACCACAAAAGTTCTTGATTGGTCCTGGTGGTTGCTGATCCATTCTGCACTTTTTCTTTGAAGATATCCACAATGATGTCAAGGGCAGGGAGCGAATGTTTCTAAAGCGATCTCCTCCAACCTCAGCCATGACAATTTTCAAAGCCATTTTGTGCTGTCGTGAATTTATCAATCGGGATCTAGCGTGCTTTTCATATGTTGCAGAGACCAACCCGTGCTGACCTGAGCTATGTCAAGTATCATCAGAGCTGCTAAAGCTCCGCTTGATTGCATCGATCATTTGATGAGCTGCTCCGAGACTCTCCATAGCTGATCCCCATAGCCTCAGTTTCGATCCTTTACTATTCTTTGATAGCTTCGATGGTTTCTCTAAGACCTTCTTTCCTGGTCTTTCATCGCTTTCGTGTAGGTTACCCCTGCTGCTTTCGTCATACCTGACAATGCAGTATGAAAGTCAACCCTATACTTTTCCATCTGAGCCAATCAAGACACGGCTTCATCAAATTCAAGACCTAACATCTTTGATTTTGTGCGCTCGATCTGTGGCTTTCTTCATCAGATCGTCTACTGAAACCCTGTTCCTTGAGCCACATAAGTTGTAGCAGTCAAGAACATCCGATAAATGATCGACAGATAAACCGTAAGCTTCAAAACGCCTGTGTGGACTGAGTAGCATTTGTGATATCAGAACCATTGATTTCAGCAAACTTAATCATATCTTCCGATGTTTTTTGAGTTTCATCTCCGGTTAGACTCGAATTGGTGTTACTTCACTCGACTAGCATTCCCGATTGTACTGAAATCGGTCAGCATTTTCAGTGCTAATTCGTTGGCTATTCCCTGCATCTCCTCAGACTTTACCACTTTTGCACCAGTCTTGGTGACAATGGTGTCCATTCCTTCATCAATTTCCCGGAGACGCTATCTAGAGCACTCTTTCCCAAAATCTACCAACTTTTGACTAATCTCAGAGAGCTTTGTCGAGAACTGATTCAGTAACTCAGCTTTCAGAAGCTTGTTTGTCTCTTCAAGACCACCACTGGCTTTCTTCCCGACTCGCCAGGTTCTCCATCTCATGCAGCCCGTTGAAAGGCTGCCTTGGACTCATTCAGTTGAGTCTCTAGCTTATTGACTTCTGTCGAGTTCTCGCCATACTCTTGTTTTGCAATGGCAAGCTGTTCTCAAGGTTCTCGACCTGTTGAGCGACAATCTCGCTTTGTTTTCTCCAATCTCTGTTCAGCAAGTGCCAGCTTATCTGCTTCACTAGCATTGGAACCCATCTGGCTTTCTTGTAATTTGAATGAGCTGACAACTTGTCACCTTCACTGGCAAGAGGTGCTGTTGCTCGTTTTGAAGCTCTTTCAGTTGTTCACGGTTTGGACTTGGTAGCATTTCCATTTCCATCCAATGCCTTATTGACATTTTCAAGCTTGTTCTCATAGCCCTTCAGGATGTTCTCTGTCCGGACCACTTCCCGTTGAAATGCACGGTATTGATCAGCACCAATGTCACCAGCTCTTGAATTGAGCTTCAACTGTGCTTGTGCCTGTCTCAGCGTTTCCAGTTTTCCTTGGTAGTTGAGACTTGCTTTTTGGAGCACTTCTGCTTTCTGAGCCAATAGAGTCACATTCCCTGTGTCAAATTTTCAGAGCCTTGTCAATGCTCTTCAATTCCTTTTGCTGCTTCAATAGAGGCAGAATTTACTTTTTCAGGGCGTTTTTGAAGGGCTGTGTCACCGCCAATTTCCAATTTTTATCCCTTTTAATATTACCGGCCATATTTCCTCCTTTTCGTATAAAAATATAAAGAGCGCCTAAAAGAGTTCTTGTGATCAATTGTCCATCTATTTGATGAACTTGATCTCAGATTCTTCCTCTCAGCACTCTATTTCAGACTAAAATGAGTCAAAATCTGACTGTGGCCTTGCGTGTTTCTGATTTGTTCTCAGTACGCAAATTTACATAATCTGTTTGATAATCCAGAGCCATGCCAATTGAAATGTGCTTTAGATCATCAATTGTAAGACCAGTTTCTTTACAACAGGAGAGATAGATTCTACTGTAAAGATTTCATCACTGGCTGATTCTGACTCATCTGGTTTTTGATGTCATCGTGTCGTTGATCATTTCCATCAAGATTGGAGCGATGTCCTGCAAAGGAAATTCCTCCATCTCCATGAAAAAGTGTTCATAAGCGATGTGTGGATTTCCTGATTTTGTGAAAACCCAAAACAAGCGATTGAAGAAAGGTCATGTCGAAAATTGGCTAACATGCTGATGTCAACTTCATTGTTGACATTCTCAATCATTGACATGATATTCTGGTTTGAGATCATTCCAAAATAGATCTGGAAGAAGTCTTTTCCCAAACTCACTCTTATAAGCGATAGGAGTGAAGCATTGGTTACAAGCTCATACTCCTTTTCACTAATAGATCACCTCTACGCATTTAAGACCTCCTTAATTACAAAAGCTTTGATTAGGGTTCATAAACCTTTTTCAAACCATTTCTTATAAACTTCTTGATCATCCATGATGTGATGGAACGTTTTCACCACTTGATCGCCTGGGACGAGGACTGGCATTGAGCTCAATTCACGTTCATTCACGTTGGTTCCGTTCTTGGTAGCTGATCCGCTAGATGGGCGACTTGCTGAACAGTAATACATGACATGGACGTGTCTTGTTAACATCACCAGCAAATTCAAACATAAGAGCAAAGTTGGTTGTCTTTGCATCTGCTTTTTCTGTGACCACTCCTGTTGTAGGGTCTTTGATGTCCCCAAAGATTTTTGTGTGCGAAGCTTCAATGATATGTGGGACTTTGAACTTTACCTTCCCATAACCTTCATTTGAGTTGATGAGTAATAATCAATGTTATCAGCTTTCACTGAGCCTGAATCCCTTTAGGGTCCAGCGTTAATTCCATCGCTCCAGGGAAGCGGAATACTTGACCATAAGTAGATCACTCCTGCTTCACTGATGGATTGGATTGATGCCACATGGACATTTTTCAAGTCCAAATGTAACTTTGATTTTTCAGTCATTTCTTTCCTCCTCAATATAGATAGACTTCATAAGACTTCACAAACAGTCTTTCTGATTCAATAAATTTTCTTCCTGAACATCAAAAAGAGCTTGTGGTCATTCCACTAGCTCTTTCAAATCGTTCTTCTAGTTCCTCGTCTTTGCGTTCAAATGCCAATTCTACAGTTACGCTTTCGGATCTTGTATGATGCTTGATTGTCTGTCCCTGTGATAGATGGCAAGCTTTTCAAAATAGACGAGTAAAGGCAGTAGGGACATTTCCTTCCTGAATGCCTTATAAAGTGACAGGCAAGCCAGCCTGTTCCAAAATTTCTGCAAACTCTGACAGCTTCATCTTTCAAGCTCCTTCAATTTCTTTCAAAATTCTCAATAGCGTGATCTTCTGCCGGCTTGATGTGACGATGCGGAAACCCGATCCCCCGTTCCTTTTGATATGCCCAAACTCAAAGCAAATGAGGGAGACGGTAATGTGTGTTACACTAAAATTACCCTTCCCCATTTTCTTTTCTTCCACGTTTGGCATACTTACCACATCGTTTGGGGCTTGTTGCTTTCAATTCTTGGACGGTTACTCTTCTGCTGTTTCTTCTGCTATCTTGTCAACTTTTCTTTCAACTTCTGTGGAATATTCTGCTAATGCTTTAGCTAATTTGACTGAGCTAGATCTTGGCTCATGTCATTTTTCTCCACTAGAAAGTCAATTCAAGGATGTTGAGGTTGATTGGATATGTCTTCAAAATCCGGTACTCCTTACCACCAAATTCAGCAAATTCTGATTGTCATATTCAAAAGCTCATGAATATCAACAATTAGATATTGGGCCTGATGCCAGCCTGATTGGCTTAGTAGAAATTCGGACCGTGTGATAGATTTCTTCTTACAGAAAATTGTGGTCTTTACTTTCTCGAGTCAGATCTTGCTTGAGCTTGTCCTTGCCTGTGATTTTAAAACCTATCAATGTGATTTCATCATTCACATCTCGCACCTCTTTCTTGGAAGAGATTTGCAGATTGTGCAAGCGCCATTGAAGGTGACGTGGCAAATCAACACCACCTTCGTAGCGATAAGCAGCAAAGTCAACAATGAACATTTCATGGTCAGCACGATCTGGAACCAGTTCAACACCCAGATTGTTTGTTAATTCGCTGATGACGCTTGAGACAATCTTCTCTAGTGTTTTTATCTCACTAAATTTGAAGCAATTCTAACTTTGATTTTTAAGTAATTCCACTAACTGACCAGTGTCCATGCTATTCTTCCCTCTTTCTTAGTTGCTTTCTTGCTTTGGTTTCTCTTCAGTAGCTTCTTCTACTTCCTCAGTAGCTTCTTTCGCTTCTTCAGTAGTTTCTTCTACTTCCTCAGTAGTTGTTTCCACCTCTTCAGCAGCCTCTTCTGCTTTCTTAGTAGCTTTCTTTACTACTTCATCAGTGATAAAATTGAACCTGTTGAATTAGAAGCCTGTCAAGAGTCCTTTAACAAACTCTTGATCAGGTTCATAGCCTTTGCGTGGAAAACACATCATCAATTTGATATTCATGTTGTTCTTCATCACGCATGTCCTTGAATGGACGGATTACTGTATAGGGGCATGTGATACCTCATATACAACATCAGTGTATGTGCCAAAAGAATCAGCAGCATCATCTGCTTTCTTGACATCCAAACGGATGAAGAGTCCAAGCAATTGGCCATAAATGTCATTGTTAACCCATTTAACAGATACTTGAGAACGGTCAAAGAGTTTTGACGCAATTCAGAAATGTCACCAATGAAGAACTTCATGTCTCCTTCAGCTCAAATACAGTGTCATCTACTGGGTGATTGTTTTTGCCACCAAATGAGTACACCTGAGGTGATGCTAACATCTAGTTTGAAGCATATAGCGTCCATCTTTGTCTTTCACTTTGTCAAGTGCTGCAAACATTGATTGAGTTACAACAATACTTGCTTTGTAGATTGATTTAATTTTCTTATTGTAGATGTCTTTGATGCCATCAAATCCAGCAGCATCTGCTTGAGTGGCTGTTTTGAAGACAGCAGCGATCAATGACAATTCAGTGTTTTTCACCTTGGTTTGAATACTTCATCTTCACAATTGACATGATGTCGTAGTCTGCATCATCAATCATTTCTTGAGATACAGGGATGTATCCACGGTAAGTCTTTGATTGAGTAATCAATTTCGCTGATGCTTGGTTTTCCAAGTTCAGGATTAGCTTTCAATTCATCAGTTGAAAGCCATTTTGCCATCTGTCTTTCTTGATAACTGGATAGTTTACCAGAACCACTATTTACTTGAACACGTTGGACAAGATCCAAAGAGTGGATTGCGTGTCTTTTTCAAGGAAGTGAGGTTTTAACACTTCAGTTAGGATCACAGCAGCGCTTCCAGAGTCTGTTGTTTTAAGACCTACGATGTCACGAGTTTGACCAGTACGGATGAATTTAGCAATTGCGTCACGTTGTTCCAATTTCTTTCCTCCACGTTGCTCCCCGTCTGGATAAGTTGGGGCTTTCGATTTTGTTCATCGACTTGTTTTTGAAGCTCTTCAATTTCTTCTTCAAGTTTTGCTTTTTCTGCCTGTTTTCTCTTCCAATTCTTTTTGGATGTCTTCAAGGCTCTTTTCAGCCATTAGAAACTTCTTCTTCAGTTTCGCACTGGGTCCAATTACTCTGCTTCGATTGCAGAACGTTCATTCAATTCTGTCAATTGCTTCTTCCAGTTCAACAACCTTGCTTGCTTTGTGCATGCATGCGTACTAGAATCAATCTTTATTCATAGATTTGTATTTCTCTTAATTTTTCATTTGCGTTCATTTAACGCTTCAATATTAGCATTCCAGACATTCAAAGTCTTTCTTCCGTGCAGCAATTTCAGTCTATGGATGAGCCGGGAAATGTGCAAGGGCTGACCTCAAAGATTTCAGCTCTAGCACGGTATCAAGATAGAACCATCTTCACGCTCAATGGTATCCACTGATAGAGCATAAATCCGAAAACTGCATCCAACAATATCCCACATGTACACGGGCATAAGCTCACATAGCGTCTGGATCATTCCTGTTGATGATAATGTCACCATAAGACCTTTGTCATCAACTTTGAAACTCACTGTGCTGTTCCTGTGCGTCCTAAAACTAGGTTATGGTCATGGTTAAACAATGCACGGATGTCGAGCATTCTTGATTGCTTCTTCCACTCCTGCACGTTTAATCACTTCAAAATAACTGGCCACAGCTCAGTTTCTTCATCGAACCGGATGAAGTAGCCGCTCAAAATCAAGTCACCAGATTCTTGTTCTTCTCGTGTCTCAAATTTGAGTAGCGATGTATGAATTACGTTTCTTCACTGGCATTTCCTCCTTCCTTATTTAGTTTGCTCTGATTGCTAACTCCCTTGTGGAAGATAGTTTTCAAGAACAATAATTTCATCCATTTCAGGATCCGGAGTCATACCCACTTAATCTCTCCACTCGTTTCTACGCATTGCAGCACTGTTGGTCATTTGTTGGGCAACCGTTGAAAGCTCTGTAATGTCAGTAAGATACAGTGAACGATGGATTGAAATTTGAAGTAGCGTGTGGTTGAAGTCAGTAGATCTCTTGTAAGTGTCTGAGTAATCGTTGTTGCGATGCTCATGATGGTGGTATTTCACAAAGTTGTTGTATTCTTCTTTGTTTGAAATCTCCCACCTAACACAAAGCCGGAACACCTAACATTCCAGCTACTGTCTTCTTATCAATTTCTACTGACTCATTCAAAAGCATGTCATTTCAAACTCAATGGCTTCACTTGTTCCACTTCCATCAAGGCATCAGGAACAATCCAGGTTCTGACTGGCTTGTTGTCCAAAGTATTTCTTAGCGATTTTTCCGCCCCTCAACAGTTTCCAAGCTCTTCACTGGATGAGTCCACCTTCACAATGAGGCTTGGAACGTTCTTTCCGTTCATGAAGCCCTTCTTGGTCTGTGTAGCCATGTTCAAATTGCGTACAATGTCTTTCAAGGCCAATCTAAAACCGGTCCCAATATAAGGCCGGTCTGGATCAGGATTGATGGCAAAGTGGACCACTTCATCTGGATTGAAATCAGTGTCCCTAAAATGGATCTATATGTCAGATCATTGCTTTGAACGACACTTCGCGTACATTGGGAACGGTCTGAGAGTTTGCTGATGTAGTCAGTCATTGGGTCATATTCACATGTAGCACAGAATTTCCATCGCCAAACAGGAGCAAGTCCTGACAATCTTGAAGATCCATGATTTTTCTTGTCATGTGATCACAAGGGATTGATGTCGATCTTACAGGCTAGCCATCCTTGATTCGTACATCACCGGATTCTGTATTCTCCATGAGCTGGATCGTCATGTTTGAAACCATGTCAGCAATTTTATTGACTGCCATGATCACATCTGGATTTCCTTGCCAGTGGAATATATGCCATCACCGTCATACATGATGCCTAAATCTGAATTGCCAAAGCTTGTAGACATCGTCTGAGACTTTGCCACGCTTGAATAATTTGTCAAAGATTCCCATTTTCTCACCTCCTTTCTATCTAATCAAAAGTAAGCCATCACATTCTTATTCTTACCGAGGTTAGCAAGCGCCTGAATACAAGCGAAAACGCTCGCATCAAACAAGTCAATTCTTGCTGTACCTCCATCACCATCAATTTCTCATACTGGACAGCATCATCTACGCTTTCTCGTAAAACTACTGACATTGCTGACGTCAATACTCATAGCGTCCGAATGTACATAATAAAATTCTTTGTTCTTCACTTTCAATTCGTTCTTCGAATCCTCTGATTTCAAATAGAATAGCTGAGGCTGGTCAATCATTTTGAATTTAGCTTGCTTTCATTTTGAGCATGAACTCTCTCCAAATTTCTATCCATACCGACAGCAGCAATTTTGAAAGCTTTCTGTCATTTCTATGAACCATTTAGCTAATGTCATCGCAAGAGACGGTTGAGATGTTGCTCATTGTCAATCCACCCATCTGATTGCCACCCAAACAGTGGGATGCCATCATCATTGGCTTTCTTCTGAGCATTGACCGGGAAGAAAGCGTGTGTGATGAATATCAACATCTTTTCATCACGTTATATACACCATAGAGAGCAGGCAAGTCAAGTCATGCAGTCTTGAAGGTCAGCCCTCCACTCATCAGATAGGAAGCTTTTGCAAAGCTCCTCAATGGTCCAGTCATAGCAGTCATCACTGGCAATGAACTCATCTGGATTGAAATAAGCGTTCATTGAGTTAGTGAAAGACATTCAGTGTCTTGATTGAGAAAAACTCGTTTCTGGTCTGTGGATCATTCAAGGCCTATTCTGCTTCTTCCTTGAGAGGCCTTGGTGAGAACAGTCACACCCCATGAGGGATTAGCCATCTTTCAACACATTCTCATCCAGTAGTCTCCAACATCTCCATCAGTAGCCTGATTGCTCGCAGATGAAGATGAAGAATGAATCATCTTTGACCAGCTCTTTCGGCACCTTCGACAATATTTCAGACGGTTAGCAAGGAAGCCTGTTGGATGTCCCCTGCTGTAGAGATAACAAAAAGCATACTGTTCCGGTATGCTGACATTGTCTTCATAAGACCGTATTTTCTTTGGAATTTCTCATTGTGTGTGCTTCATCTAGGATGATGACATTCCCATTGAAGAGTCAAGCCTGCTTTCATCATTGCTAGTCTTGGATAAAAAATGAACCCTCCTCACCAAAATTAGCAGTGATGGAGTGTTCTTGGTTGTTATCTTTTGATACCGGATGTTCTTGTCATTCCATCGCTCAACATTGAACCGCAAGTCAAAGACCAAAGGCTTCAGCGACATGAATGGCTACAATATGGCATTTTGAACCGCTGTCTGTATCCAAAAATCTGATAGGCCAGAGCGTTGCAGCAGTGAAGGAAGTCTTTCCATTCTTCTGCAGAAAGCATGATCAGGCTTCTTTGAGAGCGTCTCTCATTTGTTCCCTCTGATATAGAATCCAAGAGATTGACCACCACAAAATGTTGCCACGGTTGCATAGCAATGGCTTTGTTGCGGATAGAGACCGCAAACATATCATCACCCTGCTGATGGACAATTGTGTGTTCAATGAAATGAACGACAAAATCAACCATGTCTTCATCCATCTCAAACTCTGGATGTCCAAGTCTCTCAGAAAGCGTGATGCTGCCAAAATGTTCTCTTCCTGATATACTACCTGATGGTCTAGAACGTGTTGAGCGTATGGCTTTCTCCACGTACCCATCGAGCTTTCACGTTTCTTTTCCGATCTGGTCATGATTTTCAGGACCTCTAGCAAGAACTGATCCATTTGATCTTGCTCTGCACTTTCTACCCCAGCGATTTAGGATTCATCATCAGTTGATTGGAATAATGAGTATGTCTTTCCGTAGAATTTCCATCGCTGTCAGGATGGGGACCTTACGTTCATTCTCAGCTCCTGCCTTATTCACATAGACATCTGTGACAGGGTAATATCAGCATAATCCTGAGCAAGTTTCTGATACTGAAATAGCATTCCTGAAAAGATGTCAATGATCATGTCAAATTCTTTTCGATAAGTCCCAAGCTCTTTCATCTGTTTGATGACTTTTGACTTGATTGACTTAGCTGTGAC
>BNJU01003909.1_pt1 | contig 51594 bp, 89 predicted proteins | sample 8539281 | NCBI WGS metagenome assembly BNJU01 (sample SAMD00202456, study PRJDB9452) | human saliva metagenome | isolation source: human saliva | place: Japan | reverse complement strand
CGCTCCGACCGGGCGGCTCCTTGCCGTAAGGCGGGCAGGCCGTCGAGGACGAGGTTTCGATGAACATTGATTGGCAGGGGCCATGCAGGTGCCCCAATCTTTCCAAAAGGATTTCTCGCAAACTGAAACTGATTTCGCTGGTCTCGGGCCTGTTTCGGCTGGTGCGGTCTGGGCGCGAACGGTGATTGCCGGAACGACTAGTAAGGCTTTCTCCAGCGGTGCTGACCGAGGTGCGCAACGACAAGCAGATGAAGCAGAGGCGACATCGGCACGTTTATGGCTGGTGGACCGGAAGCTGATGCCACGTCAACTTCAGGCGCAGCGACGGCGTGACGTGGGGCGTCCATGGCGTCAGTACCGGCCCAGAAGGAAGTATCATGAAGGAGTTCGCACGCTGCTGATCCGCACGGCATGCGAACGCCTTTACCTGCGTCAGGACCAGAAGATCCAGATGCGCGTTTCGTGGCGAGGCCGACCAGAAGGACGGTGTGGTGCGCAGTCGGGTGGTGCGCAGCCGGTGGCGACCCCATCCCAGCTGGACTGCCGTCTGAGAAGCACGGCGACGACTGGCGCATCTATGACGTGAACGTGCTGGGCGTGTTGGCTGGTGCGGACCTACCGCAGCCAGTTCGGTCGAAATCTCGACGGTGGTCCGGACGGGCTGATCAAAGCGGCGGCCAGAACGCCCGGTGGCCAAGGGCGCCAAGAGCTGAACAGACCGTGGCTGAAGCAAGCATCGGGGCCGGCAGGGGCAAAGGTACCCGATGGAGCCGATGATGGCGGATATCGGTGACGCTACCGCCATCACGCGCAACGAACGTTGAACAACAGCAACGTGCGAGCCAGTATTACTGCGGTCGCTGGAAACCGGTCAAGGCACGCCAGCTGACCAAGGAAAACCGCGTGCGGTCGATCTGGTTAACGGTCGATTCCACCGATGCTGTCGGCGCTGCTGATAGGGCGCTTCGCCGGCAAACCGCTGGCGATTTTGCCGCGAGGAAAACTGGTGTCGCTGGCTGACACGGCGTGGCGGTTCTGCTGGACGACCATCTGGCTGCGCCGCATGCGCCGGAAAAGGCGCAGGAAGCCGACCGCAGCAACGGGCGGTGTCAGGGGCGGAAGAGGGTGCAGCAGTGCAGCCGCATGACTGAAGTGTCACGCGCCGTCAGGCGTGAATCCCATCGTCGTCGAGGGCGTGACCAAGCACTGTTGTTCCGGGCGCTGGACGGCATTGATCTGCGCATCACGGAGATTTCTTTCGCTCTGCTGGGCTAATAACAGGGCCCGGCAGGAACCACGCTCATCTCGATCATCGCCGGGCTGGCGCATGCCAACAGCAGTCGCGTATCGGTGATGGGGCACGATGGTCACGGAACTACCGGCGTGCCCGCGCCTCGCTGAGCGTGGTGCCGCAGGGGCGATGTTCAGTCATTCTTCACCGGTACGCGGACGCTGAGAATCACGGCGGGCTGCACGGCGTGCTGGGCGCGTGCCTGGATCGACAAGGTGCTGGAAAGGAGCTGGGCCTGACCGACGAGGCAGGGTCCAACATGCAGGCGCTGTCGGGCGGCATGAGCGGCGGTGATGGTGGCGCGGCGCGATCCTGCCGTCGCCGGTGATCGTTGCTGGACGAGCCGGCCGGGGTGGACATTGAGGCTGCGCCGGTCGCTGTGGCGCTTCGTGCTGCGCTCAGCCACGATGGCCACACCATCGTGCTGACCACCGCGATATCTGGAAGGCGCGGGCGCTGTGCAACCGGGTGTGGCGGTGATGAAGGCGGGCGCATCGTGGCGATGGACGATGCACCGAGGCGCTGCTGAGCAGCTTTTCGGCGGGGCGCTGTGCGGATCTCGGGCGGAACTGCCGGCATCTACAGGCGTCGGCGCCGCCGCTGCGGAGGATGATCGCTACCGGCTGTCGCTGGACGATTACGCCGAGATCGGCCCGATCATAAGCGTCGGGCCGAGAGGGCGTCATTCAGGACATGGAGGTCACTGGCCATTTGGAGACGTGTTCTGCGGCTGATGCGGGAGACGATGCAGAGCTTCCTGACGCTCTCTTCGCAAAGGGCCTGATGCGCTTCCTGCAAGGTGGGTCACGGGCCGTGCGACGCCGATATCGGCGCCGCGTCTGCTGATCTTCTCTGCGCATGCGCTTTCAGCGGCCGTAACCATCTATCCGGGTGTAGCCTACACCTGGCACTGGTGCCGGGGCTGGTGATGATGGCACTGATGCAGAACACTTTCGGCAGTTCGTCGTCTCGCTTCATCAGAGCAAGTGGGCAGCAATCGGTGTTCGTGCTGCCTTTAGCCGCTCTGCGCCGCTGGCGTTAATATGGCGGCACGTGCTGTGGCGCGGTGCGCGCGGCATCGTGGTGAGCGCCGGTGCCGCGGGCGGCGTGCTTAAGCTAAATGGATATTGCCTGATGCAGCGGCATCCGCTGTGGATACTGATGTGCTGCGCACTGAGGCCCGGCGGCATTCTGGGCACGCTGGGCGGCGGCGTACATCCTGGGCAAGAGGATTCCCGACCAGATCGCGTCGTTCCAGAACTTCACGGTGGTGCCGCTCACCCTCCTGTCGGGCGTGTTCACCTTCGGTGCATTCGCTGCCGCCGTTCTGGCGACGACCTCGCCACGCAATCCGTTCTTCTACATGGTGGACGACTTCCCGCTGCTGCCTTCTTCCGAGCAGGTGACATCAATCCGTGGCTGATAGCTGGGCATCGTGGCGACGGCACGCGTGAAACTGATGCCAGCGCGCAACCCGTACGGCTGCGCATCACGGGTATCACCTGCGTTACTGAACACTCCGGTGAACGGGGCGGGATTTCGTTTGCCCAGTACAATACCTACGATGTCACCACCAGGCGTTCGGCTATGATCCGCAGACCAGGCCTCCTTCGTGGCAACCCGCGTTTCTACCATGCGTCGGCGTGTCATCGCGCGTTCACGGTGTGTGCAGGCCCTGAGCGGGGTGCTGACAAATGGACATAGCCTGTCCCCATCCCTCTGGAGAACCATCCGTGCAGTACCCGAAGATCGTTCTGATCCCTACATTGCCGCAGGCGTGCGTGCAACTTCACACTGCGGGTGGAGGGCGATGACGCCATTTCGACGCATCATCGTTTGGGCGCACAAACGGCGCGGTGCAGCGTCACTCGCGCTGGTGGTCGCGTGTGGGCGACCCGCATGAGAGGAGAAGAGGTCACGCGCTGTCCGCATCAGGCGCTGACCCTGCCGAATGGCAGGCCCTACAGGAACATGAGCGGCCTGTCGTCATGGACAAGCTGAAAATCACGGGAGACTGCCCACGGTGGGCGAAATTCAGGCCGCGGCATAAGAAATGCGGCGCTGCCGTACATGCGCCAGCACCTGCTGACGACGGATCGCTGGAACTGTCCAGCGTGCCGCAGCCGCAGGACATCGCCACCACCATCCGGCTGCACAGAAGCTGCGGGGTCAAAGACCGAGCGTGACGAGGCGTCCTGACACTGCAGGAATGACAACTGGTCAGCACCGAAGGCGCGCTATGGGCTGGTCAGACGTGCGCGCGTCCGTCACGGGGCCGCTGCTGGCGCTTCGGCGAGCTCGCGTGTAGCTGCCCAGAGGCTGTGCCGGTGACAGCAACCGGTCGATCAACACATCAGGGCCGCTGCAGCGACGATGGGTGCGCAGATCGAGATCAAACGAAGGGCTTCGTGACCAGCGCCGCGCCGCTTCCGGTTGCGCATCGTTACCGACATGGTGACGGGCACCGAGAACCTGATGGTGGCGCTGTCTGGCGAGGCGGGGCATCACGGGGCGCGCGCGAGCCCGGTGGTGGTTTGGCCCAAGGTGCTGGTGGCCGGGGCGCGAATCGAGGGGCGGGTACCGACCGCTGGTGATCAGGGTGGGCATGCAGCGCGCCACCATCGCAGCCGATCGCATCGAGACCGGTACGTTCACTGTGCGCGGCGGCAGCCGCCGCGGCAACGACGTGACGGTGCGCCGATCCACGGTCGATGGACGTGACCATCGACCAGTTTGCGCTGATTGGGGGCGACGCTGACGTCCGGACCGGACTGGGTGCGGCTGCAGGCAAAGGCGGCCGGCCACGTGCTGGTCAGCGTGCGCACGGCGCCTTAATGGGCTTTTGCCGCGACGCCCACGAGCGCAGTTCGCAGCCACATGGATGCGGTGGCCAACGGCAGCCCGCGGTGGTGAAACCATCTTCGAGAACCGCTGTGCACGTGCCGGAGCTGCGCCGGCAGGGCCAGCATCACGTCAAGGCGACACCGCCATCATGCCGGGGCACCGGCTTTGTCGGGGCTGGTCATGGCGAGCCGACCTGCAGGCTTCGGCCAGTCTGGTGATCGCCGGTCACGGCGCGGGCGGGCTCCTGATCGTTGCCATCACCACGGACCGAGAACTGTGCACCAGTTGGAAGCGCGAAGCTACTGTGCGGGCTGGATCGAGCGCGTGGTTCGCGGCGGCGGCAGGCCGACAGGCACAGGGCGACTGGCAATCTCGCCTGTCGCGCCGTTGGCGCGTGCCATACGCTGTTGCGCACCACCGCCTTCCGGGTGCACCGAGAGGCGACGGCTTTGCCACACTACGACGTTGATCTATGACAGGAAGGAAGAAAGATGTTGACGCTGGCGCAACCAGGACGGATCTGGAAATTGTGGACTGCTGGCGCGGTCGACGTTAACGGATTCTTCGGCGGTGGACGGCCGCCGAGCTCATCGCCACCGACGGTCGAGCTGCTTGCTGATCGTGCGGGCCAGCGACGTGCCCACTACGTGCAGCACATGGCGCGATGGTCAGGCGTGCCGGACGACGACGTGATGCCAGACACGGCGGCAGACCACCAGCCGGTGGTTTGGGCATTGCCTGTTGCCGGCTGGCCGTGGCCGCCGGGCTTCGACTATCAGGCGGCGGTGCGGCAGCGCCGGTGGCCGCGGTGCGACAACACGCACGCCGCTTTTGCCTGAGGCGTCGTTTGTCATCAGCTCTACGGTGATGGGGCTGGCCTTCGCTGGTGGGGCTGGCCGATGCCATCGTGGACGTGGTGTCCACCGGCAACACGCTGCGCGCCAATGCGGCCTTGTCGGTCGAAACATCATGCCCATCTCGGCTGATCGTCAACGAGCTTTGAAGACGCAACGGCAGACGCTGGCCCCACTGGTGGCGACGCTGGAGCGCCCAACTTCGCGAGCAGCATCAGAGAGGACGGGCGCGGGCTCGCAGAACCTGATCAACCGGCAGATTACGGCCGAAAGCGGGTTCGAGCGCGTTCCGCGACTACCGCAGGCGGAACAGGACCGGGCATCGAAGGCGAGCAGTGTCGGCCATTCTGGCGGACGTGCAGGCGCGTGGCGACGGGCGCTGATAGACTACGGCGCTGATGTTGCGTTATTCCGCGAAGGCGGCGGGGAACTGCGGCATCGCAGGCCAGCACCACGGGTAACTCCGACAGGCTGCCGCTCGCGAGCGCCGAGCGCTGGAGGCAGGCGGCCGGCGCATCACCGCTACGAGCATCAGCGGACGTCGTCTGGATGCTTGCAGGCCACGTGGCACCGGTCAGAACTGACGCGTGCTGCCGCTGAATCGGGTAAGAACTCTACCACGTGCTTGATGGCCGGCGGCCTATCCGTCGTCGGTGCTGATGATGCATTTTCCACTTGGTGGCAGGGTGAAGCGGTGATGGTCGTGCCCATGACGGCGTGCACACTGTGGCCGTGCCTGACACAGCATTAACATCCGAGGAGGGTCACCATATCGGCGGTGCACCGGGCGGTGGCGGCGCTGGCCTGCTGCCGTTCCGGCCGTCCGGTGACAAGATCGTCGGCCCCGGCAATGCCTATGTGGCCGAGCCAAGCATGGTGTTCCGGGACCGTCGGCATCGATTCGCCCGGCCCATCCGAGATCTGGTGTCAGATGATTCGGTGCCGGCAAACTGGAGTAACGAACCGGATACTGTTCTCGCAGGCGGGCGACGAAGATGGCACGAGCCATCCTCATTTCTCGAACGCCGCCTTCACGGACGCGGTGGCCCGGCCGCCACCGCCCTGCTGCCCGGCCAGCCGCGTCGTGCGGTCATCGGCAAGTCGCTGGCGAATCGGGCGCGCTCATCCATGTGCGTTCGTTGGGAAGCGGCCGAGCTGGTGAACCGCGTGGCACTGACACGGGCTGGTGCGCGATGTGGATGTTGCTGGCCGACATCCGCGCCACGCGAAACGTCTTCATGGGCCGCCAGGGGCTGCGAGGCACTGGGCGACTACTGCGCGGTCAGCCACGTGCTGCCACCATGCGCACGCCACCGCTTCGTCGCCGCTGAGGGTCTGCTCTGACTTCCGAAGCGCAGCTGATCGAGCCGCGTCGTACGGGCGCCGACCATCTGGCGAGGTGGCAGCCACGTTGGCACGCGCGGAGGCACGAGGCCCATGCGCAAGTGCGCCGAATGTCGGCTGGGCGATGGGGAATAACAGCGGCGACGGTCGGGCGGACGGCCCGGCAGCAGACTGGCATCCGAGGCATCGATGTCCGGTTTGTGTGGGCATGCGCAACCGGGGGCCGGTCGGTGGCTTCGGAACCGGAGATGTGGGCCGGCGCGGCGGTAATGCAGTTCCGCCTGCAGATCGCGGCGGGTCGAGCGCCATGTGCGTCCGGACGTGCGGCGCATAGCTGCCTACCACGTGGCCGCCGATGCCACCGACGCCATCAAGCTGGATGCGATGGAACTGGCGGCCGCCCGGGCGCTGCAGAGCCGAGCTGGCCCAGCGTCTGGCGGCGCTGGCCATCAACCGCTATCCGTCCGGCAACACCACCGCCACGGCGCATCACAGGCCATCGCCCGGCATGACCGGGCTGGACGGCATTGAGCAGGCTGGTGGCGGGCAGCCCGTTCCGGATGAGCGGATCAGCCTGCTGTGCCAGCTGGTGGCGGCCGAGCCACGATCATGGCGCCTGCGCTCGTTCGTGATGTGCGAGATGCAGCGGCTGGCCGGCGAACCGGTTTCGTTTATGCCGCTGCCACGCAGCGACTTTCAGTCTGGACCGCGAGGCGATGCTGCGAAAGCCATCGAGACCCTGCAATCGTCCGTGCACTGGTCTTCGCTGGCTCATCCGAACAAACCCGCCGACGGCAACTCGTTCGATGCCGGACGACGTGCGCGCCATCACCACTACAGCCACCGACGGTCGCGGTGAGCTGCGACGCGCCTATGCGCCACCTTTGCCGGCGGTGCCAGCTGGCTGTCCCAGCTGCGTACCTGGCTGAGCTACGGCGGTGATGCGCACCGTAATCCGGCGGGCTGGCGCGCGCATCGGCTAGCCCTCTGGCCAGTGCGCCGGCACGGGCTGCGCCAGCTCGACGAGACTCCGCCAGTTCACAACATCAGCTGACTGCTGGATGCCGAGACGGCGTGCTTTTGCCTTCCAGCATCACGCGATTTCGACCAGCAGACGGGCGCTCTGCGCGAGCGCCAGACGCTGGTGCAGCGGCTGCGGGCATTGCTGGGTCCGAGGGGCTGTCGCGTACTGTGCCCGACGGCGGCCAACTTCGTGCTGGTGCGGCTGGCCGGGGGCAGGGCGATGGTGCGGGCCTTCGCGCGCCGCCGCGTGGCCGCCGCCGTGCGGGCTGCCGGTGTGCTGATCAGGACGCCAGCCGGATGCACGGCGCTGGCCGGTGCTGCGGCTGACCGTAGAGCGCTGAAGAGAACGAAGCGATGTTGCAGGCGCTGGCGGCGGCCCTGGACTGCCGCACGGCAGCCTCCGGCTGGGCAGGTCGACGGGCGAGCCGGACGGCTGACGCAATTTCGGTCGAGCAAACGCAGAACGGACATCATCATGAGCGACGACTTCCATCCCGACTACGGGCGCAGCCTCCACGGCTGAAGTCACCCGCAACACGCTGGAGACCCGCATCCGCGTCCGGGTGAATCGACGGTACCGGCAAAGCTCGGCTGAAGACGGGTGCCTTTCTTCAGGCTTTATGCTGACCGATTGCCCGCCGGGCTGGATCTGGACATCGAGGCCGAGGGCGATACCACATCGATGACCACCACGGTGGAGGACGTGAGCATCGCGCTGAGCCAGGCGCTGGCGCAGGCGCTGACGACAAGCGCGGCATCCGCCGCTACTGACATGCCTACGTGCCGCTGGACGAGCGCTGTCGCGCGTGGTGATCGATTTCTCGGGCCGCCCGGAGCTGTCTGGGAGGTCCGTTCACCCGGGCGCTGATCGGGCGCGTTTGACGTAGATCTGGCCGCGCAGTTCTTCCAGGGCTGGTCAGCCACGCCGAATGACGCTGCATGTCGACAACCTGCGTGGCATCGCGCCCATCACCAGTGCGGGACGGTCTTCAAGGCCTTCGGCCGGGCGCGCGCATGGCGGCGGACCCGATCTCGCGCACGGCGGGTCAGGTGCCTTCCACCAAGGGAGCCTGGTCGGCTGATGAACACGCAGTCCGGCGAGCATCGCCATCGTCGATTTCGGGATGCGCAGACCTGCATTCGGTGGCGCGGGCGCTGGCCCTATGTCGCGAAGGTACGCATCGAGATCACGGCCCGATCGGCCGTCATCCATCGCGCGGCCGGTGGTCTTTCAGGGGCAGGCGCCATGCCCGATGCCATGCAGCCTGGCCGCCCGCCGGTCAGCGAGGCCGTGCGCGAGGCCTGTGGTACCAAGCCCACTGCGGGCATCTGCCTGGGCGAGCAGATGCTGCTGGATGAAAGTGACGAGGCGCCGACGTGCACGGCGCGCCCACGCTGGGTCTGGGGCTGGTGCCGGCGGGTGGTACGCTTCGATCTGCGCGGATGAAGGCCGCCGGCAACCTGAAGGTGCCGCACATGGGCTGGAACCGGACCATCCCACCCGGCGCATCCGCTCTGGGGAAGGCATCGAGCCGGGGCCTTCTTCTACTTCGTGCACAGCTTCATGCCAGGACCGACCCGGCAAACGTGGCGGCCATCAGTGTCTACGCAGGTCTTTTACCTGTGCCGTGACTTCACAAAATAATATGTTCGCCACCCAGTTTCACCCCGAAAAGAGTGCGGCAAGCTGGCCCGTCTCTTTTCGGAATTTCATCCACTGGCGGCCTGACCGCTCTGCTGTGCCTGCATGCTGCTGATTCCTGCGATCGATCCGAAGGACGGCCGTTGCGTCCGTCTCAAACGAGCAAAACTCGACGGAGACGATCTTTTCCGAAGACCCGGCCGAAGTGGGCTCGACGCTGGCGCGACGAGGCGCCGAGCGCATCCACCTGGTGGACCTGAATGGCGCCTTTCGCTGGCAAACGCAGAATGCAGCGTGGTCCGGAGCCATCATTGATGCCGTGGGCAGCAGGTGCCCAGTCGCAGCTGGGCGGTGGCATCCGCTCGCTGGACACCAGGCGCTCACCTGGACGTGGGCGAGCTACCTGGTGGTCGGTACCGCCGCCGTGAAGAACCCGGGCTTCCTCGCAGATGCCTGCACCGCCTTCGGCCAGGTGCTGGTGGGGCTGGACGCGCGTGACGGCAAGGTGGCCACCGACGGCTGGAGTAAGCTCGTCCCGTCGACGATCGTGGATCCTGGCCCGCAAGTTCGTCGGCTATGGCGTCGGGGCATCATCTACGCACCGACATCGGCCGTGACGGGCATGTGACGGCGTCAACATCGAGGCCACAGCGGCTGGCGCAGGGTCGTCAGCGTGCCGGTCTTGCCTCTGGCGGCGTGACCGACCGTCCGACATCGACCGGCTGCTGGAGATCCGAGGACGACGGTGTGGGTGGCGTCATCACGTCCGCTCCGTCTACGAGCGGGCACGCTGGACTTCAGCGCGGCCCTGGAACGGGCCACGCAACTGGTACCGCAGCAGGCTGACCCGACGCGTCATTCCTGCCTGGACGTGACCGATGGCCGGGTGGTGAAGGGCGTCAACTCGTGGATCTGCGCGATGCAGGCGACCCGGTGGAGGTGGCGCCGCCGCCGACGCCGAGGGGCGCCGACGAGCTGACCTTCTCGACATCGCCGCTTCGTCCGACCGGCGCGACACCATCCTGCACGTCATCGAGGCGGTGGCGCAGCAGGTCTTCATTCCGCTGACGGTGGGCGGCGGCATCACAGCGTGGACACATCCGCCGACTGCTGAACGTCGGCGCCGACAAGGTGTCGGTCTGCGGCCGCCATCCGCCGCAGCTGGTGGCCGATGCCGCCCCGCTACTGGCTCGCGAGTGTCTGGTGGTGGCATCGACGCCAACGCCAGCCCGAGGGCGGCTGGCATCGTCTATACCATGGCGGCCGCAACGACACCGGGCTGGATGCGCTGGAATGGGCGCGCTCGCGTACTGACACTGGGGCGAGATCCGCTCAGCAGCATGGACCGCGACGGCACCCGCATCGGCTTCGATCTGGAGCTGACCCGTACCGTCTGCGATGCGGTGCCCATTCGTCATCGCATCCGGTGCGGGCAACCGCAGCATCTGGTCGATGGCGTCACCTGGGGGCGCGATGCCCGTGCTGGCGTGCGCATCTTCCATTCTGGCGAGCGCACCATTGCCGAGACCGGCCTGATGGCCAGCGGGGCGTGCCGGTGCGGCTGGACGCCACCCTGGCCCGGAGGGCTGACGGATGACCATGACGCTGGCCATGTCCATGGTCCCGACCTGCGAGAGCAGCCCAGGCTGGCTGGCCGACCGCGTCCGCTGGGACGAGAATGGCCTGGTGCCCGCCATCGCGCAGGACGCGGTCAGCACCGCCCGCTGATGATGGCCTGGATGAACCGCGAAGCGCTGGCCGATGCGCACGGCCATGCCGTCATGGTCGCGCTCTGCGCCAGCTCTGGCGCAAGGGGCGAAGAGTCCGGCAACCAGCAGCGGGTCCACGAGATCCGGACCGACCGCGACGCCGACGTGATCCTGCTGTTCATCGATCAGGTGGGCGGCGTGGCCTGCCATACCGGGCGTGAGTCCTGCTTCTTCCGGCGGCTCGAAAGGCGGCCCGGCTGGGGCAGGGCGCAGAGGCTGCCGGAGCAAGGGCGCTTTCGTCACCCGCAGGTGACGCGGGCGTCATACGTCGCCAGCACAGCCAGTGTCAGCCGGTCTGGCGCGACGTGGATCGGTGGTCGACGAAAAGCTGTGGCGCGTCTGCCGGGGCACTCGCATTCCTGATGCCTGCTGGTTCCCACGCGATGACGCCATGGCGGGTTCAGGGATTGAATTCATGATTCACGATTGACGCTGACGTGTCATCAGCAGATTGCTGAGCGAGTTTCCCATGGCCGAGGAGAACAAGCGGGCATAGCAGCAGACGCCCCCGTCGGTTTCGGGTTCTGCGGATTAACCCAGGCGGCGCACCTCCACCGGGCGGTGCCGACATTCGGCCCGGCTCGCCGAGGTCATCGAATCCCGTCGGGGCGGTGATCCCAGCGCACAGCTACGTGTCGCTGCTGGCTGGCGGTACGATCCGCATCCTGAAGAAGGTGGGCGAGGAAGCCACCGGTCATCGCCGCCATGCAGGGCGAGCGCGCATCGTGTCGAGACGTGACCTGTGGTTCCATACGCTGGTGATGCTCGCGCATCATGAATTACGGCCGCAGGACGTGCTGGCCGAGCTGATGCGGCGTGAGGCCTATCCGGCATCGACGAGAAAGGCCAGCCGCACGGCCAGCTGAAAGCGTCTGCATTCGCCAAGGCCATGGCGCCCGGCGGGATCGTGCATCCTGGCGGGGCCGTGCGTCCTGTCGGATCGCGTGCCTGTCGGACGCGTGCCCTCTGTCCTGCGCTCAGCGCCCGGCACTGGTCAGGGATGGCTGTCGCCGCCTGTCACACTCGAGCGTCGTAGCATGCCGTCCGCTCTTGAATGTGGCGGATGCCGTCATGTGAATTAGGTTGCCCGAGATGGACCCATCCGCAGGGCATCCCGCCTTTCGTCATTCTGAATCATGGGAGTCTCTCATGAACGATCAAGCCACCGCACCGGCCAGGCCGATCACGCCGACTGTCATCTTCTGCAAGATTGCCGACGGCCAGATCCCGGCCTCGCAAGATCCATGAAGACGACAAGGCCGTGGTCTTCCATGACATCAATCCGTCGGCTCCGGTGCACTTCCTCATCATTCCGAAGCAGCAGTCGTCAATCTCTACGACGGTGCCGAGAACCCTGAACTGCTGGGGCACCTGATGTCGCTGTGCAGCCCCTGGCGCGTGAGCAAGGTCTGCAGGACGGCTTCCAGGTGCAGATCAACAACGGGCGGAAGGTGGACGGGAGGTGTATCATCTGCACATTCATGTCCTGGGCAGCAAGTAAAAAGTCACTGAACGGCTGCTTACTGGCAGCCCTGCTCTGCCGGGGCCGGGTGCTCACGGCACGCCTCATCCTCCGGCGTCGCGCATCGGGGCCTCACGTCCTGCCGCCTCCTTTTCCTCTTCAGGAGTCAAAACCCATGGGTACCATGAGTATCTGGCACTGGCTGATCGTGCTGATCATCGTCATGCCGCTGTTCGGCACCAAGAAGATCGAGAACATCGCACCGACCTGAGCGCCGCCATCAAGGGGTTCAAGGAAGGCGTGCGTGACGGCCGAGACTCGCCGCGGGCAACCCGCCGGCCGCCAATCCGCCGGGCGTCACCAACGGCACGGCGCGGGCCGACTCAACACCATCGATGTCGAGGCAAGCACCAAGAGCTGAGCCGATCGTGCGCGTATGGCCTCGTCCGTTCCACACGTTCCTCCTACCGGCTGCCTGATCCGCTGACGACCTCCGATGATTTTGACATCAGCTCGTGGAAATGCTGGTCGTGGCCATCGCCGCCCTGGTGGTCATCGGTCCGGAGCGCCTGCCCACGGTGGCCCGTCAGGCCGGGCAGTGGATGTCGCCGCATGCGTCGCTACATCGAGGACGTGAAGTCCGACTTCCAGCCACCAGATCGATCTGGCCGAGCTGAAAGGGCATCAAGAGCGAGGTCGAGGACTCGACCCGCAGCCTGGAGCGCGGTCTGAACGATGCGCGCCCTCCTTCGACACACCTGCAGTCATCGTTCGACTACCAGCACGGCCGAAAGCCTGGTGCGGAGGGGCAGGGCGCGGCCGACGGGCATGCCGGATCGCTGGAGCATGGCGGTGCCGGCACGACAGGGCAGGGCGCCGCAGGCGGCCCCTGGATCACGACACGGCCGACAGCGAGGCTGGGCCTACGAGAGCGTGCCCGACGACGCTGTGGCCACGGTGCCCGGAGCGCCTGCCGCCCACCGACTGGGACAAAGGTGATGAAGACCGTCGCACACGCCAGCGACTGAAGGATCGCCGCATCGAGCGTGAGCTGGAGCGCGGCTTCAAACGTCCCCGTTTCCGCGTGGAGCGCTGATGGCCTGGTTTGGCAAGAAGAAGCGCGCAGACGCCGCCCGAAGAAGAAAACTTCATTTCCCACCTCACCGAGCTGCGCGACCGCGTCATCCGCTCGCTGCTGGTCATCCTCATCCTGTTCGGGGCCTGCTTCTACGTCGCTCCCCCGAGCTGATGAAGTTCCTAGCCCAGCCGTTGCAGCATGCGCCGCCGCCGGGCTCGCATGCGGTCTTCATCGCGTGAGGGGCTTCTTCACCCTTACCAAGATGTCGCTGCTGGCGGCCGTGCTGCTGTCGCTGCCGTGGGTGCTGTATCAGGCCTGGGCCTTTGTCTCGCCAGGGGCCATGTCTCACGAACGCCGCTTCGTCGGCCCGCTGATCATCCTGTCGAGTCGTTTCTGCTGGTGGGCATCGGCTGGCCTGACAGCTTCGTGCTGCCGGTCGCCCACAAGTTCTTCTTCTCGTTTGCCGAGAAGACCGGCGCCGACGTGATGCAGGACCTGCAGCGGTACTGGGACTTCACCTGTCCATCTTCTTTCGGCTTCGGTCTGGCCTTCCAGGTGCCGGTGGTCGAAATGCTGATGACTCAAGCTGGGCATGGTGTCGGTCGATGATCTGCGCTCAGGCCCGCCGCACGTGCTGGTGAGGGGCCTCGTCGTGACGGCCAGTGCTCACCCGCCGGACGCTGCTGTCGCAGTTCATGTTGGCCATCCTGCCTGGCGCTGCTGTATGAGCTGAGGCATCTTCCGGGCGGTTTTCCTGTCTGCCCATTCGCAGGCCCCTCGAAGACCTGCCCGACGATCCTCCGAAGAGAGCGGCGCCATCGTGCCAGCCGCCGATTCCAGGTCCAGCAGGCCGGAACGATACGTCGCGCTGATACGGCGGCCGGGCGTCAGTGGGCGCTTTGTTGAGGAGCGCGTCTTCCGCCTGGCCTGTCCGCTCGGTCCTGATCCAGTCCGTCAGGCATGACTTTTGGGCGCCATCAGGCGGCTGATGACTGCCGTGCCATTGAGGCTGACATCTCAGGCATGGCCCGATTCCGAGGGCGCCCGCTTTCAGCTGCTGCGGGCGCTGCCCGCCCGGCGTCCTTCCTTCCTGTTCCAGGCGTTCCCGCCGCGTTGTCAGGTCCGGGCGCATGCCGATGCTGATCGGCAGCTCGATCTCCTCGCCGTTGCGCAGGAGTGGAATTGCGCCGGAGCCCGGCGCCAGTCGGGCGATGGTGTCAGCCTGCGCGTGGTGTCGTGCACCGGTGTCTCGTCGATGCTCACCAGCACGTCGCCCAGTATGCACGCCGGCCTTCTCGGCCGGGCCGTTGCGCATCACCCCGGCAGTGATGGCGCCTTTCTGCTGCGTTGGCGGCTGCGCGCCTCGGTCAGCTCAGGGGTCAGGTCCTGCGGCTCCACCCCGATGCAGCCCCGGATCACCCGTCCACGGCGGATGATCTGGTTCATGACTTCCGCACGATGGAGATGGGGATGGCAGAAAGCCGATGCCCAGCGAACCACCGCTGCGCGAATAGATGGCCGTGTTGATGCCCGGCAGCTGGCCGCGTGCATCGACCAGCGCGCCGCCGGGTTGCCAGCGTTGATGGCCGCGTCGATCTGGATGAGAGTTCTCGAGGTATTGATGCCCAGCTGCGTGCGGCCCAGCGCCGAGATGATGCCATCGTCACTGTCTCGCCCACGCCGAACGGGTTGCCGATGGCCAGCACCACGTCGCCGACGGCGATGTCGTTACGGTGCGCGAACTCGATGGTGGCAGGTTCTGCCGATCCACCTTCAGCACGGCCAGGTCGGTGTCCGGATCGCTGCCGATCAGCGTGCCTTCAGGCGTTCGCCGCTGACCAGGATGACCTCGATCTGTACCCGTCACCAGCACGTGATGGTTGGTGAGGATGTAGCCGTCCTGCGTGGCGATCACGCCCGAGCCCATGTTGTCGTCGGTTCTCGTCCTCTTCCTCGTCACCATAGGCGCGTGGCGGCTTGCGGCGGCTGGCCGGGGGGCATCGCTGTTGCCGTCATCCACCGTGGCCGCCATGCCATCGTTGATGAGCGGCGATGCTGACCACGGCCGGTGTGGCGCGGCGGGCTGCCCTCGGGACAGGACAGGGCAGCCACCGGCATGGTCAGGCCCGACAGTCCGCTGGCGCCCTGGCGCTCGCCCGTGCCCGGACGGTCTCCGTCCTGCTCCACAGGCTGGCGGATGCACTGTCTGCCAGCGGTCCGGAGACCCGCTGCCGCCGATGCTCTGGGTCTGGTTGCGTGTTGCGATCCTTGCCTGCCGCAGCCGCTGCGCCGCTCGCCTGCGGCATGGCCAGCGCTGGCGTCCTGGCGCGTGCCATGTCCCGGTGCTGCCTGTTGCGCCGGGTGTCAGGCCTTGTCCTCATGTGCCGGCGCCTGAGGGTGGCCGGGGGCAGGGGGCGCTTTCGGGCCAGGTGGCACCAGCCCGTCACCGATAGCCTCAGGGCGGCACCGAGCTGCGACGGGTGGTGGCCTGCCTGCCGCGCCTGGCCAACGCTCGGCAGCCGTCCGGCCTGAAGGTGCTGATGGCGAAGATGGCCGCCACGAACACCGTCACGCATTGAGCAAACAGCAGCCAGAGTCGCTTCAGCATGGTGTCTGGCCGTTCTGCTATGCTGGTGTGGCATACACGAACGATGTCGAGTCCGTGCGGCTCGTGGAGAGGAATGAATGGCGCATGTGCCGGGGAACAGTTTCCACGCGGGAACTGCTGGGTCATCTGGATGATCTGTTGCGTCCGTCCGTCATCATGATTATTCCCCAAACGGGCTGCAGGGTGGAAAGGCAGGCCGTGGTTTCCCGCATCATCTGCGCCGTTACTGCAACCCAGAACGTGATCGACGGCGGCTGTGGCCGAAGGGGCCGATGCGCTGCTGGTCCATCATGGCTACTTCTGGAAGCGGGCGAGGATCCGCGCGTCATCGGCATCCGCCGCCGCCGTCTGTGCGCCTGCTCGCTGCCGACATCAACCTGCTGGCCTATCACCTGCCGCTGGATGTGCATCCGGTCTACGGCAACAACGTTCAGCTGGGCGAGCTGTTCGGATGGCCCGTCAGCGGGCTGAGGTCGTCGGCAGCCAGGCATCATCGGCTGGCATGATCCGCAGAAGAGAGTGCGCTGGATGCCGTGGCCGTGGTTGAACGATCGACCGAGCGCCTGCACCGCGAACCGTTGCTGGTGGGTGACCCGTCGCGGCCCATCCGTCGCATTGCCCTGGTGCGGTGGAGGTGCGCAGGATTTCCTGCAGGATGCCATCGACCTGGGGGCTGACTGCTACATCAGCGGCGAGATTTCCGAGCGCACGACCCATCTGCCCGGGAGGCTGGCGTGGTCTGCTGCCGCGGGCCATCACGCGACTCGAGCGCTGCGGCATGCAGGCCCTGGGGCGCCATCTGGCCGAGACGCTTCGGCATCGAGTGACGTTCGTGGATGACCCGAACAGTGTGACTTCCGGTGCGACTGCTTTCGGAGAGAGCCCGCCGCAAGGCGGGGCTCTTTTGCCGGTTTGCTTTGCGGCCCATTGTCTGTTCACCGCGCGGCTAAAAGAAGCCGACCATGCTGGCCGGATGGACCGGGCAGCGGGGTCGACTTGCAAAAACAGGTGACAGCGGTGCGTTGAGGGGCTCTGCCGCCACCTGCCTGGAAGGAGGGTGCCCGCCTGAGCGTGGCACTGTCCTTCCAGGGACAACGGAAAATCGGATCAGCGGCCTTTCTTCAGCTCGTCGCGGATCTCGCGCAGCAGCACGACATCTTCCGGCGGAGCAGCGAGCTTGGCTCTTCCCGCTGATGACGGCGTTCTTGGCCTTGTTGAGTCACGTCTCACCATCTGGAAGTGATGAAGGCCAGGATCAGGAAAGTTCAGGAAGACGGTGATGAAGTTGCCATAGGCCAGGATGGCCACGCCAGCCTTGTTGTAGGCTTCGTAGGTGTGGGGCAGACCCTCGGGAATCCTGGTGGTCAGCGGGATGAAGTGGCTGAGAAATCAGACCACGAAGATGGCGCCGACGATCGGCATGATGATGTCCTTGACCATCGAGATCGACGATCTTGCCGAAGACCCACCGATGATCACACCGACAGCGAGGTCGATGACGTTGCCCTTCAGGCAAAAGTCTCTGAATTCAGTCAGCATGGACATGTTCTTGTTTCTCCTGGCGAACGTGGAAGGGTATCTGCTGAAAGGGAGGAAATGGACGCGACGCCCCGCGAGGCTGCAGGCAGCCGCCGCACCGGCGAATTCGCTTTCCTGTGTCGCCGGGCATCCGGTGAAGATTATCCCCGTTCGGCCGCAAGGGCGCAAGACGTTGGCCTCGCAGAAACGCGTAAAACGGCCGTCGGCGCCTCGAAGATCTTTTAGGATGGTCCAGTTGGTGTTGCGTGGCGGAACGTGCGGCACGCGCTTCGCCGCCCGCCGCCCGTTCCATGTCCTGCCTCCGTCCGTCACTGCGGTGACACGCCCTGTCTGGCTCAGATCAGGTATCCGTGACCTTCTCGATTTTGATCAAAAGCGGGGTGAGTGCGCTGCCTATACTCGGCCGAAACACGCTCCCTCGCCTGCTCGGCGGAGGGCGTGCCCGGCACCCTTGCGTGCCTTATCCGAACGATGCTTCACACGAGGTTCACCCTGATGGCCGATACGCTGCCCAAGAAGCAAGCATGGATCCTCCCGGCGCGCTGCGCTGGTTTCCACCTGCGTGGTCGGGTGTGCGGGGGCTGCAGGCGTGCCATCCCGCTGGTCAGCACCTTCCAGCCTTCCGAGCGGGCCAAGGCGGCCGGCGCTCGGTCGAGGCCGACATCGCCGGCATGGCGCCGGGCGAACTGCGTCGGCGTGGAAATGGCGTGGCAAGCCGGTCTGGCTGACTCGCCGCACCCCAAGATGCTCGAATCCTCAACGAGACCAGTCCCAGGTGCTGGATCCGGATTCCGACGGCTACTACCAGATCCCCACGCCTGAGTACGCCAGATCCGCATCGTTCCATCAAACCCGAGTACCTGGTGGTGGTCGGCATCTGTTCGCACCTGGGGTGTTCCCCAGCGAACGCTTTTCGCTCCCGGGCACAGCCCTCGCTGCCCGATAACTGGGGCCCGGCGGCTTCCTGTGCCCATGCCATGGCTCCACACCTTCGACATGGCGGGTCGGCCTTCAAGAACTAAGCCGGCCAACGCCAACCCTCGACGTTCCCCCACAAGTACACGTCGGACACCACGCTGTTGATCGGTGCTGACGAGCACCACCGGCTGATCGTCGCACGGCGTCTCGCCAACGCCGGCGGGCAAGCGAGCAGGAGGAAGGGCCGCGCACGGGCTGCCTTTTTGTCCAGATTTCGAATCGAAAGCAGGATAGCTTCATGGCAGCAGAGAAAAAGGTCGACACGACGGGGCTCCTCGGGTGGATAGACCACCGCTTCCCGGCCACCGTCCTCTGGAAGCGCGACGTCGCTGAGTACTACGCGCCCAAGAACTTCAACTTCTGGTACATGCTTTGGCTCGCTGGCCATGCTGGTGCTGGTCATCCAGATCGTCACCGGCATCTTCTGGTGCGTCACTACAAGCCGGATGCCGAGAAGGCGTTCGCCTCGGTCGAGATACATCATGCGGGATGTCCCCTGGGGCTGGCTGGTGCGCCACATGCACCTCCACCGGCGCCTCGGCGTTCTTCATCGTGGTGTACCTGCACATGTTCCGTGGCCTGCTGTACGGTTCGTACCGCAAGCCGCGCGAGCTGGTCTGGCTGTTCGGCTGCATGATCTTCATGGCGCTGATGGCCGAGGCCTTCTTCGGCCACCTGCTCCCCTGGGGCCAGATGTCGTACCAGGGGCGCAGGTGATCGTCAACCTGTTCTCGCCATCCCGGTCATCGGTGAGGATCTCCATCTGGATCCGCGGCGATCATGTGATGGGCGACGCAACGCTGAACCGCTTCTTCTCGTTCCACGTCATTGCCATCCCCTCGTCCCGCTGGGTCTGGCCGTGGCGTACATCGCGCTGCACGAAGTGGGTTCCAACTAACCCCGACGGCATCGAGATCAAGGCCAGAGAAGGACGCCAATGGCGTGCCGCTCGACGGCATCCCGTTCCACCCGTACTACTCGGTGCATGACGCCTACGGTGTGCCATCTTCCTGTTCATCTTCTCAGCAGTCATCTTCTTCGCCCTGAGATGGGCGGGCTACTCCTGGAGTACAACAACTTCATCCCAGCCGACCTGCTGAAGACTCCGCCGCACATCGCGCCGGTCTGGTACTTCACCCGTTCTATTCCATCCTGCGGGCAACCACCACCGAGTTCTCACCCACGGCTTTGCTGCCTTCCTGCTGCTGCTGCTGGTCTTCATCCTGAAGTCCGCACGCACACGGTCTCCAAGCTCATCGGTGCCGTGGTCATCCTGGGCATGTGGCGGCTTCTTCCTGCTGGATGCCAGGGTTCTGGGGCGTGGTTGCCATGGGCGCTCCACACTGATCTTCTTCTCGCTGCCCTGGATCGATCAGAGCCCCGTGAAGTCCATCGCCACCGTCCGCTGTGGCACAAGGCGTTCTACGCCGTGTTCGTGGTGGCCTTCCGGTGCTGGGCTACTTCGGCGTGCAGCCGCCGTCGCCCACCGCCGAGCGCCTGTCGCTGTGCACCCTCATCTACTTCGGCTTCTTCCTGTTCATGCCGTGGTGGACGCAGGCGGGCACCTTCAAGCAGCCGCCCGAGCGCGTCAACTTCAAGCCCCACCACTGAACAGACAGGTAGCGAGAAACGTCTGAATATCCTGTCTGTATCCGTCGCCGCTTCGGCCTGGTGGCCACTGTCATCGCCTGTGCCGTGTCGGCACCGGTGCTGGCCTCGAAAGCGTGCACCTGGACCAGTTCCCCACGAGAAGATGCAGAGGGCCTGCCTCTGCAGGACGGTGCCCGCACCTTCGTCAACTACTGCTGAACTGTCACTCGGCGTCCGATGATGCGGTTCAACCGCCTGCAGGACATCGGTCTGACTGATGAGCAGATCAGCGGCAGCCCTGCAGTTCACCGAAGGCCGTGTGGGTGATCGTGAAGAAGGTCGCCATGCGCCACGAGGACAGCAAACTGGTTTGGCGCTGCGCCCCGGACCTCTCCGTCGAGGCCCGTGCCCGCGCTTCCGAGTCCGGTTCGGGCGCTGACTGGATCTACACCCATCTGCGCAGCTACTACCGCGATGGCTCGCGTGAGACCGGCTGGAACAACGCGATCTTCCCGAACGTGGGCATGCCCAACCCGCTGTAGCAATGGCAGGGCATGCGTGTGCCGTGGAAGAGCGCGTCCGCGCCCGTGACGGACGAAGCCACCGGCCAGGTGACTGGCTGGACGAGACCACCATCACCTATGACCGTGAGGCAACAAGTCCGAGAAGGTCGAGAAAGTCGACGGTGATGGCCTGCATGAGGGTACCCGCTTCACGCTGGGCACGCCCGCAGGTGGCGCTGTCTCAGGCCGAGTTCGACGACAAGGTAGGCCAACCTGGTTTGCCTTCATGAAGTTCACATGTCCGATCCCTCGGCGTCCACCCGCGGCCGCCTGGGCATCTGGTGCTGCTGTTCATCGCCCTGTTCGTGGGCTGCACCTGGTGGCTCAGCCGCGAGTACTGGAAGGACATCAGGTGATGGTCTGAACGACCGAACGCCAACGCCGGTTCTTGCGTTCTCACGATGCGCAATTTTCGGGCTTTTGGCGTTCCACATGATATCTTGCAGGGCCGAGCCTTCATGTCCGGCCCTTTTGTGTCTTTCAGGAGATCCACGCATGATGGTGCTCTATTCCGGCAGACCTGCCCGTTCAGTCAGGCGTTGTCGTTTCGTGCTGTTCGAAAAGGCATGGATTTCGAGATTCGGACGTTGACCTCACAACGAAGCCCGAAGACATCTCGATCATGAACCCCTATGGTCAGGGTGCCGTGCTGGTTGAGCAGGACCTGATCCTGTACGAATCGAACATCATCAACGAGTACATCGACGAGCGCCTCCCGCATCCGCAGCTGATGCCGGCCGACCCGGTCATGCGCGCCCGCACGAGGCTCTTCCTGTTCAATTTCGAGCGTGAGCTGCTCGCATCGTGCAGACGCTGGAGCGGCGTGATCACGACAAGGACACCGCCCGCACGATGGAGCGCCTGTACCCAGATCCGCGAGCGCCTCACCCAGCTCACTCCCCATCTTTCGTGAAGAACCGCTTCATGCTGGGCGACGAGTTCTCGATGCTGGACGTGGCCATGGCCCCGCTGCTGTGGCGCTTTGGACCATTACTCCATCGAGATGCCCAAGACGGCGGCACCGCTCATGACGTATGCCGAACGCATCTTCTCGCGGCCTGCCCTACATCGAGGGCGCTCACCCGTCCGAAAAGGTCGTGCGGCGCTGATCGACGCCCGTCGATCACCTGCGTCGTGCCGTCCTGATCGGCACACACCATCGTTCACCCACCGACGGACCCCGATGGCCGAGATTTCCACCAAGCCCTACCTGATCCGCGCTATTTACGAGATGGTGCTGCGACAACGGCTATACGCCTCATCTGGTGGTGAAGGTTGGTGGTCGCGCACGGTTGCCATGCGCTTACGTGCGCAGTGGCGAGATCGTGTTTAACGTCTCGCCCACAGCCACCAATGGTCTGCAGATGGGCAATGACGCGATCGAGTTTTTGCAGGCACGGTCGACGGCGTGCCTGAACGTCGTCGTGCCGGTCGGACAATGTCCCGGGCCATCTTCGCCCTGCGAAACCGGCTTCGTCGTGCCTTCAGCATCGGGCCGACGCGCTGGCGGCGCGGATGCGGGACGCCTCCGATGCTGGCTCGGCAAGCGCGGGAGGGCGCGGCTGGCGGTCCGGCGATGCCGGCGCGCGAACCTGCACGCCCCGGCCAGGGAAGGTCAGGGAACCTCCCAGGGCGGCCAGGCAGGCGGGGCGCATCCGCACCCGCCGGCAGGGGGCGATGTGGTGGATTTTCGGGCGGCGCGTGCAGCCTGGTCCTGGTCGAAGGCTGTGCCCAAGCCGGGCGACAAGGACACTCCGACGCTTCGCGTCCTGCCGATGAGGAAGGGCCCAGGGCATGGCACCCCGGCTGATATCCGCGAAAGGGGCGCCAGGGAGGCGCGCTTCGAGAAGGGCCGTGGCCGTTCTTCCAGTGGATCGTCCGTAGTCGTCCGCGGGTGATGCCTCCGCATCGACCGAGGGCGATGTCGCGCCGGAATCAGATGAAGCTGGCAGCACGCCTGCCGGCCGGCGCAAGCCCGCTTCCTGCACGACCAGCCCACGTCGCAAGACGCCGGCGGCCACTGATGGGGGGCAGCTGATGCGCCCGCCGCTGATGCGCCCGACGCACCCGCCAAGCCCAAAGGCCACCCGCGAGTCGCAAGTCCACGGCCAGCCCTGGTCGAGGCCGATGCCGCCGCACCGACCTCCTGCTGGCGCACCCAGCCAGGCTGGAACGTCTACCCGACTGGCGCGCCTGCCCCATCAGGGAAGATGGGCGAGGGGCTGGCGCCGAGAAAGCGCGGCAAGGCCCGTCCAGGCCAGCAACAGGCGCCGGCCGGCACGCGTGCGCCTGTTCCCGGAGCGCCGACCACGGATGGCCCGCCGGATACGCCGCCGCCCGCGCCGCCTGTGCGGTGGTCGTCCCCGGCTGGTACGCATCACGTAGTACGGGACTCGGCAGCCTTTGCACGGCCACGTGCATTGCCTGCTAGAATCGCCCCGCGTGCATTGGCACGCCATGGTTCTCATGGCCGCTGTAGCTCAGTTGGTAGAGCAACCGCCTTGTAGCGGTAGGTCGTCAGTTCGAATCCGACAAGCGGCACCACCTTTCTCTACAGGCAGGCAGTTCCGGGCAGCGCAGCCTGCAGCACGGTCGGTCGGGCAGCACGCTTCCCCTCGATGTCGCGTCTGCGCGTTCGGGCAGCCACCCCCACGAGACAGACCCTGATGAGCAGCTCAGCGCCCGCCAACCCGCCGTCACCGCCTGGCCAGTCCACGGCGTCCTCCCCATCGTCCGGCGAAACGGCGCGCCGCTCGCTCAAGGCGCGTCACCTCTGTCGATGATCGCCATCGGCGGCTCCATCGGCACGGGCTGTTCGTGGCTTCGGGGAGCCCCATCTCGCAAGCCGGCCCTCGGCGGGCGTTGCTGGCCTACGGCCTCATCGCCTGATGGTCTACTTCCTGATGACCAGCCCGCGAACTGGCTGCCTACATGCCGGTTCTCCGCCTCGTTTTGCCACCGCTGGCGCCCGTTACGTGGACGAGGGCTTCGCCTTTCGCGCTGGCTGGAACTACTGGTACAACTGGGCCATCACCATCGCGGTGGACCTGGTGGCGGCCCAGCTTGTCGCGGGCTACTGGATGCCCGAGGTGCCCGGCGTGCTCTGGAGTGCGCTGTTCCTGGGCATCATGTTCCTGCTGAACGTCATTTCGGTGAAGGGCTTCGGGGAGGCCGAATACTGGTTCGCCGCCATCAAGGTCATCACCGTCATCATCTTCATCGCCGTGGGCCTGCTGATGATCGTCGGCATCCTGCATGGCAGCGAGCGCGCCCATACCTTCTCCGAGCACCTGGCCAACTGGTCCATCGGCGAGGCGCCGTCTCGCGGGGGCTTTGCCGCCCTCATCGGCGTGGCGATGATCGTGGGCTTCTCCTTCCAGGGCACCGAGCTGATCGGCATCGCTGCGGGTGAATCGGCCGATCCGGGCCGCAACATCCCGCGTGCCGTGCGGCAGGTCTTCTGGCGGATCCTGCTCTTCTACATCCTGGCCATCCTCGTCATCAGCCTGCTCATCCCCCACACCGACCCGCGCCGCTGCGCAACGAGGTGGGTGATGCCGCGTCAGCCCGTTCACGCTGGTGTTCGAGCGGGCCGGCCTGCTGTCGGCTGCGGCGCTGATGAACGCCGTCGCTCACCTCGGTGCTCTCGGCCGGCAACCCGGCATGTATGCTCTCCACCCGCATGCTCTACACGCTGGCCTGCCGGGCATGGCGCTGCGCGTCTTCGCGCGTGTCTCCACCCGCGGCGTGCTCGGTCTACGCGCTGCTGGCCTATCACCGTCGGCGGCGCTTTGCTTTGCCACCTATCTGGCCAGCGCCGGGTCATCTACATCTGGCTGCTGAACCTCTCGGGCATGACGGGCTTCATCGCCTGGCTGGGCATCGCGGTCAGCCATTACCGCTTCCGCAAAGGGGCTCACCTGGCCCCAGGGTGGCAAGCTCTCCGATCTGCCCTATCAGGCTTCGTTCTTCCTGTCGGCCTGCTGTTCGCGTTCGTGCTGTGCCTCATCATCACGCTGGGTCAGGAACTATCAGGCGTTCATGGAAGAGCGCATCGATTGGGGGCGGCGTGGTGGCCACCTACATCGGCCTGCCGGTCTTCCTGGGCATCTGGCTGGCCTATCGCCTCATCAAGCGCTCGCACTTCATCCGCTATCAGGACATGAAGTTCGATACGGACGAGTGACGGGAACCTGCCGTTGACGCGACAACAAGGGGCCAGCGATGGCCCCTGTGCGTTCATGGGCCCCGCGAGGTCGTCTTTTTCCCTGAAACTCCATCCTGATCCGTTGAATACCGCCCGATGTTGCCGTAAACCACCGGACGTGTCGCCGGGGACACGAAAACGTTGCCTCCTGACAATGCTTCCCATTGAAACCAGTACCTGGGGGCTGGATCGTGTTAGGCGGCAAGACATGGGGCCGGGGAACGACACCCGTGCTCGTATCGGCCCTGTTGGGCCTGGCGGTGGAGCGTGCGGTGGCGCGGGCGATGGTCTGACGGCGGCCTGGAGCCGTCGCTGGGGCAGGGTAATGCGGCTTCGATCCGCACCGAGTACTCTGGCGCTGGGGCCGCCGCTGGCTTCCAGGACATGGGGTTCGATTGTTGCGTCGGTGTTGCCGCACGGTGCAGCCGTAGCCGGCACGACCGTGTCAGCGGCCCCCGTGGTGGCTGATCGTGCGGTCCGTGCCGGGTTGGGGCGCATCGACTGGACGGCAGGCATCCGGTGCTGCGGCAGACAAGCGGCCCAGGACAGGGCAGCCCAGAACAAGGCGAATCAGGAAACAGGCGAATCAGGAAAGGGCGAATCAGGAAAAAGGCGGCTCAGGCCCGGGCGGACGCAGCGCTATCACAGCTGGCGCAGCAGGTGGTGCAGGCGGTGAACGAGGCGCGCGCCCAGCCGCGCACCTGCAGGGATGTGGCCCCTGCTGGCCGCGCTGCTGCTGCGCTGGAATGCCCAGGTGGCCTATGCGGCGCTGCTGGAATCCGAATGGATGCTGCACGAACAAGTTCAGCCACGGCTGGGATGATGGCAAGTCTCGTCTGGCACCGCTTCGAGATGGTGAAGATGACTCGGGCGCAGGCGGACGAGAACATTGCGGCCGGCTTCCGGACGCTGGCCGAGGCGATGCAGGCCTGATCGACAGCCCGTCGCACTGCAAGGCGCTGATGCGCGGCGACATCCGGGAGTGGGGCTGGCGGTGGTGCCTGGCGCGGCCCAGAGCAAGTACGGTTCGTACTGGACGATGGCGCTGGGTACCGCCGCGCTGAGGCTGGGAATGCGCAGGGCTTCGGGTGAGGCCCTGGCCGCTGGTGCGCTGCTGTCACCCAGCAGCACCAGGCTGATGTAGCTGCTGATGATCGCTGTAGATGACGGCAGCCAGCACGGCCCACCAGAAACCGGTGATGGTGAAGTTGTCCACCAGGCGGACGTGACCCAGAACATCAGGCCGCTGAGCACCAGCGTGAAGAGTCCCAGCGTCGCATCGTTGACCGGAAGCGTGAGCACGAACAGCACGGGCCGGATGAAGGTGTTGAGCAGGCCGATGACCAGTGCGACCAGCATGGCGGTGCTGAAATCCTTGATGTCACGGCGGCCAGGATGTAGGGCAGCAGGAAGATGGCGGCAGCATTGATGAGCCACACCAGATCAGTCTCATGGCGTCGTCCTCTTTGAACGGGAAAGCGTCTCGATGCCTGCCGCGATAGCGTGGCGGGCTGGCGGCGGCGATGCTGCCGCCGACATCGGCGGGGCATTCGCGCGTACTGTTCGATGCTTCCGGTGTCAGCCACGGCGCGCAGGGGTATGTTGTGATCCGCTCCCGGCAGTCCGCGTCGGGGACCGACTGCCAGAGCCCGCCGCGGATCAGTGAAGTAGTACCGCAGACCCACCGACACCTCGTGGGCGTTCAGGTCGAATCCAGTGGTTGGCAGGTACCCGGCGTCCAGCGTCATCCGTTGGACAGCTGTAGCCAAAGCCCAGCAGCAGGGCATAGCCGGCCTTGGTCTTGCTCTTGCTGCTCGAGAAGTTACGTGGCCGGCGGCGTAGCCTCGCCGAGTATTTCAGCTTGTTGACGGCGAGACGGGCGCCCACGTGAGAACGAAGTCGCCGCCGTAGTCGAAGTCATAGATGGCCGACAGACCGAAGCCATTGGCCTGACGCCGGCATTCTGCGTGGCGCCGTTGGCCGCATCGTGGCTTCTTCATCTCCTTGTAGTGGGTGAAGTCGCCCGCCACGCGCAGACCGTTGCCCAGGGGTAGCCGATCGACAGGCGCGGCATGAAGCCCGATCTCGCGGTACGAGTCCTTGATCTTCCTGCCGACGTTGCTGACGCGCAGCTTCTCGTTGTCGTCGACCTTCAGGAGGACCCAGGCCGATGTCGCCCTGGATATAGGCTCTTCCTGGGCCACGGCAGCGGCGGAAAGGACAGGGCCGCAAAGGCGGACACTGCCAGGAAAAACGGATTGGGCTGCTTTTTCTCATGGTCTTGCTTCCTTCCTTGAGTTTGAACACGCAGACAGCGCCGCGGGTCGGGGGCGGCGTTCCCGGAGGTATTCATGCGAGGCTGCGGTGCGTCCCAGGTGTTGGGCTGCGCAGCCGGGGCCCTGCACTGAACGTATGGGGACCCTGTCTCCGGATTAGGCCACGGAGGCATGAGCCTTTTTCATGCAATTCCATGAATGATGACCGCCAGCTCGCCTGTTCTCGCGGTGCCTTCGGCAGATTCAGGTTAGCACGCCGTAGCGCGTGTTGATGCGATATCGTGGATTTTTGGCTGTTTTGTTAGCGCAATGTTGCGCCACATTATGAATTATAAGAACTCATATCGAATCTTGTCTCGATGTGACCGTATGGACGCATCGTGAATATTAATCGGGTGAATTGCTGGTGCGTTTGCAGCGATCTCGTCGGTTGGGGGATCCCACGCGGATTGAGCCCTCGCTCGATGTTGAACAGATCCAGCACCCGTCCCACCATGTGGTCGATCATCGTGGCCAGGTCGGCTGGCGCTGGTAGAAGCGCGGCACCGGCGGGCGATGATGCCGCCCATTTCCGTCCTACCGCCGCCATGTTGCGCAGGTGGGCCAGGGTTCAGCGGCGTCCGCGCGTGAGCAGCACCAGACGGCGGCGCTCTTCAGCACCACGTCGGCGGCCCGGCTGATCAGGTTGTCCGACAGCCCCATGGCGATGGCCGCCAGCGTGCGCATCGAACAGGGGCCACGACCATTCCCTCGGTGGCGAAGCGAGCCCGACGCGATGCTGGCACCGATGTCCTGACCGGATGGACATGGTCGGCCAGCGCTCTCCACCTCGGCCCGACTGCGGTCCAGCTCCGTCACCACGGTCTGCCAGCCAGCTGACGAGACCCAGTGGGTGTGTCTCGATGTCGGGCTGCAGGCGCAGGTATTCCAGCAGGCGCATCGCCCAGGATGGCGCCACTGGCACCGGTGATGGCGATGATGAGACGACGGGGCATGACAGAGGGGGAAGAAGGAGGAAGGGGTGAGTGTGCAGCGCCGGAAGCGGGATGCAACCGGCATCATGCCCCCGGCTGTGACACACTATTGGACCCCCGCATCGGCCGGGGCGACACCCGCCCGGAACCCGGTACATGAGGTGCCCGGTGCGATGCGCCCGGCGTCCCCCATGGCCCGGCGCCAGAAAACTGCCTGCTTCCGGTCGGTGCCGGGGCCGTAGCGCATGACCCAGGATGATGAGATGAGTGTTCACAAGGTTTTCGTGGATGGACAGGAAGGAACGACCGGTCTGCAGATTGATCGAGTATCTGCGCCGGCGCAGCGATGAAATACGGTGCTGCGCATCGACCCGGCGCTGCGCAAGCGATCCGGCCGAGCGGGCGCGGCTGCTGAACGCGGCCGATGTCGCCTTCCTGTGCCTGCCCGATGCAGCTGCCCGCGAATCGGTGGCCCTGGTCGACAACCCCGCCACCTGCGTCATCGACACCAGCACGGCCCACCGGGTGGACCCGGCCTGGACCTACGGCCTGCCCTGAGCTGAGCGCGGAGCAGCGCCAGCGCATCCGCGACAGCAAGCGTATCGCCAACCCCGGGCTGCCACGCCACGGCTTTTCATTCTGGCCGTGCGGCTGCTGATGGATGCCGGACTGCTGCCGGCTCGAGCATCCGCTGTCGGCCACCCTCGCATACCGGCTATTCGGGGCGGCAAGAAGATGATCGCCCAGTACCGGGAGCCGCGCTGGCAGCCTTGGGGATGAGCGACGACGGGCGCGGCGCTTCAGTCACCGAAGGCGGCGCGACTGCGAGGTCGAGGTGTCGGCGGAAGAGGCTCGCAGTTGCTGGCACCGCGCTCCTAGCGCGCTGGGGCTCACCACGCGGGCACCTGCCCGAGATGATGCGCTGTGCCCGCCTGGCGCAGGCGCCCGTGTTCCCTGCCCGTGGTGGCGCCCGTATTACAAAGGGCTGGCGGTGTCCGTGTTGCTGGATCTGGCGCGGATTCGCGCTGCCGGCAAGATGGACGTGAACCGGGCAGCCATTCATGCTGCGCTGGCGGCCCGTTATGCCGCGTGAGCGCTTCGTGCAGGTGGCGGCGCTGGATGCCGCGCCCGAAGGCGGCTTTCTTTGATGTGCAGGGAGTAACGACACCAACCGCACCGATCTCTTTGTCTTTGGTACGACGATCAGTGCATGCTGGTGGCACGCATCGACAACCTGGGCAGGGCGCCAGTGGCGCGGCCGTGCAGGCCATGAACATCCACCTGGGCCTGGACGAGGCGACCGGGCTGGCCCTGATCTCCCGTAACTGATCGACCCGGCAAAAGAGGGCGGGTCCGCGGCTGAGCAGGCCTTCGGGTCTGCGTGTCTTCGCCCACGCAAGTCTGCAGGTCTGCGTGTTTGCAGGTCTCAGTGGCCTTCGGGCCGCACCCGGCGGCCCTGCTGTCTGGTCTTCGCTGTTTCAGCGAGACAGCAGGCGCGTGGATGCGCAGGAGGGAGGGGCAACCCGGCCAGTGCCGGGCCCCTGCAGGCGACTTTTTCAGTCGGCCTTGCTGGCTCAGGCGGCCTTGTTGCCTTCCGGGATCAGCTTCTGCAGCTCGTCCCGACTCGGCCATCTTCGGCTGTGATGTCCACACCGCCGATGAACTCGCCATTGATGTAGAGCTGCGGAATGGTGGGCCAGTTGAGTAGTCCTGACGGCCTGGCGGACCTCGGCGTCTTCCGTTAGCACGTTGATGGTGACCAGCTGCTTGATGCCGGCGTTCTTCAGCACCTGAATGGCCTTGCCGGAGAAGCCACATTGAGAAACTGCGCGCGCCCTTCGCTGAACAGGACGACGGGGTGCTCGGTAACGGTCTGGTGAATGAATTTCTGGCGTCCATGGGGGACCTCCACACGATGGAAAAGGGGCCGCCAGAATACTGGTCGGTAAAGACAGCGGATGTTATCCTGCCTGTGGCCGCGAGGAAACACGGCGGCCCGGTTTTCAATCCGGCACTGGCGTCTGCACGGGTGCCTGGTCGGCTGGCGTGCGGCCGATTGCCCTATCCCTCATGACAGTGAACAAGAATACTTCATCATCGGCTTCACGCTGTTCGCCATCTTCTTTGGCGCCGGGAACCTCATCTTCCCTCGGCACTGGGCCTGGAAAGCGGACAGACGTTCCTGGCCGGCACTGCTGGGCTTCGTGTCCACGGGCGTGGCCTGCCGCTGCTGGGCACCATTGCATGTGCGCTATTACCAGATCTGCTACCGCACCGCGCTCGACCGCATCCACCGTGGTTCTCGCCGCTCCTGGCGGTCGTCTACACTCACCATCGGGCCTTCTTCGCCATCCCGCGCACCGGCGCCACTCGTATGAAATGGCCGTGGTGCCCTTCCTGGGCGAGCTGGCAGCACTCGCTGCTGATCTTCAGCCTGGTCTCATTACGGCATCACGCTGTGGCTCAGCCTCAGACCCCTCCAAGATGGTCGAGCGTATCGGCGCCATCCTCACGCCCGTGCTGCTGGTGTGCATCCTGGCGCTCATCGGCAAGGCGGCCTGGTGGCTCTGGGGCCGTCCGCTGACGCTGACGGATGTTCAGTCCACCGGCACGGCTGCCTCATCTGAACGGCTTCGTCAACGGCCACCCCACCATGGATGTACTGGCCTCAGTCGCGTTCTCGGTCATCGTCATCACCGCCATCCGGGCCCGCATGCCGACCCGGAGTGCCCAGGGTGACGGTGCAGCGTGGCCGCCCTGAATGAAGCCGTAGCTCACCCTGGCCCAGCGGCGCCAGCTCATCGTGCAGACCTCGCTGGCTGGCATCGTGGCCGCCACCGCGCTGGCCATCATCTACGGGGTCTGGGCTGGTCTCAGCAACCGCCTGCCCGTGGATCCCGCCGTCCTCGCCGATCTGAAGGCGAGCGGGGCCAGGACCTGGGACTCACCTGCTTACCACCGCCGCCTACGGCACCTTTTGGTGAATTCGGGCCGTGTGCTGTTCGGTGTCACTCGTCACGCTGGCATGTCTGACCACCCGGTGGCCTCGTGACCGCCGTGTCTGAGTTCTTCAACGACATCTTCCGCGCATCAGCTATGTCACCTGGCGCCGTGATCTGCACGCTCATCGGCTTCCTGCTGGCCAACCAGGGCCTGAGCGCCGTCATCGACAAGTCCGTGCCCGTGCTGATGGTGCTGTACCCGGTCGTGATGACGCTGTTGCTCATCATGCTGATCGAATCCTTCGTCACCCCCTCGCCGCTGCTGGCCCAGCGCCTGGCCGTCGGCTTGGTCAGCGGTTGGTCCATCCTGTCGGTGGCTGGTGCCGACTTCTCGCAGCATCTGCCGCTGAAGGCCTGATTCGCTGGAATGGCTGCCTCGCGGTCGAGCCATCGTGCTGGGCGTGGTGGTGGCGTGGATGGCGCGGCGTGGCGGAAGAGGGGTGAGGGGAAGGGCCCGTTGCCGGAGGCTGCACGGCGGGGGATGTCGGGGCCTGTCGGGCAGAGCAGCGCGTTGTCCTGAACGAAGCCGATCAGGCACCCGCGCGCCAGCGCGGCGGTCGTTCTCTCGCCGGAGGAATCGCGCTGCTTTTCTGAATGGGCTGGATGCTCGTTCCAGCCCAATGCCAGGTTGAAGAAGGCGATGGAGGAGGCTGAGGTTTGCTGAGCCCCTCAGACGTTGAAAACCCACCCTTGAACTTGGCACCCGTGGCCAGGTCGGTGGTTGATGATCTGCTCTTGCTTCTCATGATCCCTGCGCTGTGTTCGGGAAATCAACTGCGCCACGACAAGCGCGCCGGAAATGGTCAGCAGCAGAAGGAAATCCATGGGCATGGTGGATGCCGGCGATCTGACGAAGACGATGAAGAGCCATCCGCCGAGCGTCGCCACCTCGCAGCGCGCGCCCTTGCTCCTCCGGGGTGATGAGTCCTTCATCCTTCATGGTGCGCAACACATGCCGGACCATGTCCTGACTGACGCCAGGGCAGGCTTCCTCGATATCCGAGATGGCGAAGGGGTGCTGGCGTCTCAGGACTTCTGCCCTGAACGCGCTCGCCCTTGGCGCCATGGCCGTGCTCCAGTGTGCCGACGCGCGTCTCGAACTCTCGGTAGGCCGCAGCAGGACGCCCCAGAAGTAGTTGAGCCAGGGCATGCTGTCGTGCTGGCTGTCGTGCCAGCCCTGGGAGCTGGCTTCCAGGGTCTCGTAGTAGTTTCTGGATTCCTCGAAGAGCCGTTCAAGGCTGATGGGCGCCCCACGGCGTAGTCGAAGTGGTAGAGCAGCTGCAGGGTCAGCAGGGTGCCATGCGGCCATTGCCGTCCGGGAAGGGGTGGATGCGAGAAAGTCCAGGATGGCCAGGGGCACCAGGACGAGGGGATCGGCCAGGTGCTGATCCAGGGCAGATCGGTAGCGGGCGATCAGGTCCGCCATGGCCATCGGGGGTGAGGTGGGCGGACACGGGGCGAAGCGAACGCGAACGTCCGTCCGGCTGACGCTCGATGATGTCGTTGCTGGTGGCTTTCACCGTCCGCCGGGCTGGGGCATGTGGCGGTACATCAGCCCGTGCAGCTGCCGGATGGTGCCTTCCGAGAAAGGCATCTCCCTGCCGCTTTATGGATCAGGTTCAGGGCGTCGCGGTAGCCGGCGATCTCCTGTTCGAACGGCTGCGGGGCGTGGCGTCCTTCAGCATCAGGGCGTGCAGGCGCTGGGTGGAGATGATGACGCCTTCCAGACGGTTGGAGGACTCGGTGGACCTCGATGGTGGCTGCTTTTTGCAGTCCTTTCAGCACTTCGGGCAGCTGGACACTCAGAGCTGCTGCTTGCCCTGGAAACTCACCGGAGCGCGCGCAGGGTGGCCAGCTGCGAGTGGGTGAAGGAGCCCGTCCAGATAGTCGGCGGTGAGGATCGCATCGAAGCAGTGAGGGGAATAGGGTAATGATAGTCGTTCAAATGGGTAATTTTGGGCGAAATTACCCATTTATGCGATCCATGCCCCATTGTTCTGCCATTTGGAGCCTGTTTTGGCGTAAATTTCAGCCAAAATGGAGCAAAAATAAGGACAGAAAAGGAGGTAAAAGCAGGCTGCAATGGGTACTTTCAGCGTGAAATTACTCTATTCGAGGATCCATTACCCTATTGGCGCCAGGCACGCCTGCATGGCGTCTATCTCGCCATGCAGCCTGATTGGGGCACGGCGGCTGTCGTTCGCCCCTGTGCGGTCCGCGTGGTCGGACTCAGATGTCCGCCCTGTGTCGGGACCGATTAGCTTGGTCTGGCCTGACCTGCTTGGTTGGGCCCACGGCCAGGCCTGACGGTTGATGGGCTCATTTGCGCCTGTCTTCCCTCAGCCACCGCCCCGCTGCTCACGCGCGGCCGCCTGGGCCAGGTCGCGTCGGGTGATACGTCGGCAGCCGCGTCGCGCAGCAGGTCTGCACAGCTTCCTGATCGTAGCCGTGTTCCAGCAGCAGCCAACCGCCGAGTTCAGGTGGGGCGGGGGCGCCGCCGATGATGATGCGCAGGTCATCCAGTCCGTCGGGGCCGGGCCGCCAGGGCCTGAGGGCGGCTCGAAGCGCAGTCGCCCTGCTGCAGGTGGTGGCCGGGCCGCGATGTAGGGGGTTGAGACGATCAGGTCGAAGCGTCGGGGCGGGCGCGCCTGCCACCAGCCGCTGCCGCGTGCCAGTGGATGCGGTGGGCGCCCAGGGCCTTGCATTCCGCTGCGCCACGGCCAGCGCCTCGGGGAGCGCCTCGACGGCATGCACCTCGTGTCCGGAGCCTCCAGCGCCAGGGGTGATGGCGATGATGCTGCTACCGGTGCCCAGTTCCAGCAGGGACAGGGGCTGAGGTACCGCGGGACAAGGTTTTCTGAGAGGCTTGAGCGTCCAGCGCCGCTTTGCCCTTGGCGGTGGCAGTTTTTGTGCGCGCGGTGCGAAACCAGGGGCGGCGAGCTTCCGCGCCGAGGGCACGTCCACGGTGCGCTGCTGCTGGCGCAGCAGCAAGAGCTGCTCCAGCGCGGTTTCACCAGGGTTTCGGGTGTCGGCCCGGGGAATGAGCACGGCGGCGAGACGGCGAAGGGGCGGCACTAGAACTCCTGCTGACCCAGCAGGCTAGGCCAGGGTTCGCCGGCGCGGCGGCGCTCGGCCAGGGGCCTGGAAAAGCGGGCGGCGAGGTCCGGGTCGGCAGGGGTCGTTGCCGGGGCCATGAACCAGGTCAGCGGCTGGCTGGTGAGGCAGGCCAGCGGGCGGCGTGCCTCGGCCCGGGGCAGCTGGCTGTGGCGATGAGGTCGTCGATGGGGGCGGTATCGACAGCGGGCCTCGCCTGGAAGCAGGGGGAAGTCATCGCGTGATCAGGGGGTCATCTTTGAGCGCGCCGCTGCGTGATTGAACATGAGGGCAGAGACGGGAAGACGGCATGAGCCGCCGGAACGCCGGTAGATCGCTCGCACAGCCCGACCGCCGTGCGAGGTCTCACCCTCAGCCCGCTCCGCCGCCAGTTCGCAGCCGGGCCTTCCATCAGGGCGTCGGTCATGTCTCGTCCAGGTCGCCGTCGATGATGGCCTGCAGCTTGTAGAGGGTGAGGCTGATGCGGTGGTCGGTGAGCCGCCCTGCGGGAAGTTGCAGGTGCGGATGCGCTCTGAGCGGTCGCCCGAGCCCACGAGACTCTTGCGGTGGGCGGAGGTCTCGGCGGCGCGCTCGCGCTCTGCGGGCGTCGCGCAGGCGGGTGAGCAGCACGGTCAGCGGCCTTGTCGCGGCTGCGTGGTGCTGCGAGCGGTCGTCCCGGCATTCCGCCACGATGCCGGTGGGCAGGTGGGTGATGCGCACGGCGGATTCGGTCTTGCTGACGTGCTACGCCGCGCCGGAGGCACGGAACACGTCGATGCGCAGGTCGTCGGGGCTGATCTCGATGTCGCCGGTGGGCTCGGCTTCAGCCATCACGGCCACGGTGCAGGCGGAGGTGTGGATGCGCCCTGCGATTCGGTGACGGGCACGCGCCGCACGCGGTGCGCACCGGATTCGTAGCGCAGCCGTCCGTAGACCCTGCCGGGCCGCTGACCCGCACGATGACTTCGCGGTAGCCGCCCAGTTCGGATTCGCTGGCCGACAGGATCTCGGTCTGCCAGCCGCGATGTTCGGCGTAGCGCAGTGTACGCGCAGCAGGTCGCCGGCAAAGAGGGCGCTTTCGTCACCGCCGGTGCCGGGCCCGGATCTCCAGGATGGCGCGTTGCGGGCATCGTCGGGGTCGCGTGGCAGCAGCAGGTACTCGATGCGCCCTGCAGCCCTGCAGGCGGGTCTCGGCGTCGGCGATCTCTCGTCGGCGAACTGCGCATGTCGGGCCTCTTCGCGCATCTGGCGGGCGGCCTCAGGTCGGCGCCGGCCTGTTTCCACAGGGGCGTAGGTGTCCAGCACCCGCCGGGTCTCGGCGTGCTCCTGGTTGAGCTTTTTCAGCAGGCTGATGTCCTTGCCGATGTCTTCGCTGGCCAGCTGGGCGTTGAGTTCTTCCAGCCGGTTCTGCATGCGGTCCAGCTGCGCCCGCAGGGATTCTTTTCATGGCGATGCGTGAAGGTTCGGCGGGCATTCTAACCAACGCGCCGCCGATCTCCCTTCCCGTTACCGTCCGCCCCGGGGAACCGGCAGCAGGCCGGACAGCATGTTGGCCAGTTCGGGATCCTTGCCGGCGTGATGGGACAGCAGGGTGGTGGGGCCGTGCATGAACTTGGCGGTAAGCGCCCCGAAAGCGCTTCCAGCACGACGGCAGGGTCTTCGCCCTGGCCAGCATCTTGCGAGCGCGTCCACTTCCTGCTGGCGCACGACGTCGCCGCGGGCGTGCAGTTCCCTGGATGAGGGGCACGCTCTGGCGCTGCACCATCCAGTTCATGAAGGCGTTGACCTGGGTGTCGATGATGCTCTCGGCCTCGGCCACGGCCAGGCGACGGCCTTCCAGGCCGGCATCGACCACTTCGCGCAGGTCGTCGACGGTGTAGAGGAACACATCGTCCAGGCGCGAGACTTCGTCCTCGATGTCGCGCGGGACGGCCAGGTCGATCATCAGCACCGGCGGTGGCGGCGCTGGCGCACGCTGCGCTCACCATGCCCAGCCCGATGATGGGCAGGCTGCTGGCGGTGCAGGAAAACTCACCACGTCGAAGTTTCTCGGAGCTGCTGGGGCAGGTCGGACAGCGCTATGGTGGTGGCGCGAAGCGCTCGGCCAGCGGGCGGGCGCGCTCCAGCGTGCGGTTGGCGATGACCATCCGCCGGGTGGGGCTCAGTGCGGCGCACAGCTCGATCATCTCGCCGGCGCTGCATGAGCGCACCGAGCAGTCGGCCAGTTCTCGAAGATCTGCTCGCCCATGCGCACGCTGGCAGCCGACATCGAGACTGACTGGGCGCTGATGGCGGTCTGGGTGCGTACTTCCTGGCCACCGAGAACGAGCTGCTGGAACAGCTGGTGCAGGTGGCTGCCCAGCATGTTGGAGTCCTGCGCCACCCGCGCGGCCGTCTTCATCTGGCCCAGGATCTGGGGTTCGCCCAGCACCATGGAGTCCAGCCCGCTGGCCACGCGGGAAGGCGTGGCGCACGGCGCCCTGGTTGGGCAGCAGGTACAGGTGCTCGGCCAGGTTGCCTTCACCGTCCACGCCCTTGTGGCGGCCGATCCACTCGGTCAGTGCCGGACCGGCCTCGTCGGGGCGTCGGTCTTGCAGTAGATCTCGGTCCGGTTGCAGGTGGACAGGATGGCGGCTTCAGGGGCCAGCGACTTCAGGTGGCCACGCAGATCGGACAGGCCGCGCCGATCGCCTCCTTGGTAAGGCGAGGCTTTCACGCAGGCCACGGGCGCCGTGTCGTGGTTAGAGTCCGGCGTCAGCAACGCCACGTCGAATGCATCTATACGTCCCGCATGCCTTGCGGCAGGCAGATTTCAAACATGCGCCCCGGTGGGGTGATTGAACACACGAATGGTACCGCTGTGGCGCGCACGGCCCTAGTGAACCATGGCAAGGCCCAGCCCGGCACCGCCCTGGGACGACTTTCGCACGGTGGTCTCGGAGCCCGCCGACCGCCAGAAGGGCTTTGAAAGATGAGCGCCCGTTTGTCGGGCGGCACCGCCAGCCGTGGTCTCGGATGGTAATGCGGAAAATGCGGCGCCTGATTGATCAATGTCACTGATGCTGCTGTCGATGGGATCTGTGGCGGATCCTGTTCTCCACCAGATTGAGAAGGCGCGGCAGCAGGTCGGCGTCGCAGCGCAGGATGGCTGCGTCCACCGGGTTGAAGGCTCAGGCGGACCTTCTCTGGCGCTGGCCGAGAACCAGCCAGGCTCGATCACTTCCGGTGAGCAGGTCGTTGAGGTCGTGCCTCGGCTGGATGGGCTTGATTCGGCGCGGGTGTAGCTCGTGAAGCCGTCGAGTGAGTTCCAGCGCGGCGCGACTGGCGGCCAGCCTCGTCCAGACCGGCGCCACGCTCGGTGCTGCCGGTGGTGGTGCGCAGTTTCGATGATGGCCAGATGGTGGCTCTGGGGCGAGCGCAGGTCGTGCGACAGGAAGAGAGGGTCCTCCTGTTCCCGTCGGCCAGGCGGCGCCGTCAGGTCCACGAACTGGATCATCCAGCGGCGCTCGTCGGCGCGGCGCCTGTGCCGCCACGTCCACTGCCAGTGGCGGCCCTGCGTGTCCTGGTATTCACCGCCAGCTGGCAGGGCTCGTCCTGAAGTTGCGGCAGCTTGCCGAAGATGGCTCCGAAGCAGTCCGACAGGGTGGTGCAGCATTCGCCCACGTCTGCCGAAGGCATTGAGAAAGCGCTGGTTGCAGCAGCAGTGCCGCTGTTCGTGGTCGGCCACCAGGACCGTGGGGCAGGCTCTGCAGGCCAGTCCGACAGGAAGCGGTTGAGCTATCTACCTGCTGGGCGGCCATCTGGACGCGGCTGAGCTGGGCCGAGATGGGGCTCATGTGAGACAGGTTCTGCACTCGCGGGCGCCGAAGACGCCGCCAAACAGTTCCAGGGAGCGGCCCTGGCGCAGCAGGCCTGTCGAGGCAACTGACAGCCGTCGCCAGCTCCAGAGCGGGTAGCCCAGGCAGATGGAGATGAGCATGTCGCCCGAGCCAGCCACCAGCCGAGCGCGGAGCGGCCAGCCAGCTGGTCAGCAGGATCAGGCAGCTGGCCACCACCACGATGATGAGGCCCAGGAACGGGGCTGGTGCGGTAGCAGCAGCAGCGATGGTGAGCAGCACCACCAGGACTCGATGCTGCCCCGCAGCGGCGACAGCGGCTGCTTGAAGCGATGGATGATCTGCGCCTTCGGCGGCGACGGCGTGCAGCTCCAGCCCTCGAGATGCGCTGCCGCACTCTTCCAGAGGGCTCACGAAGAAGTCGCCCGAGCCGATGGCGGTGCTGCCCAGCAGGGACCTTGCGCCCCTTCAGCTGTTCGGGCGAGATGTCGCCCCGCAGCAGGGCGGCGGCCGAGAGGGTCGGCGGCAGCTGCTTCCAGCGCGCCGGGCAGCATGGATCCTGCACGTCCCAGCGCCGCTCCAGCAGCATGTTCAGCGTCCGTTGCGGTTGCTCTGGGCCGTGGTCCACCAGGCCCAGGACAGCGCCGGCAGGGGCCTTCTTCCATGTACGCAGGTCTGCGCACCAGCCGTCGCGGCCGGAATGGAAGGTGATGTGTCCCAGCGTGCTGCTCGCCGCGATCAGGTCCAGCGGTAGAGCGGCAGGTAGTTGTTGGTGCCTTTCCTGCCCACGGCCAGGATGATGCGGGTTCCTGGCGGGCGGCATCTGCAGCGCGGTGCGCAGCAGCTGGTCGCCGTTCGCGGACGAGACCCTCGGCAAACAGGATGTCGATGGCCAGCGCTCGGGGTTATCTCTCGGCGATGCGGTGGGCTGATCAGCGCGGCCAGCACCGGACGCGGCCAGGCCAGCGTCCCACCTGCAGCATGCTGATCGTCGTCGATGTCCACGATCACCACCTGACCGGAGGGGCTGGCATCGCAGCCCAGCGCCAGGTCGTACAGGCGCAGGCTCAGGTAGTCGGGCGGCGAGGCATGTCCGTGCCGCTGGTGGCGGGAATGCGCTGGTCGCTGGTCAGGTACTGCGGCCAGGGACCCGAACCAGATGGTGCCAGCCAGCAGCAGGGTCTGTCGCAGGCTCCATTCCAGCAGGGGCCGGTCGCGCGGGCAGAGCGGGCCATCCTGCCCAGCAGGCGCCGAAGAAGCGGATCATCGGCGCGGGCCGCGGGGAGAGAGCAGGAGAGTCACGCCGGTACGCACGGCCTACCGCTGCCCGTACGCACGGCCTGGCAGAGGGCGGGCCTCGATGATGGGCGCCCACACGCAGCCGGGAATTTCTGGGGTTCGCCCATGGGCTCTGTCGACCCTTCTCTTCGACGCATGGCCACCCGCCACCAGCGCTCCAGCGGTTTGCGGTGTCCAGACGATGAGATCCCGGTGGATGGCCGCCTCGTCGTGCAGCACCTGGCAAACTCGGCGTCGCCAGCCACCTGGATGCGGTAGGTTCGGTCTGCCGCGCGGACGTCTTGCCGCCTGCCTCGGTCGTGCCGCCCGCAGCGGGCGTGTCGGGCGTCGGGTGTCCAGCCACCGAATCGGACAGGCCGGTCGTCGACCTGCACTGTCAGGCTGCGGCTGCAGCCGGGCGTGGAGAGCGCGGACGGGCTAGCACCTGCACCTCGGTGGTAGAGCCGACATAGCCCTCGATGCCCGCGGGTGCGGCGATGGCGCTGACGCGCACTACAGTGACGCGACCGTCCCGCCGCGACGGAGGCACGGATCAGCCGGGTTCCTGGCGTGCGTGCGTGCAGCACGCGCTGCTGAAGTCGGCCGGGTGAGACTTCCACGGTAGGCTTGCCGCATCAGCCCGCGAGCGGGCAAGCGGCGGTGCGGGCAGTCTGCGTCCAGTGTGCGCTGGCCTCGATGCCGCCCAGGTCGGGTGCGCAGCAGCCGCCACGACGTGGCTTGCTCTCTGGCCGTGAACCAGCGCTTTTGCTGCTGGCGTCCACACGTCTGGCCGTGGCCTGCGGGTTGCCGGCAAGCCACCCGAGCCGCGCAGCACTTCCACCGCGCTGCGGCCAGCCTCGGCATGCACGCGGAAGTGCGCGCACGGCGGCAGCGTTGCCCGACGGCGTCCTGATGTTGAGATGGGCAATGCGCTTGCACCGGAGCCGGGCTCGAGTTGCCGTGCCGGAGCAGGGAAGCCGGCGTCCGGATGGCGTTCGCCGTGAGCGCGCGCAGCCGCTCCAGCCGCACTCGTGGGCTCGACGGACAGCAGCCGATGCGCCGTCGGGCAGGGTGATGACGGATGCGCTGTCCGGGCCGGTCTGTACCGTGAAAGTGCTCGGGACGGCGTGGCGCCAGCTGGGCGCGCTGGCTTTCCGCCGTCCAGCTTCACCTGCTTGAGGCTGATTCCAGCAGGCACCGCCACCTGCGGCTTTGAGCCAGCGCCGGGCGCATCCAGATGCGGTAGCCCGCCGCAGATGGCGCATGCTGATGTGCCGTGGTTGAGCTTCAAACGCGCGCCAGCGCTCGGGGTGTCGAGCCGCGCGGCAGGCCCAGCGTGCCCGCCCGGGCTGGACGTGGCAGAGGAGGATTTCGCTGTCGGCGGGCTATTGCCGCTGACGCGGCCGCGTGCCGCCGCCCGTTGAGCGGGATGCGCCTCTCGCCGTGGCGTGAGTCTGCCGGCAGGCGCAGCAGCGCAAGTCGCCACACGCCGCGCGCGACGCCGGACAGCAAGGCGGCCGGCGTCAGCGCGCCGTTCCATAAATACCTCAGCGCCTTCTTCAGCTGCGTTTTCCGCGTGGCGGTGGGGCGCCGCCATCGGCATCCGCCTCGTCGCGCAGCCGCTCGCCGATAGCCGTAGCGAGATCGGCGCCAGCAGGTAGCCGCTCGCCGTGAGAGCTTGTTTCGTACGCCCTGGTGGATGTGCCTGCGCCGAGAAGTTTCAGCCGATGCCGTTCTGCAACAGCAGCGCCAGCTGGAATTCCTTTGTGCAGTTCGACGATACGGCCAGCGTCCTGCGCGGTCTGGCGCTGGTACGTCGAAAGCGGAAACGATCGTATTCGAAGACGAAAGCCGTGGATGTCAGCCGGCGCGGGCGCACCAAGGCGTCCCTCAGGCGGCACGCAGTTCGCCGGCGCGGGCAGGCTTGACCACGAAGTCGTCGGCACCGGCATCAGCGCGCTGATGACCTCGCCTCGGCGTCCTGCGAGGTGAGCACCATGACCGGCACGTCCGCGTCCGCAGCAGTCGCACCACGCCACAACCATGCCAGCAAAGGCCGACGATACGGCACCGAAGCCACACGCCAGGGCCGCCACGAACGACGCTGCCCGTTGAAAAAGATGGCAATTCCCTCCACTTAGCCAATCGACTGCGAAGCCACACTGCCTCGTCGTTCTCAATGATCGCTATTCTCGTGGTTTCACTGCGTCCCAAGCGATATGCGTAACGTTTCGTCCAGACAACCCGTGCGTTATCCGACAGCCGGGCAGTAAGTCGGATGCTTCGCTGCCGCACCAGCGTGGCGGATGTTCCGATCTGTTCCGGTACGGGCACCCGGCAGCGCCAGCACCTGTCTGTTCCAGTTTGGCGGGCAGGGCCCAGGAGTGCGCAGTTCCGGGGCGCCTGGGGAACCGCGATGGCAGCACCTCGCGGCCAGTAGCAGCGCCCGCCCGCCTGGCGCAGGAAAAGCGACGGCTGATCGTCGTCGGTCAGGTCCGTCCGCCGGCCGTGCGGCCGGTTGGCGATGTTCGGCTTCCTCGCCAGTGCCGCTGCTGCAACGATGCCCACGTAGATATGGGCCTGTCGGAATCGGCAATGCGAGGCTGAACCTGGTGTGACGCGGAATGACGGCCCACCAGCCGGCAGGCGTAGAACTGCAGGAAGCCGTCGCGCCGCTCGGGACGGTCACGGCAAACACCGCCTCGCGGGAATCAACGACCCCGCGCGCGTTCGGACACGAAGCGCGCGCAGCGGTCGAAGTTATGTTGGCGCTGGCCACGCCAATACCTGCGTAGCAGGTCCTACCCGCTTGCGTTTGGCCCGCCTTTCAGGCCGGCTAAGCGCGCGCCTTCCGAGGGCTCCAGGCACGTCGCGCTGAAGGCATCCTGAGCCGCGTAGATCTGTCGGTGTCCACCAGATGATATCGTCGACGACCAGCTGGCATTGCAGCGCGAAGTCTCGTCGTCACGCGCGATGCCGCGCGGCAAAACAGCCCGCCGTCCAGCGCCGCCCAGCGGCCAGCAGCCAGCGACTGGCGCATCGCGTCGGCGCGCGTAGTTCCACGCCATGATTTTACGCCGGGCGCGGATGGCTTACGGTGCGGCGATGCCGGCAATGAGTCCGCCGCCGACATGGCCGAAGAGTGTCCACGGTGGCGTCGGTGCCGCGCAGGATTCTGCACCGTCAGCGATCACGTCCGGGTCATCGAACGGATAATGAAGGTGCGCCCCACTGGCCTGCAGCTTCAGGCGGCAGTATCGCTGAAGGAATCACCCAGCACCACCTGCCACCGCGGGCGCACCGCGTCCACCTTCTGTGTGGAGACGGCACGACTGATGACGAATGGTGCCTGCCGCAAAGCCACGCCACACCTGGCATGGTTGCTGCCACGAGGCGGATTCGCCCGGCATGCCCCTGCCGGAGGCTGGCTATCTGCCGAAGCCGCAACCTGGCGAAATGTACGGCGCGTTCTGCGCTTGAGTAGCACCTGGTTGCCTGTGCGCTCAGACAGCGTGCCGGATCATGGTTTCTCTCGTTACTGTAGACGGGCGTTCAGATCCGTTTCAGGTAACGATACGGCGAGAACCGCATAGCGGAATGCGTCCGCGAACAAGCCATGTGTCCGGTGTTATTCCCGTTAACCTGCTGCCCGCCGCCGGGCTATTTCGGTCGCTCCAGACACTTTCGACCAGTGCGCTGACCCGGTTTGTTGCCCAAGAACGGGTTGGTCACCGTCTTTGTGGTGTCGTCTCGGCCACTCTGGCGTTGCTACAGTCTGAACCTTTAGCTCACGTCAGCATGCGGCCCGGACCTCTGGCTGGCCATGGTGGCAACCGCCGCAACACGCTGGGGGGCGTCATCAACTACCGGGCGCGCAGCAGTACGCCGCGGCGCCCCATCGCCGTAGACCCCATTACCTGAAGTGGTTCGAGCGTCGCGTTGCTTCCTTCCCGCCCGCAGCGTATCCTCGCCGCGCCGTGGCTGGCCGGTTGCGCCGTTGCTGGCCTCCTTCCATCTCAGGATGGCACTGGGCAAGTTCCTGCGCTACGTGTTCATGAGAACCGCGGTTGATGGGTGCCCGACAGCTGGTGGGCCGCTGAAGGGACTTTTCGAGGCTGAATCATGAATGGCCCGGTGTTCGGCGTGAATGATACTGTTTTATGGTGCATCCGTGCAGGTGTCTTTTCATCCGACAGACGGGGGTCGGTAGGATCGGTAGCCCGGGCTTGTTGCACCGTAGGACGACAAACGGTTTATTCTGGGGTTAGCGGCATCTGGTGCACGGCCTGTGGGCCTTTCGATTTTCCAGCCGACTTCAGCCTTTGTTGCGCCGCATGCATTATTTGATTTGTGAATATGCGGGTTGATTGGCGGGCTGGTCGCTACCGCGATGCGGCCCCTGCGCTGAGCCCTTTCCTGCACGTCCCTTTCCGTTTCGAGAGCTTCCGGAAATGCCTCCCCATTACGTCGGCCGCACGAGCCGTGCCCAACCGCCCTGACTACCTCCTCCTCGCACAACGCAGAGCGCCTCGCACATCGCGGTGATGACGGCCCGGCCGCCCTGGTCAGTCGTCACGACCGTTCACGAGCTGAATGCCATCCGGCATGATGGATGACTTCTGGCGTACGCTCGCGCCAAGGTCATTGCGGTGGCATCGGCATCGGCGCGCTGGCCACGCTGGTTTCCACCGGCTTTTCCAAGCGTCTGGCGCGCGTCGACTGGATCGACTGATCGACGGTCGCATGTCGTCGCCCGGTCCGGCCCGACACAACCTGCCGCCATCTCTGGCCGCTTGCAGGGCGTGAAGGCTGCGGCATGGCCGCACCATGAACAATGCCAAGCGCAAGCTCCATTGCAAGCGCAGCACCATGACTGGAATTTCGTTTCGCTCGCCCGCCGCGTCCGCGTTTGCAGTCCGCCACGTCCGTGCGCCCGTCCGTGCTCCCTCGCTTCCAGTCACCGTGCGTTGCTCGGCCCGGTCCGCGGCGTGCGCTGGCTGAAAGCGTTCGCCGCCGCCAGTTGATGCTACGTCACGCTGGCAGTGGTGATGCTGGCACGGGTGCTGGCTATGGGAAGCGGAGCAGGCGCGGTGGCGGGACGCTCCACTTCGCTGCGTTACCGGCACCTGCACCACGCTCCCGTTGCAGCGTCGGCTCAAGTCCATCGGTTCCCGCGGGCGGGGTAGGTGTGCCTGATCTGCCTTGCCGAAGAAAACAGCCGACCTGGCCCACGCAACCGCAGTGTCACCGATCATGCCGAGAGCTGGCGCGGCCTGGCATGACTACTCCCCGCCGCCGTGCCTTCAATGCTGATGGCAGCCGCATCCCTCTCATCGGCGCCAACACGCACCGCACCTGTACACAACACGCTGGAGTATGTGGAGCGCCTCTGCCGCCGGCGATGCCACGAGCTGTAGTGGCATCCCACCGATCCTGTGACCTGCTTACTCGCCATGCCCGCCAACGGCTCGGGGCATGAAGCTCTACGAGCTGAACGTCGCGCGGCTTCGGTGCGCGAGGTGGCTGACTTGGCGACCGCCTGAAGAAGATTCGCTAACGGCGTGCCGCACCGACCATAAGCCGAGGGTAGCCTTCGGCGGATCGGTCGTTACTGGTGCTTCATGGTGGGATTACGAGGAACACTTCAAGGCGTCTTTTGCCGACATGAAGGAAGACCGCATCAAGATGGACACAGGGACCGGCGATCACGAGCATGAGTCCGGCGGCAACGCTGCGCGGTCTCGGTGACACCGAAGGCGTGGGCACCGTGCCGGACGCTGGACTCAACAAGTACACCCAGCTGCACCACAAGTCGAGCACTCCGACATTGCCGTGACGCAAGAAGTGACGTATGTCTCAATCACCATCACCCGACGCGACGCTTCACGACCGACCTGGAGACAACCGCACGACGCCCTTCAAGACCCACCAATCAGCGCCACTGCGCACTCTCCGGGCGGGCCTTCCAAAGCCGGGCTGGCGCTGGCCCCTACGCGGCTGATGGCAAGCGCCAGTGGCTGCACGAGAAGCCGATGTCAAGAGCCTGACGCCCCATCCGCAGGTGAAGGCCGGCCTACCATCATGGCGCCTACAAAGCCAACTGACCGCCGCAGGCCACCGTCAACCCTGATTTCACCCGTGTGCTGTTCAACCCAACCGCTCGCGCAGCGACACCGACATCGACAACCACATGGTGGTATGCCCCGACGCCCGACTGACCCGCCTTTGCCGACGCATGACTGACAACCACCCCGAAGCCCCCTGACTGCCCGCCCGCCATCCAGCGGGGAAGACGTCTCGCAGGACGAGCTGCGCGTCATTCACAGGGAACAACGCAGCCCCTCCATTCCGGGTCACCGGCAGCAGCATCTGCCCGAGATGACCGATCCGTCCATCCTACAGGTTGTATCTGTGGCGCGTGCCCAAAGCGGAGGATGGCGTAGCCGTCATTTCCGGCCCGCCAAGCAAACTGCCACCCACAACCGTGCCGCATCCGCCAAACATCATCGGTCGCTGGCCGTCCGACCCGCAGTTTCCGGATCGGTCCGGTCGCCGGCCCTGCGTCCGCCGACAGTGAAAAACCGTGCCGTTGCGGAACAAACCGGCAGCGCCGCCGGCCTTCCGAAGCTGGCTTGCCGCGCGCTTCTGCGTGAACATAGCCCCATCGGCGCGGGCCCTTCAGGACAGCTGGCTTCCAGCAGCGATAGAGCAGCGGCCGTCCACCACTGTTCACGCCGCTGGCAGGCCGCACCAGCAACGATGGCCTCATTGCGCTGCTGTGCCACGAGAAACCCCCCGTGACGCGGCGCGACAGGCGTCACGTGACATAGCGCGAGCCCCGGCGGGGCCTCAGCAGCGTAGTTCCCTGCCGAACTCAGCTCCACCACGCATCGCCGCTGGTTGTCACCGGCATCTGCAGACACCGCACTCCCGCGCGCACAGACCCAGCGCCCCGGCCCTTGTCGGCACGCAGCCCATCGTCATCGTGGCGCCACCCCAGCTGGCCGGGCCAGCAACGCCGCAGCAGCCGCAGCCGCCCTTCGTGCCAGCCTGTGGTCGATGCCACCTCTCCAGCACCAGCGCCGCCGCCACAGCAGCAGCCCGCAGCGGCAGGCTGACAGTACTGCCGGCTGCCGCGGTGGAAACTGTTCGACATGAAACAAACACGAAAATGGCGAAGGAAGGAACCCGCGGCCACGACGCCACTGGGCACACAATATCGAGCCGCCGGAAAACAGCAACGGCCGACGGTCTGCCGCCGATGACCGACGGCGAGAACGCACGTCACCGCCAAACCGGCACCATCACAAGATCGCGCCCAGCCCCGTCTGAAGATTATCAAGCCCGCCCGGCGAACTCTCCAACAACCCGGTGCTGCAATCCCGTCATCATCGCGGCACCCGAAACCCCTCCCCAACATCGCTGTCCACCAGCTCGCGCGAGCTGGGCGTAACTCCAGCCCGCCCCGCTTCAGCCCGAGTTCCTGCGTCAACTCGCCGTCGGCCGAGGCATGAAGCCACTCCCACCACGCCGCGCCTGCACAACGGAAGTCGACACCGAGATCGACGCAGGGCAACCACGCCATCCGCCCGGCCTTCGCATGCACGTCCAGCACTATTCCCGACTATCTCACCAGCGGCAAGACCAGACGTCCCTGAATCACCCACCGCAGCTCGAGGCCTGGGGCTCAGTCAAGTCAACGCCGAACCTCCCCACCCAAACACACGCGCCGGCTGTGCACGGTTGTGGCAGGCGGCTGGGCGGCTGATCCGTACCCGCCCCTCTTTCACCCCACAACCCCAACCCCGCAAAGGCTTCCAAAAAGAAAGCCCTCACCCCAGAAAAAACACCATTCACGGAGCTCATGCCCGACACCCACGAAACCATTTACCAACAGTCGATGCCGAGAAGGCTGGCCTGCCAGAAACCGATCTGTACAGCCGCTACGACCTGATGAATGACCCGATGTCACGTCTGCGGCTCTCAAAGCACTTCACCAGGTCAGGCGCCCTGCGCCCCGGCAGAAGGTGCTGGATCACACCGGCAGTGGCGACAGCCCCCAGCAAGCCCCACGTCGAGGCCTCAATCACCGACATCAACGCCGCCGCCACCACCCATCCAAGCGCTGGATGACGGCCTGACCGTCCCCACTGCGCATGCACGCCAAAACCGCCGTCCGACAAGAGCCGACCGCGTGACGCTGGCCTCGGTCTCCAACAGACCCACAAGGAAGAGGCCTGAACAGATCCACCGCGTCCCAGACCCGGCAAGGCGCTGTTGATATCTCCCGTCTGGCCGAGCCGCCCTACGATTCCCTCTCGCTGTCTGCCCTCATCGGCAAGGTCAGCCCCACGACGACAGCTATCGCCACACGCCGAATCCATCCGCATGCACCCGACCAGAGACCCGCCCAGATGTACGCGCCCCCACACTGCGCTACCAACATGACCCGGCGCCCGCACCCGTTGCGCACTGACTATCTTGGCCTGATCGCGCCTGCAGGCTGCTGCAGGCTGCATGTACCGGGCCCGCCGCCCGGCAGCCCGCACAAAAACGGGCGTTGTGGTTTCGCTTCCTGTTGTATTTGGCGGACAGCCCCATCAGCAGGGCATGTCACGCCACACGCCGCGTTTTCGTGCACGTTGGTTGGTCTATCCGCAGAGCCCAGAATCAGCCCGCCGAGCTCGCCCCCGGAACGCGCCCATTCGGCCTTCCAGTTTCCCCGCCCAACCACACATCGCTTGGCCAGAGGAACTCACATAAAAATTCCGATGATGCTGATGGTCGTCTACAGCCATCATGCCTTTACCGACAGCGCCAGCTGCCCCGACCGGCGGCGGCCGCACATCGCGCCAGAACAACACCACAACGCGCCCCAGCAGAACAACGCAGGCCAACAACCGGCAACAGCAGGCCCATGCCAACAACGGCCGTCGGCCCGGCTCGGCAGGGCCCTGCGTCACGCCGGTCCAGCCTCGCCTGGCTCCGCCTCGGCCCCGAAGGCCCCAGCCCCTGCTGATGCTCCAGCTCGGTCCCGCCATCTTGCCCTTCCATAAACAAGCGCCCACAACAGCAGCAGGCACAGGCGCCTGCAGCGGCGCACACGCCGCCGCACCCGCACGCCTTCAACAAACAGAGCAAGCCGGCCAGAACGACATGTTCCCACAGAACAGCAACGCCAGGCCTGTTCACAGACGCCGCGGCCGGTGCCAGCTCAGCCTGCTGCTGCCGATCCGACCGCCACGGCTACACCGCCGCACCAGGTACCCGCGGTTCACACCGAAGCCTTCGTGCGCCAGCCAAGGTCCAGCTCCACCAGCAGGCGGCCTTCGACGCCCAACGCCGACGACCTCGCGAGTTCACCCCGAGATGTTCGCAGCTGAACATCGACATGATGCACGCGGCAGCACCGCAGACCACCGAAGTAGTCATGCCGAACGCCGAACTGACCGGCATGCGTGAAAGCCCCATCCGGTGGCCAGCGTGCTCTTCAGCGGCCCCATCCGCGAGCCCAACAGCCCGCCGAGCCGTTCTCCTGACTGAACTCACCCCACCGCCTGCTGCAAGCCTCCAGCGGCCATCCAGCAGCCAACTATCGCCGACGGCACTCAGCCACGCGCCGCCGTCGCGCCGGCCGGTCGGGGCGGCACCTTCACGAAGGTTGCGCCCCAACCCGGCAGGACAGACACCCTCCCACGCTACATGCGTCGGCGCGGTTTTTCATAGCCTATAATCGCCATTTCCGCGAGATACCACCAGTTCCAGATCCCTCCCCCGCCCAGCTCCAAAGTCAGCCATCAATCACGTCACCGCCAGCAGCCACCGCTGCTGCCCATCACCCCGCCGTGGTGCGCATCCGGCCCACGCCCACCGCAGGCGGCAGGCAAGCCGCGCCCCAACCCACGAAGACCGGCGCGGCTCGCGCCCGTCGCAGCCCCAGGTCAGTGCCGAGCCGGCATCCGACGAGGCTTCCGCGCCTGCCCACCCTGCAGGCCGATGCCCGCATCGGCGTCGACGGCATGTGACGGCCGCTCCGGCGAGGAGCCGCCAGGTGCTGACGGCACGCCCACCGTGATGCGCTCTTCGTATTGCGAAGGTCCGCCGCCCCGCGCCACGCTGCGCATCGAAAGCGACGTGATAAAGGCCCAACCTCCGCGATGTCAAGGCCCCACACGACGTGAAGAAGACCTCAGCCAATGGTGGGCGACGGGCTGGCCCATCGGGCCGGCGGACGCCCCACCACCACCTGTCGCCCGGCACGGGCGTACTAATCCCCGGCTGAATTCGAGGACTGGTCCGATGGCGGCGTCACCGCCCAGCGGCTGGAGGCTGAGGACACAGGGCGCTGGAGAGACTTCCTGGTCAGTCCACAAACCTCACTACGAACAACCCAAGAGCGCCCGAACCCCCGCGTCATGCACCCGGCCGCCAGAGCTGCAGCAGAATGCGTACCTGCGCGCCCACAGCCGGCTGCGATGAAGTCAGCCACATCGCCATCTTCCGGCCCCGCCTCGTATTGCGTCCCACGTACCCGGTACCCGACTGGCGCGCACCACCAGACAGCCCTCCGCGCGCCCCGGCCACGCCGCCCATGGGCACCGCCACAGGTACCGACGCCCGCGCCGCAGTACCAGCCCCGGCAGCCGCGTGACCGCACCACGCCACCCAGGCTGGGTCGGCATCCACGCCAGTTAACGAATCACCGGGGCAGCGCAACGATGCGGCAGCGCCTTTGCCGAGGCCGCCGTCACCTCCAGCCCAGCGTTGCAAACACCCTCCCAGCCTGAACCAACGCGCTGTCCGCCAGCATCCGGTCCGCCTCAGCCGTGCCACCGGCTGGCAACGCTGCGCAAAGGCATCCGTCCGATTGGCGCTGCTGTACGCAACGCACGCAGCACCCGCCGCCAAAGCACGAATACCCGCCGATGCTGTCCGTCGCGCCGCCAGCCAACAGCGCAAGCATCGTACAGGCTGGCCGGCCCGTCGCAACAGCACTGGCCGACATTCCCCGTCCACAGCACCGGCCGCGTGGCCCAGCACCAGCGACAGAAAATGCCCCTCCAGCGTGTCGAAACCCGTGATGACAGGCATCGGGCGCCCTGTCGCCGTTCAGCCACGCCCGCAGCCGGCCTGTCAGCTGCAGCCAGCTGCCCCCACCCCGGAACCGAGAAGACCTGTTCGGTGGTCCACCCCTCCGGCAACATCCCACAGCCCCGGCACAGATCCTCCGATGAGCGCCCCTGCCGCACGCCGGCTGCTCCCGCCGACGGGCCACACCCACGGTACCGCCTGTGCCATGACAACCGAAGCGAGGATTCGCAGGAGCCGCATAGAGAGACCGGGTGAATCAAACGGCAACAGCGGTCGAAAGCGCGGCACGGCTCGCATGTGAAAGGCACGCAAGGAACGACCCGCATGCGGAAACGGCCCCGACGGTCGTACCACCACACGGCAAGCGTAACCATGTGTGCACTATTACAGCACCCGCATAGCCGGCGCCGCAAGGATGGTTAAACCGGCAAAGCGCGAAGTGAGGGCGTCAGCGGTCGGAAGGAATTCCCCATCTGGTGGCAGCGGCAGGATAGGGCCGCCTTTTTCAGCCCCTGGATGACCAGGCATGATGCCCAAAGCGCGATGCTATTACCGAGAAAGAAGGAAGTGTCAAATTTTCAGTGTCGACTGCCTGCCCGCGTGCCGCACACAGCATGTACCATGCGGCAAGACCAGACCGACACCGCCGAATCACCGTACGCTGCCAGCTGGGCACGTCCTCACTGGGGTTGGTGATATCCTCGTCACGGCCCGGTGCCCTCGTCGGGTCCTAATTCCCCATCGACGGACGCTCTCGGCGATCAGTCCCCACCTCCACGCCGGCGTGCTGGTCTGGCCCGTTTCACCGCGCCGGCTGTTGCGCCAGTCGGTTCTGCACGCACCGATGAACCCATCTGTCATCAAAGCGTTTTTACCCTTGCGCCGCCATCCTGCTGTTTGGCCGGGGTGGCGGCGGTCAGTGACGGGAAGCCTTCGGGATGCCGGAAGAGGCACACTACCTGTGAAAAGCGTCGGTATCGGAAGCAGTCATGACAGGAGGCGGCGTATCGGGACTGACGTGCCGATTCGCGCCCGGCAACCCCGCGATAGTCCCGCACCCCACTGCCTCTGGAACCCCGTGAAGATTCTGTCATTACGCTGTATTCCCGTGCGCAGCGGCACTGACGGCAAAGCGCCGTACGTTTTCGACCAGCCAGCGGGCAGGGCAGTTCAATACGCCGTGGCCGCTTTCCACCATCTGCGCTTACGCCGGCAGGTTCTGATCTGCCGGTGATGGGGAGCGACGTCGGCG
>BNJU01000083.1_pt1 | contig 51595 bp, 61 predicted proteins | sample 8539281 | NCBI WGS metagenome assembly BNJU01 (sample SAMD00202456, study PRJDB9452) | human saliva metagenome | isolation source: human saliva | place: Japan | reverse complement strand
AACCCGTGGTGGTTTGGTACTTACTCTTATATTGTACTATTATTATGGTAAAATAATTAGTTCAAGGCTGTCAGATTTGACTTTCACTTTAAGCCAGTCATATAGCTGTTTTCTGTTGTCTTTGGCAAGAGTCTTGTTTGTTTTGACTATAGCCACGATATGATGTTTTATTGAAGCAGAATCAACGAAAGACTCAGATGCTTTTGAAAGTATAATACTCTTTGCTGAGGGGCATACGACTTTAAGTTCTTCTCGCATGTCGTTAGCAAGTACTGGATAACGTGTATAAGAAGTTAGTTCCTTCTTTAGCACATCGTTGTTATATGCAAGTTCTTGCCATTCAGCCGTATTTTTTTCTCCTACCATCAACTGACCTTTATTCTTGTGCTGTAGGAGTAATAAGCTATCAGAGTTAGATCCTTGTATCACCTTTAGTGCGTAGCCATCAAGCTGATAATTAGTCATCATTTTTTGTGCTTTAGCTATCGAATCAGTTGATATCGGATTGCCCACCGCTACCACATGGAGGGTTTTGGTTTTTAGGTCGTATTGGTGTGAGAGAATGTTTGTTCCGCTATAATTAAGTTCCTTTGTAACGAAATTCTCTATGTTATTTTCAAATACACTTTGCTTAATGATGTTCCATGTCATGTAGCTTGCAGGGATAATTGTGATAATGATAATGCTGACGATGTAAAAGATTTACTCGTCTCATTTTGTTTCACGATTGATAAACTGCTTTCTATGAAAAATGCAGAAAGCGTACACCAAGACAGGTTGTAAAAAGCAATGAAAACAGTATTGATGAAATAAAGGTAAAATGCCCCAAAGAAGTAGGATGTGTTTTTGTACAGCAAGTCCATAACCTGCTGTACAAAGTGGTGGCATTAAGGCTGTGGCAATGGCAACACCCAGCACCACGTTGTTTCTTCCTTTTTGTTGACATAGCTAAGAATCCAGCAGCACCACCAAAAAGAGCTATCAATACGTCATAAAGTGTAGGCGATGTGCGTGCTAAGAGTTCGGATTGAGCATCCGTGATAGGGTGAAAGTGTAAAGTAGATGGTTGCAGTAACAACGCTAATGAACGTACTTACCAAATAGTTTTTTTATGGACTGTTTGAACAAGTCCAAGTCAGCAATTCCAAGAGCTAATCCCATACCGATGATTGGTCCCATCAGTGGAGAGATGAGCATAGCACCAATAATTACTGCTGTTGAATTGACATTTAAGCCTAAGGATGCAATAAATACGGCAAAGATAAGTATCCAGAGATTAGAACCTTGAAAGTTGATGCCATCAGTTATTTGTTTAATAACATATTTTTCGCCGTCTTTGTCAGGTAAGACATTGAAATAACTCTTAATTATCTGCCATAAAGTTTGATTGTTATTTTCCTGCATTTTGTTTTTTTTGCAAAGATACTGAATTTAATGGAAAGTTTCAAGCAGTTTCTTGATTAACAATTAGGGAGTGAGCTGGTATTTGTGAGCGTACATTCTTTTCATTTCATAAGAACAAGATTGGTAAAGATAAGGCTCCCGTTGTAGTGCACAGTCGATATGCAATTACGATAGTCCTATATATGAATAGGTGTTCTGATCAACAAAGAGCTAAGAGAATAAAAAAAGAGTACCAAGAAAACTTGATACTCTTTTTTTATTTATATTAGATTTTTAGAGTGCAAATTACTTGCCACCCTCCATCTTCTTCTTCAAGTCAGCGAGAACACCGAGGGTCACCGAGAGATGTACCTGCTGCAACGTTGTTGATAGTAGCTGCATCATTCTTTGGCTTGCTCTGAGCTGCTGGACGCTGGCGACGTGGCTCTTCCTTAACCTCCTCAGAATGTACGAGGTGAGAAAGGATGATACGCTTAGTGTCCTTAACGAACTCGATTACCATGAATGGGAGAACCTCACCAAGCTGTGCCTGTGTGCCGTCCTGCTTAACAAGGTGCTTTTGGAGTAGCGAAGCCCTCACCACCCTCGTTGAGAGTGATAACAGCACCCTTGTCCATAGACTCGGTAATCTTACCCTCGTGGATTGAACCTGGAGTGTAGATTGCCTCGTACTCATCCCAAGGATTAGACTCGAGCTGCTTGTGACCGAGGCTCAAGCGACGATTCTCCTTATCGATTTCGAGAACAACAACCTCAATCTCAGAACCCTGTGATGTGAACTCAGATGGGTGCTTAACCTTCTTTGTCCAAGAGAGGTCGCTGATGTGGATAAGACCGTCAACACCCTTCCTCGAGCTCTACGAAGATACCGAAGTTAGTGAAGTTACGAACCTTTGCAGTGTGCTTAGAGCCTACTGGATACTTAACCTCGATAGCCTCCCATGGGTCTTCCTTGAGCTGCTTGATACCGAGAGACATCTTACGCTCGTCGCGGTCGAGTGTGAGGATAACTGCCTCAACCTCGTCACCAACCTTCATGAACTCCTGTGCAGAACGCAAGTGCTGGCTCCAGCTCATCTCTGAAACGTGGATCAAGCCCTCTACGCCTGGCTGAATCTCTACGAATGCACCGTAGTCAGCCATAACAACTACCTTACCCTTAACGTGGTCGCCAACCTTGAGGTTAGGATCCAAAGAATCCCAAGGGTGCTGAGTGAGCTGCTTGAGACCGAGAGCGATACGCTTCTTCTCCTCATCGAAGTCGAGGATAACAACGTTAATCTTCTGGTCGAGAGCAACAACCTCATGTGGATCGCTTACGCGGCCCCAAGAGAGGTCAGTGATATGTACGAGTCCGTCAACACCACCGAGGTCAACGAATACACCGTAAGATGTGATGTTTTTAACAGTACCCTCGAGGATCTGACCCTTCTCAAGGTGAGAGATAATCTCCTTACGCTGTGCCTCGAGCTCAGCCTCGATGAGTGCCTTGTGTGAAACGACTACGTTACGGAACTCCTGGTTAATCTTAACAACCTTGAACTCCATTGTCTTACCAACGAATACGTCGTAGTCGCGTATAGGGTGAACGTCAATCTGGCTGCCTGGAAGGAATGCCTCGATACCGAATACGTCAACAATCATACCACCCTTAGTGCGGCTCTTGATGTAACCCTGGATAACCTCGTCGTTCTCCAGTGCCTTGTTGATATTCTCCCAGCTCTTCTGGAGGCGAGCCTTCTTGTGAGAAAGAACGAGCTGACCGCGCTTGTCCTCCTGGTTCTCAACATAAACCTCTACCTTGTCACCAGCCTTGAGCTCTGGGTTGTAACGGAATTCAGAAGCAGGGATGATACCATCGCTCTTGTAGCCGATGTTAACAACTACTTCCTTCTTGTCAACTGAAATAACAGTACCTTCAACTACCTGGTGCTCCTGGATCTTGTTAAGAGTTTCGTCATAAGCCTTTGTAAGATCGTTCTTACTAGCCTCAGCGTGTGAACCATTTCTCGAACTCATCCCAGTTGAAGTCAGCTAAAGGCTGTACATTCTGGACGTCTTTGAAATTTGTCATAAAGTGTTTAAAAAATAATTTAATTAATAAAGTTTGACTTTATATTACCTTGTATGAAATGGGTATAATACACCCAAATCGGTGCAAAGTTACTAATAATATTCTGAATATCAGAGTTTTTGACTACGTTTTTTTGTCTTTTTCTTCTTCTTCTTCCAAATATCACTTAGCTTATTGAAGTCTTTCTTCAAGATAAGACCTATTCCTTGCGTTGTGAGAGAATTGCGTGTGAAGTATCGATCATTTGTCTGGTTATAGAATCGGAATGCAATATTTCCCATTAGGGTGATAAGAGATAACGAATATCAAAGTCTCCGATGAAAGGAGGAATTATTCTTCGCTACATTATCACGATAACCGAATTGTCCGTTGAATAAGAGTCGGTTGTTAAGTATGCTACCTGACAATGTTCCTTCATATTCAGCATTATCGAATCCTTCATTACCTGTCGCAATATTTGCTCCGAAGTTCCAGTTATTGGTGTTTATCACATTTGACAACACTGTGTTTATTTGCTGAGAAAGAGTTCCTGATAAAAAGACTTTTGCATAGCGAGCGAAGCGCCACTTGAGTTCTATTGCCTTGTGCGGTTCTATTATTGTTACTCTGTGGGTAGAAGCGTCCCGACTGCAAGTAAGTAAAAGTACCTGCTGGTTCAGTTCTTGTTCAGAGTTTAATACAGAACGTACCATTTGTTGTGCATCTGAAGATAGGGTAGGGAGATCGAGGTCCGAAGTTGACGGAAGGTGCGCCAGGCGTGCCATTTATATCTAGAAGGCAATTCACTTTCGTATTGTTAGAGCTGAAAAGAATTGCCAAGTCCCAAATCGCTCAATGGTACGGAGTTAATTGTGTAGACACCTTTCAAATCTAATGCAGCGTTGAATGGATCGCCACCAAAAAGCGATAGTAGAACCTTGTTGGAATATGAACTGCTTCTTAATAATATTCTGGATGGTGAGGTTATATTGTCCGTAATCTACATTATAATTACCAAAGAGCTGGAATGCTCCCTTATTATAGTAGGTGGCTCGAATAATGCCAGAACCATTAAGTTTGATGTTATCACCAGTCGTTTCATCCATTAAGACGCCTAATGTTAGGTTAGGGTTAGTCTTCAAGATGAAATTCATGTGCAAGTCACTAGGTATGTTTGCAAATCCCGATTTTGATATAGGACGTGGTGATGAAATTGTCTTTGTCGGTACTGATTGTGTCTCATTGGTCTCTGAAGAGATACTTTCTATACTGTCCTTTCGGTGTATTTAACCAATGGATAAAGTTGTTTGTTCCAGCGTCATTGGTTGTAGCGGCATTGTAGGTAATGAATGTATTCTTGCAAGGCTTCATTTCTACATCCAATGTCGTTGTGCCTGGACCACCCTTTATGTGACAATTACCTGTAGCATATACGATGCCCCAGAAAGACTCTTTGCCCAGATGTTTCGGGGAAGTTGTAAGCAAGAAGATTCTGTGCTTCGACATTTATATCATAGGTTAGGTGCCTCAAACTATTGTGATGTAACCCTCCTGTAAACAATGCCGATATGCCCATAAGGATCAGTAATAGTGTCGTTGGCAAAGATGATTTCATTTGGTATGATGCGTATGCGTCCCCGCATTAAATCGTATGTTGTCCCTGTCGGTTTGATATAAACATTGCCATTAGTCTCCATATCACCCTCAAGATTTACATCGCTTAGCGGACCAACGACCTTGCACCACCCGTTAGCTCTAAGTCTTTATTTTTATCCATGAAAGAATCACAGAAGGTCTTGAGGAATGATAAATGTGTGTTGTGTGCGTAAATAGGAAGGTTGATATAACTATTTTTTTATATCCACATATCCTTTGATTTCTGTTAATGCTCCCATCGTCAGTATCCGCATGTGCATCAATACCGATTTTTACCTTCCTTATCGTAGTTTACATTGGCGTAGAGTGTTCCCATATCTCCCTTCTCAAACTTGAAATTGTGCACTTCGAGGTTAGCTTCCATCTTAGGGTTGATGGAAGAAAAGATTTGATAGAGGCTGTGCCAGAGGCTGTACCAGAAAAACTCTACGCTATGGAAATTGGCAAGGTCTAGAATATAGGGTACGTCTATTTCTTTGAACTTTACGGTGATGGAATCGTTCATATTACCTGACGTAACACCATTCGCAATAAGATGTTGGTTGCGATTAGATATTTCAAAATGACTGATGTTAAGGTTGTTTCGCCTATAAGATAAGTCAGATGGAAGAACATTTAATGTGATAGTATCAATATTAATCTTAGAAGGGTTGAAGTGTAATTGTGTCTCCAAATCACCATTGTGATGAGTAAATTCCACAATACTATTGATATCTCCAGACAATGCAGTGTGACTAGGGAATTTGGAAATTTACATCTGAGCTAATTGTATTGTTCTTAATGAGTCCTTCTGCATTAACTATAATGTGTGGTCCTTTAGCACCCTTTCTTTCTCCAGATAATCGAGCTAATAGACCTTCTGAAAGCGTAGAAATATCAATAGATAAGTTTTGTAATTGTTGCCCAGCATAGGTAAGATCTGCTGCATCAAGAGATAACTTTATTTCATTTCGTCCTTCATTTATAGCACCGCTAGCTACAATGGGGTAGGGAGAAATGATAGAAGTCTTAAGTAATTGATTGATTAATTGCGTGTTATTAAGCTTCAAAGAGAACGTATAAGCATTCCGATCCTTTACCATGTGGTAGTTGGGATGCTGGTTGACAATACTTGGAAGATAATGTCCTAATACGGAGATAATACTCTGAGGAAGTGATTGGTAATTATATTGTCCATTAATATCAATCTCTCCAAAGTCGGTCTTTGCTTTTAAAGATTTTGGTAATAAGTCCATTGTTCATGACCACATTGATGTGGTCAAGATTTATATTTTCTTTGTCTCCATTGAGCATGAACTGAGAGACATCCAATGTTCCTATTATATTGTTAATATTAGAACCAGACCCTTTAATTTGGCTTTTTAAATGAGAACGTTCTATTGCCTAGTGTGTTGGTCAAATGTAATGCGACAAGATTAACTCCTTGTGCATTGATAGATATATCAGCAGACAATCTTTCTCTCTTTTTGATGAATGCTAAGATGTTATAGGCTTTTCCTTTAATTGCTAACTTTCCATTAGGATCATTGATAGATAAATCTCCTATAAAGGCATCCTCCTTATATAAGCTGTTGAGATGAACATTTTTATAGTTATATCCTTTATATTCGAAAGAAAAGATGTCACCCTTTGCTAATATATATGAAAGGTTAGTTTTCCCATCAACGAAGATATTTGTACTAATCATTCCAAAGTCAGGATTAGCTAGTACTCGCCCAAGATTAAAGTTAGATGTATTTACTTTCGCGCGAATGTTTTTACCATAAACATTGGCTGTTAATCGTACTTCTCCAGCACTACTTCTTAATGTTCCATGTGCATTAAGATTTCCTCTAATAGAGGATACGGAACCTTTATAGTAAATATCACCAAGATTGTTAAGTGTTGAAGGGATTGCTTGATGTAGAAGTTTTGCAATGGTTTTTAATGTCGCATTGTTTATTGTTATCGGATTAAGAGAGAATTTCCAATTAGGTCTATGGTGTAAATTATTAACCCAACCTTTAGCGTGTAATAATGTTGATAAATCTTCATTCTTTATGGATAAAAGTCCAATTCTAACATCATCGTATGTGCCTTTTGCCTCCAAAGCAGTGGAATAGTTTGTATGAAGGCTTCTCAAGTCATCTGTGAAAGGTGCAAAATCAGAAGGAGTAAAGTCTGCCTTAAATCCTTTAATAGAATATTTTAAACTTTTATTTATTAGTTTCTTATTTTCTAATTGGTAATGAGTAGATAATTGTTTTAACTTCACATGGCTATTAGGCAATATGAGGCTAAAATCATTGATAAACCTTGGTGTTGGTCTATCTTTGTTTCAAATGTAAGTTGTTTGACGCTTATTCCAGAAGCATCGTTAAATGACAAGGATTTAAGATTAGCCCAAAGGGAGTTATTATCCAGCTTGTTCACAATGATGTGTGAGGATATACTGCTTAACAAAAGATGGTTAATGTTGAACTTATTGGGTGTTTGGGGAGCATCTAATATGTCATATTTAATTTTGCCATTACGAATGACAAGGCTATTAATGGCTAGGTGTAATGGGGTTTTCTTACTATTATCCTTGGATGCTAAAGAATCTAAGACAAATTGAAAGTTAGGCTTGGCATCCTTATCTTTTTTGTATAAGTTGGCGTCTAATCCAAAAATCTGTGCAGAAGAAATATTAATATCTCCACTACGGAGTAATGGCATAATATCAATTTTTGCACCAATACGAGAGGCCGAAACCATCTTCTTTTTGTTTTGATCATAAATAAGAATATCATCGAGGATAAACCTATTTAAAACGCCGAGGTCTATACGCCCAATACGAACTTCTGTTCCTAGCTTTGTTGAAGCAGCATCTGCTACTCTATGCGCAACAAAAGTTTGTATTGTTGGGATGTGCAACAATACAATCAAGACAATATAAAGACTAACTAAAGTCCATATAATCCATCGGAAAGTGGTTCTAAGCTTCTTCAATGCATTTGCAAAACTACTAAAAAAACATTTTGCGCTGAAATAAATACATATAAATGTTCCTAATCTCCTTAAATTTTGCTACATTTGCACAATATTCATGAATGAAATAAGATAATATCGCATTTATATAATTGTTATGGCAAATGTAATTAAGTTACGAAAGGGCTTAGACATTAACCTTACAGGACGTGCACAAGAGCAGATGTTGTCTGTAAAATCATCTAAGGAGTACGCATTGGTGCCGGATGATTTTATAGGTTTAACGCCGAAAGTTGTAGTTCGTGAGGGTGAACATGTTCGAGCTGGCGACTCGCTGTTTGTGGACAAGGGTTGCCCTGATGTAGGTTTTGCTTCACCTGTGAGCGGTATAGTTTCGGCCATTGAACGTGGAGCGAGACGTAAAGTGCTGCGTGTGAAAATCGAAGCTGATAATCAACAAGAATTTACAGACTTCGGTGTTAAGCAAGTAGATAACTTATCTGCAGAAGAGGTGAAGAGTTCTTTGTTAAAAGCGGGATTGTTTGGTTATATCAATCAGTTACCTTATGCTGTTGCAACTCGACCAAACACGGAACCAAAGGCTATCTTTGTTTCTGCTCTTCGTGATAAACCATTGCAAGGCGACTTCGAATTTGAATTGAAAGGACAGGAGATGGACTTCCAAACAGGTTTAACAGCACTGTCTAAAATTGCAACTGTTTATCTCGGTATTGGCGCGAAACAATCAGCTAATGCTTTAGTGAACGCTAAGGATGTTAACGTAAATGTCTTTGATGGGCCATGTCCTGCTGGTAATGTTGGTGTGCAAGTGAACAATATTTCTCCTGTTAATAAGGGCGAAATCGTGTGGACAGTAGATCCTACTGCTGTTATTTTCTTTGGCCGATTATTCAACACTGGTAAGGTTTCTCTTATGCGTCGTGTAGCCATTGCAGGTAGTAAGGTGAAACAGACGGGATATGTTGATGCTCTTGTAGGTACTCCTTTGAAGGATATTTTGGCAGATAATATTGCTGATGGTTGCCATGTGAGAGTTCTAAATGGTAATCCTCTTACAGGTGTTGTTGCGTCTGAAGAGGCTGTACTTGGAGCACATACTTCTGAGGTAACATTAATCCCAGAGGGTGATGATGTACATGAAATCTTCGGTTGGATGCTTCCTCGTTTCAAAGATTTCTCAACCTCACGTAGTTACTTCACTTGGTTGCAAGGAAAGAAGACTTATGATCTTGATGCTCGTATAAAAGGTGGTGAACGTCACATGATTATGAGCGGAGAGTATGATAAGGTATTACCCATGGATATCTATGGTGAGTATCTCGTAAAATCAATTATCTCAGGTAATATTGACCGTCAAGAAGAATTGGGTATTTATGAAGTAAGTCCTGAAGACTTCGCTCTTGCAGAGTTTGTCGATAGTTCAAAATTACCATTGCAGAAGATTGTTCGTGAGGGATTAGATATCCTTAGAAAAGAGAATGCATAGGGGTCAAAAGCCCACAATAACTTTAACTATAGTTTTAAATAAGGTTTCTCAAAGTGTTATTAATGATAATCCCATCAGCTGTTATAGACGTAAAAGGATGTAAACCATGCTTGATGAGTGCATTACAAATGCTTTGTAGTAACATTACAAAAGGCTTGTAATAACATTACAGCTAACTTGTAATAGCATTACAAAAGCTTTGTAACAATTTGGAAACTGATTTTTTGGACTTTAAGAACCCTATAATAAAGTATTATGACTTTAAGAAATTATCTCGATAAGATACGCCCAAACTTTGAGGAGGGCGGAAAGCTTCACGCTTTCAAGAGTGTCTACGATGGTTTCGAGACGTTCCTTTATGTTCCTAACGAGACATCAAAGAGCGGAACTTCTATCCATGACGCTATTGACTCGAAGCGAATTATGAGTTTGGTGGTACTTTCATTGGTACCAGCGATGCTCTTCGGTATGTATAATATCGGCTATCAGAACGCTTTAGCAGCTGGTAAGTTGGCTGATGCTACCTGCTGGGGAATGTTCCTCTATGGTATGCTTGCCCTGTTGCCAAAGATTCTTGTATCTTACATTGTCGGCTTAGGTATTGAGTTTGCTTGGGCACAGTGGAAGGGTGAGGAAATTCAAGAAGGTTATCTTGTGTCAGGTATTCTGATTCCATTGATTATTCCTGTGACCACACCACTTTGGATTCTTGTGCTTGCAGTAGCCTTTGCTGTCATCTTCACGAAGGAAATCTTCGGTGGAACAGGTATGAATATCTTTAACATTGCCTTGGCTGCACGTGCCTTCCTTTTCTTCTCTTATCCAAGTAAGATGACAGGTGATAGCATCTGGGTAGCAAAGGATTCTATCTTCGGTCTCGGCTATACCTTGCCTGATGGTTTCACTATGGCAACCCCATTGGGTGAGATTGCACAGGGAACAAGTGTGAACGCATCTGTATGTGATATGGTATTAGGTCTTATCCCAGGTTCTGTGGGTGAGACATCTGTTATCGCTATCGCTATCGGTGCTGTAATCCTTCTTTGGACAAATATCGCCAGCTGGAAGACAATGTTGAGCGTATTCCTTGGTGGAACCGTGATGGGACTTATCTTCCATTCAACTGGTGCAACACCAATTCAGTGGTATGAACACCTCGTCTTAGGTGGTTTCTGCTTCGGTGCAGTATTCATGGCAACCGACCCAGTAACCTCAGCACGTACAGAGACAGGTAAGTGGGTATATGGTTTCTTCATCGGTGCGATGGCTATCATCATCCGTGTGTTGAACCCAGGTTATCCAGAGGGTATGATGCTTGCCATCCTCTTTGGTAATATGTTCGCCCCACTCATCGACTACTGTGTAGTTCAGTCAAACATCAGCAAGCGCGCAAAGCGTGCTAAATAAATAAGGAGGACGAAGAAATGAAAACAAATAGTAATTCTTATACAATTATCTATTCTGTCATCCTCGTGTTGATTGTAGCCTTTTTGCTTGCATTCGTATTCCAAGCATTGAAGCCAATGCAGGATGCTAATGTACAGCTTGATCAGCAGAAGCAGATTCTCTTTGCACTCAATCAGAATCGTGATATGAGCAATGAGGAGGCTGTTAAGCTTTGGAAGCAGATTATCGTGGCAGATGACATCATCAATGCAGATGGTAAGGTCGTTGAGGCTGGAAAGCAGGGTGGCGTTGATGCCGGCTTTAAGTTGAATAGTAAGGATGCCAAGGAAGGCAAACTCGCTTTGTTCCGTTGCAAGGTGAACGGTGAGGATAAGTATGTTATCCCTGTTTATGGTAACGGTCTTTGGGGACCTATCAATGGTTTCATTGCTATCAATGGTGATAAGAGAACCGTCTTTGGTGCTTACTTCAACCACGAGAGTGAGACAGCTGGTCTCGGTGCTGAAATCAAAGACAATAAGGCATGGCAGGATTTGTTCAAGGGTAAGCATCTCTTTAGCGGAAACGATACTCAGAAGATAGCACTTGCTGTTGAAAGAAGATCGAAGACCCATCTACACAGGTAGATGCCGTAACAGGTGCAACGCTTACCAGTAATGGTGTAACAGAGATGTTCCATGCAGAAAAGGGTGGACTTCAGCCTTACGTTAAATTCCTGAACAGCAAATAATATTCTAATCTTTAGAACAATAAGAATATGGATTTATTCTCAAAACAAAATAGAGAGGTGTTCAGCAATCCGCTGAATCTGGACAACCCAATTATGGTCCAGGTGCTCGGTATCTGTTCTGCCCTTGCCGTAACTTCACAGCTGAAGCCGGCGATTGTTATGGGACTTGCCGTTACCATTATCACGGCATTCTCAATGTTATTATTTCACTTATCCGTAACACAATCCCTAACCGTATTCGTATTATCGTACAGTTGGTGGTTGTTGCTGCTCTGGTAACAGTAGTGAGTCAGATTCTTAAGGCTGTAGCTTACGATGTAAGTGTGGAGCTTTCTGTTTACGTAGGACTTATCATTACCAACTGTATCCTTATGGGACGTCTTGAGGCTTTTGCTATGACAAACAAGCCTTGGCCAAGTTTCCTTGATGGTGTCGGCAACGGTTTGGGTTACGCTATGATACTTGTTGTTGTAGGTGCTATCCGTGAGTTCTTCGGTCGTGGCTCATTGCTCGGCTTCAAGATTTTTGCCACAAAGCCTCTATCATGCAGGTTATATGGACAACGGAATGATGTCAATGCCAGCGATGGCACTCATCCTTCTCGGTTGTGTTATTTGGGTTCATCGTGCATATTTCTATAAAGAAGACAAGAAGTAATTATGGAACATCTTATTAGTTTATTCTTCCGGTCCATCTTTGTGGACAATATGATATTTGCGTTCTTCCTCGGTATGTGTTCATACCTTGCGGTATCTAAGAGCGTAAAGACTTCATTGGGTCTTGGTGTAGCCGTAACATTCGTGTTGCTCGTTACCACACCAATCAACTATCTTTTGCTGACTAAGGTTCTCGGACCAGACTGTCTTGCAGAGGGTGTTGACCTTACTTATCTTAGTTTCATTCTCTTTATCGCTGTCATTGCTGGTATCGTACAGATTGTGGAGATGGCTGTTGAGAAGTTCTCACCTTCACTTTATGGTGCGTTGGGTATCTTCCTTCCGCTGATTGCCGTTAACTGTGCTATCATGGGTGCTTCACTCTTTATGCAGCAGCGTATCGGTCTTGACCCAGCAAGCACACAGTATATCGGTACTGTATGGGACGCACTTGTCTATGGTACAGGTTCTGGTCTTGGCTGGACATTGGCTATCGTGGCAATGGGTGCTATTCGTGAGAAGATGGAATATTCTGATGTACCAAAGCCTTTGCAGGGTCTTGGCATCACATTTATTACAGTAGGACTGATGGCAATGGCAATGATGTGCTTCTCAGGTCTTAAAATCTAAGTAAACAATGGGACAATTCATAACAATAAGTATTGTGGTATTCCTTATCACCATCCTTGTGTTGGTGATTCTCCTGCTTGTGTCTAAGAAGTATCTCAGCCCAAGCGGAAAGGTAAAGATAACAATTAACGGTGATAAGGAGATGACCGTTGATCAGGGTAGCTCAGTTCTGTCTACGCTGAATGAGAACGGTGTGTTCCTCCCTTCTGCCTGTGGTGGTAAGGGTAGCTGTGGCCAGTGTAAGTTGCAGGTAGTAGAAGGTGGCGGTGAGATTCTCGATTCTGAGCGTCCTCACTTTAGCCGTAAGGATGTTAAAGATCATTGGCGTCTCGGATGTCAGTGTAAGGTGAAGGGTGATATGTCACTCAAGGTTCCAGAGTCTGTCATGGGCGTTAAGGAGTGGGAGTGTACTGTTATCTCTAACAAGAACGTGTCAAGCTTTATCAAAGAGTTCAAGGTTGCCTTGCCTCCTGGCGAACACATGGACTTCATCCCTGGCTCTTATGCACAGATTTCTATCCCTGCCTACGACTGTATCGACTATGATAAGGACTTCGATAAGAACGATATCGGGGAGGAATACCTCGGTCCTTGGAAGCAGTTTAACCTCCTTTCTTTGAAGGGAAAGAACCCTGAGCCAACTGTTCGTGCTTACTCTATGGCGAACTATCCAGCTGAGGGTGATATCATCACACTGACTGTTCGTATTGCAACACCTCCATTCCTGCCACGTCCGCAGGTTGGTTTCCAGAACGTACCAACTGGTATTGGTTCTACTTATATCTTCTCTCTTAAGGAGGGTGATAAGGTAATGATGAGTGGTCCTTACGGCGACTTCCATCCTAACTTCACTTCTGGTAAGGAGATGATTTGGATTGGTGGTGGTGCTGGTATGGCTCCTTTGCGTGCGCAGATTATGCACATGACAAAGACTCTCCACACTCGCGATCGTGAGATGCACTTCTTCTATGGTGCGCGTTCACTCAGTGAGGCATTCTTCCTTGAGGACTTCTGGGAGCTTGAGAAGGTATATCCTAACTTCCATTTCCACCTCTCTCTCGACCGTCCAGACCCTAAGGCTGATGAGGCAGGAGTGAAGTATTACACCGGTTTTGCAGTAAACTGTATCCGTGATGAGTATCTAAAGGATCACGAGGCACCAGAGGATTGTGAGTACTACCTCTGTGGACCTCCAATGCTTATCAAGACTGTTACAGACTATCTTGACAGCATCGGTGTTGATCAGGATGCAATCATGTACGACAACTTCGGATAGATATAATCTAAGGCAGAACTCCAACTAAGGGTTCTGCCTTTAGATTATCTTTGAGAAGTTGGGCTATACCATCAGTCTGCGTCAGATACGTGAGGATATTCCAATTTAAATTATTACATTTGCACCCCATGAGTTACGTTTTATGTTCACATCTCCCACCTTAGTCACTGATAAAACTGATATGCAGGAACGAGGATTCTATATTCCTCGACTGCATTGAGAGCGTAGCCTGACGGGTACTGAGTTTGAAGTAAAATTCCGTAACGAACTTGCCCAAATCTACGCAAAGATATATGGTAACAGAACAAACATACAAGTAAAATCGATTGATATACAAACGATATGGAAATAAAGAAACAACCGATGACCTCGGCAACGCATAGCGAGTTTACACTCGAGGCATTGAGGCAAATTGCGCCTTCGGCTTTCACGGAGGTGCGGGGAGCAGATGGTGAGCTGACACAGAAGGTGGACTTTAAGGTGCTTCGTGAACTCTTGGGCGATGCTATTGCTGATGCTGACGAGGAGAGCTTTGGCTTTCAATGGGTGGGCAAGCAGGAGGCTAAGCGGGCGGCAGCGGAACCGACTCGCCAGACGTTGCGCCCCGTGGTGGACGACAGTGTAGACTGGGACACGACGGAGAACCTATACATTGAGGGCGACAACCTCGAGGTGCTGAAACTCTTGCAGCGTGCTTACCTCGGCAAGGTAAAGATGATCTATATCGACCCGCCTTATAATACGGGCAACGACTTTGTTTATGAAGACAACTTTGCCATGAGCGGGGAAGAAATGGACGCAGCGATGGGCAACGTCGATGAGGAGGGCAACCGCCTACGCCGCAACCTCGACTCTAATCCCCGTTACCACTCCGACTGGTGTTCGATGATTTATAGTCGCCTACTCGTCGCACGCATCCTGCTCGCTAATGACGGCGTTATCTTTATTTCCATTGACGATAATGAGGTGCACCACTTTGAGAAAGATATGCGATGAGGTGTTCGGAGCAGGGAACTTTATTGCAGAACTGATTTGGGAGAGAGCGTATTCTCCAAAGAATGATGCAAAATACATTTCAAACAGTCACGATTATGTATTGATGTATGCAAAGCAGATAGAAAACTTTAGAATTGGTCGTCTTCCTCGTACAGAAGAAGCTAATGCTCGTTATAGCAACCCTGACGATGACCCACGAGGAGTATGGAAGCCAAGTGACATGTCCGTAAAGACTTATTCCGCAGATTGTGACTATCCCATCACAACCCCTTCGGGTCGTTTGGTAAGCCCTCCATCTGGGCGTTGCTGGAGGCATTCCGAAAATGCTTTAAGGAAAGACTCCGTGAAAATAGGGTATGGTTTGGAGCTGACGGGAATAGCGTTCCTCAAATCAAGCGTTTCTTGTCAGAACTCAAACATGAAGGCATGGCACCCACTTCACTTCTTTTTTACAAGGAAGTAGGACATAGCCAAGAAGGAGCTCAAGAGCTGATTAAGCTTTTTGATAATAAGGGAGTATTTGATGGTCCTAAACCTACTCGTTTACTCGAGCGACTGCTTACTTTAGCAAATTTGCAGAATGATAGTATTGTTCTTGACTTCTTTAGCGGTTCTGCTACTACAGCTCATGCAGTGATGCAACTCAATGCCAAGCAAGGTAAACACGTTAAGTTTATTTGTATCCAAATCCCAGAAGCAGTTAGTGAAACAAAGAAACCAAGGTTACGACACGATTTGCGAGATTGGTAAGGAGCGCATCCGTAGGGCTGGCAAGAAGATTAAGGAGGAGGCTGGGCTGATGGGTCAAGACTTAGACACGGGCTTCCGTGTGCTTCGTACGGACTCGTCGAATATGGAGGATGTTTACTTTGAACCAGCTGGATTGGAGCAGCAAGACCTCTTTGCGCAGGTGGATAGTGTGAAGGCTGATCGCTCGGAGCTTGACTTGCTCTTTGGCTGTATGGTAGACTGGGGCGTGGAGCTAAGCTATCCTCTTCGGACGGAGGAGGTAGACGGCAAGCACCTGCACATTGTGAACGAGGGCGCACTCGTGGCTTGCTTTGATAAGGAAATAAGTGTTGAGGCTGTCAGTCGTATTGCGGAGCTGAAGCCACTGCGTGTCATCTTCCGTGAGGAGTGCTTCGCTACCGATGCCGATAAGCTGAATATCTATGAGAAGTTCAAGCAGTTCTGTGGCTGGAATGATGAGGAAGTCTATAAGCGTATTCACGTGTTATAAATATCAGTTAACTAAATCTTAAACATCAATGGGGTAAATACAGTTGCTATATGTCCCAATGCCCACGCCGTGATGACTTGTACTGATATAGGTAGACACATTTTTTTATTAGTATTAAATGTGTCTACCTATATCAGTACAAGTCACCAACGTTGTTAAGGTGTAATACAAGTAATAATAGCACAAATAAATATAACTTGATATTAGTGATCGATGTATAATTAATTAAATATATTAGGGTGAAACTTACTTTCTAAAAGCAGTTGCGTTGTCGTTTATAAATAGGAGATACTACACCAGATATTCGACTAACCAATTTATTGATTATGTGTTTTGTATGTTTAGTAAAAATAACTATGACAAAAATAGATGTTTTTTTAGTGATAACGCAACTGGTTAATAATCTGTATTTTGTTTAGCTAAAAATGTTTTTTTATACTTATTCTATTATACTGTCATATTATTATAACGTCATCAAGGCATATTATAATTGTTTATGACTCGATGATGATTGTCATTTCTACTATCTTCTAAAAGCCAACTCTGCCAGTTTAAAGGTATTCTTTTGTCTGTTGCTCATTTCCTTCCACAATACTGTAATCGTTTTTCTTTAAGCTTTGCAAGAAGTAACAGACCTATTGGTTTGACCTCATCGATGAAGTCCTGATCCATATTGAAATTCCATACCTTTTTTAAATCTTTCCGTGAAGTATTTGATTTCTTGTCGGGGAAGTCCTATATTTTCTGCCATATTCTCCCAATACTTCATGTTCCTTGTTACGTCCATTATAATGCCTCTTGCGGTTGACTCATCCAACATATAAAGCTCATGGGCATTATAAAGGTTGTTGAGAGAACTATCGTTTGTATTGGTATCGATAAGCAATGCTTGAAATATACCATTCGTAGGGTTCATGTCGTATGCAGGTGATAATTCCCAACCCTCCCTTCCAAGCAGGAACGAATGATTTCTAAAGTGATCGTCTGTATTACCAATACAGATATTGAAGGCAACACGCTTGTATAGTTCTTCTAAATTAGCCTCTATATGGTTGCCACCTCTTGAAATGATAAAATCCATAATATCCAAATAGCCTTTTCCTGTTCTTTGTCCGTCGCCATCAGTGAAGCCAAGGACGGTGAGAGAAGAAGCCATGTGGATTCTCTTGTTGTCTTCTGTTCTATCAAATCTCTTAGAGAGAAGTATATCCTGACCATTCCCCGCCCTAATTATCTGTGTTTCGGCAACATTGATACCACATTCCTTAGCCATCAGATGAGCGAAATGTTCCCAGCGTGATACGTTAATGTCGTCATTGATAGAAGGGAATTTGGCAAGATAAAGATGACCATCACTCTGCACACAAGCCTTTGGACGTGCGCCACCCATCGAAGAACCTGGCTGGAAAAGCCTTTGTACCCACTTCTTTTCTGGTTCCAAATGCTTATACTCGCTTTTCTCAATCTCTTTAGCAGCTTGTAAAGTTCGTCAATGTGTATGGCAGGCGGAACGCTGTAACCAGACGTAGAGCGGATAAATGCTCCGCTATCTTGATCCTTAAAGCGAAAACCACCCATACGCAGCTCGTCTTCCACTCCTTTAAGATAGTCCCAATCAGATAAGGTATGGCTTGCTTTCCCTTCTGTCTCTAGTGAAGTACGCAAGTCTATCAGTCGTCGCCCCCATCTGTCAGGGAGAGCATCAGAAAAACAACCGAAGATGTGGTTATCTCGGCTATATTGTACTCCAGTATAGGGGCGGAGGTCTTGCCCAAAAGTCAATTTTTAGGAAAGGTTTTGAGCCAGTTTTTTTATCAAACTCAAAAGAAAACACATCAGAGCCTCTTAGGTATTCATGCCCAAGAGTGCCTACCTTCTCTTCCTTATCCAGCCAGTCGAAACTGGCTATCACATCTACTTTTTCCATGTGTTATCTTTTTGAAGCTCGTTTCTTATTCTTAATACCTAAGTCCTGTACCATGTGCCCCAATTCATCATCTTTTGCCAAGTAAAGAATATCATCTTCGAGTTGCAGGGCATTGAGTACTCTCATAACCACGCCAATTGACACTGTAGGTTCACCTTTCTCCAAACGTGAGAGTGTGAGCCTAGTACATTGTGCACGTTGTGCGACTTGATCCATGGTCAGGTCTCTTCGTAATCTGGCGAGGCGAATTTGTTCTCCTACCACACTCAGTTTCTCTTGCAGTGCTCTGGTCATCCAGTTGGCTTTGGTGAATTTTGTCATAATGTATCTTTTGTAATGCGAAGATAAGATAAAAGGTTTAGTTTATAATACTTTATTTATTTTTTTCTTATATTTATTTGATAACTTTTTATTTCAAAGTTAATCAAATATAAAGTTTTGCCCTCACTTTTTGCTACACTATTTACTGATGTAAAATAAATTCACCGCAGAGTTAATTTGAAAAGTAAAATAACCGACTTTTTGAACCCCTTGTTTTTGAACCCCTTGTTTTTGCCCCACTTTTTGCCCCACTTTATTTTTACGAAGTATTAGAACCTAAGTTATCAATAAATAAAATATCAAATCAAATTATATCAGTAACTCCTTGATGTCCTGATAATTTTGATATGATTTGATATATATCTTTAATGATTTTGTATAGAAGTCCACTTTCCTCTCTCTCCGCTTTAGGTACTCTGAACAGACCAACAGAGAAATCCTAACAAAAACGTAAGTATCATAGCTACAAGTAGTTATGATACTTTTCTTTTATATACATTCTTCTTCTCAGAGTACGTACAGAGGGGGTAAATACTCCCTAAATACTCTACAATGGCTACAATCTGGCTACACTTTTTTTGAGGCAAAAATAAAAAAATTGTAGCCAAGAGTTCGTACAGAGTACGCATAGAGTACACGCAAATTGCTGTTATTCAAATAAATATGTCGAACTTTGCAGCGTGGTTACAGAAGTTTATCTCGCTAATAATTCAATCTTTTGGCTACAATTCTATTAGAAGCTGGCTACAATTATTGAATTTTGGCTACAACTTTCCTTTCCATGGCTACAATTAAACAACAGCAGCGCAAATGAAAACCATTTTCAGAGCAGTCTTCTATTTAAGAAGCAACTATGTTAACAAGGAGGGTAAAACACCCGTGATGTTGAGAATCTATCTCAACAACGAACGACTTTCCATTGGCTCAACAGGTATTGCCGTTCTGCAGTCGCAATGGGATAGTGAAAAAGAACGGCTGAAAGGAAGGACTACAGAGGCTCTTTCTACTAATCTCGAGTTGGATAACATCCAAAGCGGATTGCAGACAATCTTCAAAAAGTTGGAAATGACAGATGCCATTTCTTTGGAACGTATCAAGTCGGAGTATCTCGGAAAAAAAGAAGAGGTAGAAACGATGATGACACTCTTCGATAAGCACAACAAAGATATTGCTAAGCAAGTGGGCATATCTGTAAGTGCTGCCACTTTTCAGAAATATAATGTCTGCAAACGACACTTCACGACTTTCTTGCAGGATAAGTACAAACGTTCGGACATACGCTTGTCTGAACTCACCTATATTATCATACACGACTTTGATATTTATCTTCGCACAGTAGTTGGTCAGAACCCAAATACAGCCACCAAGACAATGAAGACTTTCAAGACAATTACGATTTTAGGAAGAAAAATGGGCGTCATCCATCATGATCCTTTTCTTAATCATCGTTTTCACCTTGAGCCAGTCAATCGTGGTTTCTTGACAGATGAAGAGATTTTGAAGATAGCCAATAAAGATCTGGGCATACAGCGTTTGGAATTAGTTCGTGATTTATTCGTTTTCTCATGCTTCACAGGCTTGGCATACATTGATGTGGCCAACCTTACTCCCGAGAACATTGTTACCCTTGACGACAAACAATGGATAATGACCAAACGACAGAAGACGAGTGTTGCAACAAATGTTCTTTTATTGGATATTCCGAAAAATATCATTGAAAAGTATAGTGGCAAGACCTATCGTGATGGTAAACTCTTCCCAATGCTAACCAATCAGCGAACCAATTCATATCTGAAGGAAATTGCAGATATTTGTGGCATTAAAAAGGACCTAACCTTTCACATGGCTCGCCACACATTTGCAACAATGTCATTGAGTAAAGGTGTTTCTATGGAATCAGTTTCTAAGATGCTGGGACATACCAACATTAAAACTACACAAATTTATGCCCGCATTACCAATAAGAAAATAGAACACGATATGGAACAGTTGGCTGGCAAGTTAGACAAGTTCAATGTTGCTATGGGCATCAACTCTAAATAATGTACAACCCTAAACCAAGAAAATTATGACAACAACAAAGAAAGAGCTTTCTTACTTCCGTTTAAAGTTGGAAGCGTATCTTGGAGAGCATTTTCCAGAGAGAGTGAATGAAAATACGTTTGTAACTGCTCGCGCAGACGAAGCATTGGCAGCTTACTGCGATGCTATAGCACAAGGTTTTTCTTACCCAGAAGCAGAGGTAATGGCAAGCGAAGTTCTGTATCAAGGACTGCACTTTTCCAAGTACGACACACTTGTGTCTGTCTTGGAGAATGAGTTCGAGAAAGAACTTCCTTCTCCTCTTCCTGAAAGACTAACACCAATACTTCTGAAGAACAAGGCTGTGCAAAGTGTTTTCGACAAGTATGAGCTGACAGACGATTTTGGCGCAAGTCCGGAGTATGAGAAACTCTACACCGAACTGACAGGGACAATCGTTTTGCTCATAGAGATCAATGGTCTGCCGACCGTCAATAGTGAGAACATGACTTGATGTAACACCATCGGGAGCTTTTTGTAGTGTCAAGAGCCAAGATAAACGCTCCGTCTCACACGCCAAGAGTTTGTGCAAACACTTGGCTCGAAAAAAAGAAATGGCTTTATTCATTGAAAATCTTCACTTCAGCAACTTCACTGCAAGTTTGTAAGTGAGCATAATTCGAGAATTTGATAAATCCCACTGCTCAACTTCCTTCCGTATCAATTCCGAATGCTTCTTGCTTATATCTCTCAAAGCATTTCCTACGGATTTGCGAAGATATTCGCTTTCGTGGGTTTTGTGTTTACTTATTAACGCAATAGCAACTGATGGGTTCTCCTTGAAGAATGGACGACTCGTCCAAATTCTCAATCCCTCCGTTACCGCACGAATAACATTCGGATTGTTATCATTCAGCCATTCTTCGATGAGAGGTAAAGAAACTTCATATCCTCTGTGTTTGCAGACTTCATCGAAAGCCTTTGCAAGCATTTCTTGCACACGCCAATTCTCGTCGGTGCTTATTCGCTCTTTCAGAAAACGAAGTGCGTTATTATCTTCTGTTGCCAATCTGCCCAATATCGTTGTTGCCAACATTCGGGCTTGATAGGCTTCATGCTCAAACAACGTGAGTGCAACTTCAAAACATTGTTCCTTTGAGTATATCGAAAGGATTTCATCAGCTCCGTTGAGGATATGTTGAAATCCGTGTTCGACTTCTAAGATTCTACTTAATACGTTATCTACGCTCATAGCTTAACTTCTGTTTCTTTTCAACAATCGCGACGACAGACTTCGTCTATTGCCGCTAACTAATTATTACGAATTTTCTTCCAAAGTACTGCCTTTGATGCTTCGCCACCTGTCAATGGGAGGACTTTTCCTTATCGGCTGGCATGTTCTTAGGTTTTCAACGGCAAATATACGAAAATATGATGTCATTTCCAACTAAATATGGCGACATACTTGCAAGAATATGACGACAAATTCTTCAGTCCTCCCCCAACCCACTAAATCAGTCCTTCTTTTCCCAGATGCTTTGGAGGTGGTACAAAGTCGTGGGGTATGCAACAAGAATACGGAATATCACGAGCAAATTGTAAACCTTGTCAATGCCAATCGAGGTCTTATAAGCCGAAGAATGAAAGCAACAGCATAAAGTATGAACCATTAAATTATCAGAGATATGAAGACAGAGATTGAGGACATCATCTACAACTATGCGGATGAATTGAAAATTGGCGGACAAGGTGAAAGCCAAATACTGCATATTCTCATTAGGGTTATTAATTAACCATATCCAAATCTACAGAAGAGGTTTGTCAGTTTCTTCAAAAAGGGTCTACCTTTTCGGCAAAAAAGGTAGACCTTTTTAATAGAAAAGGTAGACCCTTTTGGCGAAAAAGGTAGACCTTTTTCTGATAATAGGTAGATAGTTTTACTCGTTTAGGTGAACCCTTTTGCGAAAAAGGGTTGATAATTGTCAAAAAAAGTATGTGTTTTTTCTTGGAGATAGTCAAGAATTTTCTTACCTTTGTGATATAAATCTACTAACAAGCCTGAGGAGGATAAAGCCCCAGCCTCCAAAGGCTTAACAATCGGGGGCAACACTAGTTACTATGGCGAACAGACCCATTGCTTATACGCTAAAGGAGCGTAAAGGAACAGTTGGAAATTTGAAAGGGAAAATCGTTGTGCAGGCACATCCTACAGGACGAAAGAGAGTTGATCATCGTAGCTTCTGTGATGAAGTGGCACACGCTACAACGTTCACAGGTGCAGAAGTCGAGGCTGTTCTCAGACTTGCAGCTGAGATAGCAAAAAAGCACGTTGAGAACGGAGACATTGTGGACTTCGGAGACATCGGGACACTTACACCTTCTTTCCAGAGTAAATTGGTTGAGAAGGGAAAAACGGAGTTCAACCCAAAGGTTCATATTACAAAACCTGTGGTACATCTCACTCCCTCAAAGAAGTATTTTACACTTACTGGCGTGAGCTACGAACGTGTTTCAGCACCTGACAAGAAGTCTGGTGAGGAACATCCCAATCCAGGACCTCAACCAGAACCACATCCATAAAATAAGATGTGTGTGTGATTGCTAACTATAAAATTGATGCGTGGAGACGATGTACTCCACGCATCAATTTTATTTAGTAGTATGACTACTATTTTACAAATCCATTCTTATAAAAGTCATACCAAGCTGCAATCTTTCCGAGGTATTGGCTTTCAGAAGTGAGAGCATTTCTCGAGTGAATTCCAAATGACCGACACCATTTGCTGTAACAATATTCTTATCACTCACTGCCTGTGCGTTCACATATCCTGTTTCGTTCGTGTATCTTTCACCACCCCATTGTTTAAGTTGGTCGAGGCCATTACCCGTATGTTTTACGTTGTTCAAGAAGCCATGAGCACACAGAAACGATGCTCCGTTGCATATAGCTCCTACGGGTTTGCCCTTATCCAATGCTTCTTGTACCAATGGCGCAACAAGTTCTGCTTCAGGTGAATCCCATCGATTGCCACCAATAAGGACTAAGGCTGCATAGTCTTTGGGCATATTCTCAAAAGAATAGTCGGGCACCGTTTTGAATCCACCAATGGAACAGACTGCATCTAATGTCGGAGCAACTGTATACACTCTGTACTTGATTTCACTACCTGGTATTACGCCAACATGAAGGGCTGTGAGAGAAAAAGCACCTTCCCAATCTGTGTACTCATTCAATAAGACGAAGAGTACCTTTTTGTTTCTTTTATTCATTGCTTATCCTATTTAATCGTAATACAAAGTTACAATTTTTTTCAGCAAAAATAGAAGTAACATCATGGGAATAACTCTTGGTTTAATATAGTTAGATGATAAAGAACAATGCAAACTCAATCTTTCGCCGTTTACTGGCTATTATTTTTCTATTTTACCCAAACGACAAAGCAATCAAAAAGAATAATGACGATTGAGAAAAAGTAAAATATGACGTTTAAGAAAAAGCATTTGTGTTAAAAATTCTCCGTACCTTTGCGCTCAGGAAACAACAAATGGGATATGGAAATAAAAGTGTATAATGGTATGGATTTCGATCAGGATATCAGCGTAAACAATTACGCAGATACTTTTTTCTTATGTCACGTGGGCAAGAATAAGCTTTGTGAAAATATGGTGACAGAGCATACGTTGGTCTATATGGTAAGTGGAGAGATGGACGTTTTCCTGCCTGATGGAAGGACGATTCATTATAAGAAAGGGGATACAGCCTTCCTTCGTCGCAATCATAAAGTGAACAAAGAAAAGCATCCGAATGCCAAAGGAGAACCATTCGTGGGTTTATTCCTGCATCTTGATGCTGACTTCCTAAAGCGGATAAGGAAGGAGCAGAACATTGCTGTACCTCAGAATGAGAACCTGAGAATCACCAAGCAGAATGTGTTTACACTTCCTCAACATCCTTTTTTGGATAGTCTGTTTCAGAGTTTGATAGGTTATTTCAATTCTGACATTTATCCTTCTAAGGAACTAATGGAAAGTAAACTGCGTGAGGCAGTCTTCGTCTTACTTCAGTTACGCCCAGAGTTGGTGCCTGTTCTCTTCGATTTTGTACAGCAATGGAAGATTGATGTGAAGGAGTTTATGGAGGAAAACTACAAGAGTGACCTTACTGTAGAGCAGTTTGCACATTACACAGGACGCAGCTTGACAAGTTTCAAGAAAGATTTTGATGAGGCTTTCCACCTCACCCCTCAACGCTGGATTACACGCAGAAGACTTGCTGAAGCCAAGCGAATAATGGAAGAAAACAAGAAGACAGCTAACGAAGTGTATATGAAAGTAGGCTTCAAAAACCTCAGTCATTTCTCCACAGCATTCAAGAAAGAGTATGGTTTTCCTCCTTCGCAACTGATAGCAGGATAAAAAAAGAGGGATGGAATTAAACCTTCTTTATTTCTCATCGTCATATAGATGGTTTTGGTAGAAACCAGGGCATTCAATCTCAGCCGAAGTAACTCCATTTTTGTTCATACACGTGTGTATGAATATGTGATAGTAGTAATATTTAGGAGTCAAAACAATGAAGAAGATTTTATTATTTGTGATGGGACTTGTGATGAATATGGTTCCTGTTATGGCAGAAGGTGCTGCCTATTCTACAGAGTATGTAAAGTTAAGTCATCAGTCGGCTGTGGTTTATCAGCCAACAACTAAAACTACCAAAACTGGTATCGGTGTTGTTGTAATGCACTCTGATGAGGATTATATGGGCTTTCTGCCCAATCCAGAGTTGGCAAAGCGTGGCTATACCGTCATTGCGACAGCACCGGAAGAGGGAAAATTAATCAGTGAGAAACTATTGAACATCAAGGCTTGTGTAGCATATCTTCGTCAGCAACCAGATATCAAGAAGGTTATACTGTTAGAACACTCTGGTGGTGCAACCGTAATGACTGCCTATCAGTTGGTAGCAGAAAAAGGTAAGGAAGCATTTGAAGGAAAACTCTATAACGACTGGTCAGAAAGCTTTCCAACCTGCCTAAGGCGGATGGTGTTATGTTGCTTGATGCCAACTTCGGCAATTCTGTGATGACACTTCTAAGTTTAGATCCGAACATTACAGAACAAGATAAGGGTAACAATGTGACAATCCGCTACAACCTAAAGGATACAGCGAATGGTTATGTGGCTGGTGGCAATTCCATTTATAAGAATTCTTTTGTTTCAAGTTATAACCAAGCACAGCGAAGCCGTTTGCTTACATTAATGGAAATGGCAAACGAGAGGTTAGCTCAGATAGAGGCAGGCAAAGGCAAGTTCTCTGATGACTAACCCTTCGTTGTGGCAGGTGCTGCTCAGATGCGATTCTATAACAAACTCTTCCCACAAGATCTCTCCTTGCTTTCACATACCAAACAGGCGTGGCCAATCATCAAAGCAGATGGAAGTGTTAAGAATGAAATAGTGAAAAGCGTAAGGGTTCCATTCGGTATGATTGGAGGTTCTGACCGTCTGACAGCTTCTCTGAATACTACTGTAAGGGGATTTCTCAGTACCTGTGCCATCACTACGGATGCCAACTTCCGTGTTAATGAGAATGGATTGCAGGGAATACATTGGACTTCCAATATCAATAACCCTATTGGCAATAGTGAGGGCATTACCGTTCCTTGTTTGTTTATGGGTATGACAGGTAGCTATGAGTATTTAGCAGCAGAGGAAATCTATCATCATAGTGCATCAACTGATAAGAGCATAGCATTCGTTGAGGGTGCCAGTCATAACTTCACTCCAGACAGAGATGCGGAAAAGTATAACAATACCAGTTATGGCGACACCGTGAAGCATCTCTTTGATTATGTTGATAACTGGTTGAACAGTCGATTCAATAAGTAATATCAGTGACTATCGTTATAGTAAGTTATGTTAGGTTTCGTTAGAAGATAAGAAGTAATAAACGATAAGAAATTAAGAATAAGATATGAGACGTATATTATTATCACTGATATTAGCTTTGTCAATGCTGAATATCAATGCACAGACAGAGAATGGCTTTAAGGCAATTGAAGTGCTGGATAGCTTTGAGATAAATCCTTTTACTTACTTTAGATGCCCCAATTCTTGCTGCAGGTGATAAGGATAGTTATAATGCTATGACTATTGGCTGGGGCGGAATGGGAACACTTTGGGGAAGAAACCGCCCAGTTGTGACAGTATATGTGGCACCGAAGAGATTTACACACCAATTCATGGAGAAGTCGAGATACTTCACCGTGATGCAGTTCTCTGATATTAATGTGGTACAGTATATGGGTAAGCATAGCGGTCGTGATGGTGACAAGGCGAAAGCATTAGGTTTGCATGTGGCTTATACCAAGAATGGCACTCCTTATTTCAAGGAAGCCGATGCGGTGATAGAGTGTGAGATTATGTATGGCGCACCCTTTGAGGAGAAGAACTTCCGCAATGATGTTCCAAAGAAGACATACAGCAACTTCCCCGCAGGTATTCACTCGATGTATATTGGTGAGGTTGTAGGTGCGTGGAAGAAATAAAAACCTCTCTCATATCAGACATTAAAGCTGATGTTGAAGGTGTATGAAGGAAGATTATAAGACAATAACATGAGCAATTATTCAGGAAAACTACAGCAGTTGCTATCTTTGCTGACCTGTGTTCTGCTGGTTATGGCAGTCAGTGTCCGTAGAGACGGAAAGGTAGTAGGACATGAACTGAAGCAGCAACAGACAGATTCGGTAAAGACAGAGACGATGGTTGTCCTTGAGGATGGTTCAGTACGGCTGAATACTACTGAACTTGGTAAGGACATCATAGGTTACGGAGGAACAGTACCCTTGGAGATTACCTTGGAAAATGGTAAGGTAAAGAGTGTCAAGGCACTTGAAAATTCAGAGACACCCGACTTCTTTAAGGAGGCTTCAGCACTTCTTACCAAGTGGAACGGACGTACTGTTGAAGAGGCACAGAAGCTGAAAGTGGATGCCGTATCAGGTGCTACATTCTCGTCAAAGGCCATCATTGGCAACGTACAACGTGGTCTTCAGTATGCTGCAAGAATCCTGTACAGGATTCAATATGGGCGGAGATGGACTTCTCAAGCAAGGCTATAGCAGGACTGATAGTAGTACTTTTGGCTGCCATCGTACCGCTCTTTGTCAAGGATAGACGATACAGAATAAGCCAACAGATACTCAACGTGATAGTATTGGGCTTCTGGTGTGGCTCGTTCCTGAACTATACATCAATCGTTAGTTATATGTCAAATGGTATGAATGTGCTAACATTGATAGTACCCGTCATTATGCTTATCACCGCATTTGTGTATCCACTCTTTGGCAAGAAGTCATACTATTGCACGCACGTATGTCCTTTTGGTTCGTTGCAAGAGCTTGCAGGGAAATGTGTAGGCTATAAAATCAAAATGAAACCAAAGACGGCTAAACGTTTAGATATGTTCCGACAGCTGCTGTGGGCAGTCCTTATGCTATGTTTGTGGACAGGTGTATGGTTCGATGGGATTGATTATGAGCCATTCTCGGCATTCGTATTTCAGTCAGCTTCATGGGTAGTTATCACCATTGCTGTCGTCTTTGTGGCACTCTCCACGGTGATTGTGCGACCTTACTGTCGCTTTGTTTGCCCAACAGGTTTGCTCTTTAAATATAGTCAACAGTCAACTTCAAAAAACAAGAAATAACCGATATGAAGATTTCAATGATTATGAATGCAGTGCTTGCCATTGCACTTGTGTTCCTTAGTTATAAACTTGCTGTAACAGGGAATGACAACGGTAAGGAACAAGATGGCTCCGAGGCAGTACTCAATACGATTCTCAAGCGCACATCTATCCGCTCTTATAAGAACAAACCTGTTGAAAAGGAGGAGATAGAAAAACTGCTTCGTGCAGGAATGGCTGCGCCAACAGCTATGAACAAACAGCCTTGGCATTTTGTCGTTGTTACGGATAAAGGGCAGCTACAAAAGCTTTCTGAGGCTAATCCCTATGCTGCTATGGCTGCAAAGGCTCCACTGGCTATTGTCGTTTGTGGTGATATGAACAAGGCTGCTGAAGGTAATGCGCGTGAGTTCTGGATTCAGGATTGCTCTGCAGCGACAGAGAATATTCTCTTGGCTACTACAGGAATGGGACTTGGAGCCGTGTGGACGGGTACCTATCCTTCAAAGAACGTTGTGCTGACGTAGCTAAAGTACTCGGACTCCCAGAGTCGTTAATTCCACTGAACACGATCGTTATTGGTTATCCTGATGCTGATGTGAGTCCGAAGGATAAATGGAATACGGAGAATATTTCATACAATACCTATGGTGAGGAGTAATAAGCGTAAGATATAAAAGTAATTTCAATAAAACAATAAATATGAAGAAACTAATGATTGCATCCTTAGGAATGATGCTCGCAATAAATATGAATGCTGCTAAGAAACCAAAGACAAACGCTCTGCAGTTTAATCCTGAGAGTGGAGTGGAGGCATCGTTGATAATGCCTAATGGCAAAGTGGTGAATTACACGGCTTATAACAAACTTTATTTTGTTACCAACGTAGAGGATTCTACCTATCAGTATATGAATATCTTTGTACCAGAAGGGGCTAACGAGCAGACACCTATCTTCCTCCGTACCTACGTGGGGGGATATATGCCAAGTCAGGCAGGTAACCCACAAGCACAGGATGCCAGCGGACGTGCTTTGGCTGAGGGCTATGTTCTCGTCATTCCCGGTAGCCGTGGTCGTACTTCTACCGTAAAGAAAGGAAAGAAGACGGTTTATACTGGTCGTGCTCCAAAGGCGCTACTCGACTTAAAAGCGGCTATCCGTTACCTGCGTCACTTTGACAACTTGATACCGGGTAATACGGAGAAGATTATTACTGACGGTACAAGTGCAGGTGGAGCAATGTCGAGTTTGATGGGTGCAACAGGCAACAACCCGGCTTATGAGCCACTGCTCAAGGCAATGGGTGCCGCAAATGAGCGTGATGATGTCTTTGCCAGTGTATGCTATTGCCCGATTACCGACCTTGATCATGCAGATATGGCATATGAATGGTTGTATGGCAATACTGATAGTCGTAAGAGCCTTGCTGCAAGTAAGCAGACTCTGATTAAGGAATTAGCGGCACAGTTCCCATCTTATATCAACTCACTCGGCTTGAAAAAGACAGATGGTACATTGCTCAATGCCGACAACTATCTTGACTATATCAAGCAGATTATCATCCGTAGTGCTCAGGATGCTAAAGATGCAGGTGCAGACATTCCTGACTCTATCGGCTTTACATTCAGCAGTGAGGCGGCTTTTCAAGCTCCTATCAATGGCGGTGTAGGTATGGCAAGACCCGCAGGAATGGGTGGCGGAAAAAGGGTTGGTGAATACATCACAGACCTTGATATGAACAAGTATCTTAACTACGTAGTAAGTACGCAAGCCCTCAAGGGTGTGCCATCTTTTGACAGCTACAATGTAGACGGAGCAGCTGCAAGTGGTGAGAATGGTGAGTTTGGAAACGAGCAAGGTTCTGATGTTAACTTTACTGCATGGGCTGCTGCAAAGACCGGCAGCACATTGTCTGACGAGGTGAAGGAGAATGTCCGCCTGCTGAACCCTATGTATTTCATCGGTGATGCAGCTTCCTCTGTTGCTCCTCACTGGTATATCCGACATGGTGCACGCGACCGTGACACTGCTTTCCCTATCGCCATTAATCTGGCGACAAAACTGCAGAACGCAGGTAAGGATGTTAACTTCAAGCTACCTTGGAACCGTCCTCACAGTGGCGACTATGCCCTGAAAGAACTCTTCAGCTGGATAGCTAAGATTGTAAAATAAAGCAATGAGCGATAAATATACATTCCTGACCCAGGCGCCTGTCCATCGTGTGATAGGCGCCATGGCTATACCTACCATCATCTCTATGCTGCTGACCAGTATGTATAATCTGGTCGACACGTTTTTCGTAGGTAAGATTAATACGCAATCCACTGCTGCGGTAGGTATCGTTTTCAGTGTGATGTTCTTCATACAGGCCTTTTCCTTTTTTTCTTTGGTAATGGTTCGGGCAATTATATTTCCCGTCAGTTGGGTCGCTCAGAATACTAAGGATGCAGAGGTGATGGCAAGTACTGGACTTTTCTACACACTAGTATTCTCACTGATTGTCATGCTACTTGGATGGATTTTCCTTGAGCCTATCAGCATTCTTTTAGGTAGTACGCCAACAATCCTACCTTATACTCGTCAATATCTGGGCATAAGTCTGCTGGGTACTCCCTTCATCATGGGTACTTTCTGCATCAATAATCAAATGCGTTTTCAGGGTTTTACGAAGTATTCTGTTTATGGTGCTATCAGCGGATCGATTATCAACTGCCTCCTCGACCCTGTATTCATTTTTGGTTTTTCTATGGGTGTAAGCGGCGCTGCAGTGGCTTCAGTCATAGGTCAGATATGTGGATTTGTTATCCTGCTGATAATGAGTCAGAAGGAAGGTGTGATATATTATACTCATCGTCGTATCTCATTCGAGGGACGATTTGTAAAAGAAATCATAGCTGGTGGAACTCCCTCAATTTCTCGTCAGGGCTTGGCAAGTGTCAGTACGATAGCCCTTAACAGCGTAGCTGGTAATTATGGCGATGCGGCTATTGCTGCAATGAGTATCGTGACGCGCATCAGTATGTTTATATTCAGCGTCATTGTTGGATTAGGACAGGGCTTCCAACCGATGTGTGGATTCTGTTATGGAGCAAAACTATATGACAGAGTGAAGGAGGGATTCTGGTTTAGTACGAAGATTGGAACACTCTTCCTATTGTTCTGGTCGGTGGTTCTTATCATCTTCAGCGGTGAAGTGGTCTCACTCTTCCGTGATGATCCAGAGGTAATAGCCATCGGTATTCCTGCATTACGCTATCAGATGATTATTTTCCCAGCCTGCAGTTTTATGATGATGGCAAACATGATGATGCAGACGTGTAGAAAGACTGTCCGTGCGAACATCCTTGCTGCTTCTCGCCAAGGTCTGTTCTTCATACCGCTGATATTTGTGCTGCCTTACTTCTACGGACTCTTTGGGGTTGAGATTTGTCAGGCTGTAAGTGACGTTATCTCACTAATCGTGACAATCCCTATTGTGTGGACAGCCTTCAAAGAAATGAGATAAAAGTTGTATAAGCAAACAACTTTGTCGTAATTTTTCACATCCTCGATTTCAAAAGGGCGTTAATAGCATTTGTGTTTGTCGGCAAATCATCTTCATCCAGTTTTTGAAGGAATTCGATTGTAGGTTCGTCCTTCAGCAGAATCAAACTTTGTCTAACAATTTATTGATAATCTTGACTTTGTTGAGGTTGAGCTGTTCCGATTGCTTTTTACCAGACATAACTTTTACTTCGGAATATGCTGAATGTAGGAGAGGACGAACAACCTCATATAGTTCAACTTTTTCTTTAGATACCTTATTCATCATTTTTGATATTTAAGAGGCATGTATGTCCTGATGTCATTCTTTTTCTTTATTACCATCGACATTCCAATACCAACGTCCTGAAAAACATATGAACATTATTTTTTTCTCAGTTCTTCCATGCAATTGATATATTGGCTGATAATCATTGCAACATCTCCATAGTTAGGCAAAAGCATCTATATCAAACACTTCAAAACCATCAAAAGGTTTCATATCTCCAAGGATGTCATTTGCTGTTACAAGTACCTTGTTGATAAGTTTAAGTTTGAACTCATTAACTTCTGCCTTGGGGGTCTTTTTTTGACCAGTACGGCAACTTCGTCATGTAAGGCTTGCAACTGAGTTGCAGTCTTATCGAACTTCAAAATTTCTTCTTTTGTCATTCTAATACTATTTTAATTCGGACACAATCTTGTAAATTCAACATATTTCTTTTTAATAACTTCAATTGGCTTCCTTTGCTCATTGGAGTTGATATTCTGCATTAACTTCAAATCATCGTCTGTCATTATCAAAATACAGCGCCGTTGTCCTGACCAAAGGTCTATTGTGTTTTGAAGCATTTGTTTTGAAGGTTTGTTCCTTGTAAAAAGAATGCCAAAACGTCCAAAATTTCCAGACATGTAACGATTGAGCTGATTGATATGTTCTCGTTCTATCGAGTGAACATTTTTCAATTCCACAACAATTTGTCGGCAATCATACACATCGTACAGTTCTTTGAGGAAGTCAGTGTCGATGTTGTTGTAGAAGATTAAATCACGGATTTGGGTTCCTGACTCAATTCTACTCTGTTCTTGTGCAAAATCCAAATGAGGATATAGTAAAGAAGTCAAGACCTGCCCCATCAATTCCTCATATTTTTTATCTGCATTGTCTTTCTTGCCTGTATATAGTTTTGTAATAGAACAGACTTTCCTTCTTGCAGATTCTTTGCTTATTTTTGAGAACAGAGGGTCGTTCTTGCAATCATCTTTTGCAAGTTCCTTAATGGAAATGTATTTTCCTACTTGGTCGAAATGATGCCTATTATACTCCAGTATTTGGATGCGATTTTTAATGCCGTCATATTCCTTATTTATATCAGCAATAATATAGTCCTTATAGTAGCTGTCATAGTTTAGCCACGGTGAAAACCTCAGCCAACGCTTGGGTACAAACAGAATGCTTTGTTCCGTTTTTTCGTTGATTGGCAAATTTGTTGTTTCTTCAACTATGCTCTTCTTTTTCGTGTCATAATACGATATTTTAGACAAACTGAGAGGTATGCCATACTTTTTACACTCTTGTATTGTGTAGTCAATGAGAAAGGATTTCATCAGAGAACATGCAATATCCCTAATCCTATCTTTTAGAAAATGTCCTGTACCAGTAACTGTATCTGCTCAATATGCTTAAATCCCAACTGCGACACTTGGGTAATTGCCTGAAACAAGTCAAGAACTTCTTTTGCTTTTGCCGTTGAGATAGGCCGCCCCATACGCTTGTTCGATGTGCCTAATCCAACCTCAGCGCATTCACTGAGATAAATTAAGGTCTCAATAGCTTTATCTTGCTTATCGTCCAAATACATTCGCCCCAATTCATTGAATGCGGTAATCACCGATAAATGTTGTCCGTTATCCATTTGTGATGGTGACTTCCACAAGAGAAATGGGTCAACATATAGAGGTATATCTTCGTCCATATATGCGATAGCGAAGTCTACCTTGCTTTGTAACAAGGGAATTCCATAATGATCAGATAATCGAGGTCGAATAAAATCTGTTGTATCAACCATAATATTTTTATTAACGGTTAGATGTAAACTTGCACCTTGGATAGTTAGAACACCCAAAGAAACATCCGTATCTACCTTGCCTTTCTACAAGTCGTCCTCCGCACCTTGGGCATACACCGTGTTGGATTTTATTTTGGCTATCGTATTGCTTGCGAAGTGCATTGTACTTGTGTTCGCATGTAGCACCTTTTTCCAAAGTCTTGCTATTGCTCTCAATGATACTAATAATTTTCTCTTTAATCTCTTGGCTAATTGCAGGAATTTTATATTGCAAAATTGCATCTTTTAAGCAGCAACGATTCACCACAATATAGGTGTTAACATTTACCTTCAGTTCTGCCTCGTTGTTGAAGCACACAATCGGAATAAATGGAATGTTCCCTAAATCTTTCAGCATGAACTTCAAGAAACGCACATGGCCATCATTTTGCAGAAGTGGGCTGTAAAAGGTTGACTTGTGTCCGTATATGCTTTGCGTCCAATATTCGGTGCTCTCCCCACCGAAATCCAACCTTTGTAGCCTTTGGTTTCAATAACAAAAACGGCATAAGGTGATACAACGATATGGTCGATTTGCGTTGACCTACCATTACTCACAAAGAGTACATCGTCTATGACGTGATATTCCTCTGGTAGCTGCATCAATTTATGATGCACCATTTTCTCCGCAATCTTACCTCTGTTGAAGCGAAGGTAAAGCATTGCAGAGAAAACCAGAATTACTATGAGTGCAGGTAGGAACATGAATCGTTATTGTTATTCTCCAGGAAATTTATAAACTTTCATCAACTCGTCTACCAAGGTTGCGGTGCGGGTCTTGATATCATCGACTGTCCATTTATCCATTGTAGCTATTTCACGGTTGATGTCAAGACCATTCTTGTAACCGATGAAACGCTGACCATCTTTGCTTTTACGGTCACGTTTTTCCTCGAATGACTTGTTTCCCAGTGTACTATTATAGCCTGTAATGGTAAGGTTTCCGATTTTATGAGTGTACTCTTCGAGATACTGTTTTGCCAGTTCCTTATCGCCATCTGCAATCATATTTACCCAACTTTCAGGGATATTCTGCCCCTCTGGGAAGATATGCTCAATAGTCCATACAAACACTTTCTTATCGGTGCGACGCCAAAGGTCGGTCCAAGTCTCTTGCGTCATAGCAGCTTTCTGCAAGTTTACAAAGAATGTAGCGTGTTGCGCCAACATTATCTTTTGTAAACATCGCCCTCCAAACTGCGACGGAACTGCTCGTCAGATGCGCAGTTGGTTGGTGTGCTTAATATGTCAATAATAATCGATACCACTTTGCCACCAGTCGCTTGTGCTTCTTCCAACTTACTGATTATATCCATAAAGATGCGTGTAAGGTCGCGAGTGTTAGGATAGTCAGTAATATTACGGCGAACAAAGTACTTGGCAAGCAAGCGGATTATCAAGTTGATTTGTTCCTCTGAAACTGCAAATTCCTCCTTGTTGCGTATTAAGTACATGAGCAACAAATAGGATGGTGCACCTTGAATGTAGTCAAGGTCTTCCAACGCTTTGTGATATGGATTCTCAATAATATCTTGTAAGATAAGCCATGAGTAGATTTGACCACATTGTAAAATGTCGTCAAGGAACGAGGGAAGGTCTTTGTTGATTAGGCTTTCGAATATATTAAGTAAGTTCGAGCGTGTAGCCACAACGCCCAATGGGTCTTTCTTGCGGTCAGCGTCACTTTGAAAGGCTCGTTCAAACGGTGTTTGAAGGCATTATAGTAATGGCGGAAGAAGCGTTCCTGTATGCTATAATCTTCTGAAAGGTTTCCGAGCAGCGTTTGCCAGCGATTAAAGCAATCATCAATTGTAAGGTTATTCCCCTCTGCCTTTGCCATGATAAGGTTTTTCATCAAGTCAATAGCTGTGAGTGGTGTTCCTCGATTGTTTAGCGATTCAAACAGCACATAAGCATCAGAGTGTGAAGAAACCTCAATCTTCACCAACATGGCTTGTTTCACCTTGTTGTATTTTCCCAACAGGAAGTCTACAACACTTTCATCATTCAATGACTCAATCTCTTTGTCAATACGTTTCAAAAAGTAATTATAGCAACGTGCAATCTTGCGTTGTGCATAATAAGGATGCTTGAAGCAGATGCTTTGCGTAACGCAACGCCATTCATCAGATGATTGAAATCGTCTAAGTTATAGTTCTGCACCTGAGGTACAAGTTTCATCTCATTGGGAGAGTTCTTGCTCTTCAATGATTTTCTCAACGACGGCAAAACATCTTCGTCATCCTCGCTCATTTCATCCTTGTGTTCTTTCAGGCGCGTATATATGGCTGTAAGGAACAAACTGATGGTGGTTAGTCGTTGCTGTCCGTCAATCACCTCTAAATATGGATTGATTGCATCACCCAGTGGGATGCAGATAATAGATCCGATGAAATATTCATCGTTATTCTCACTGATGTCGTCGTAGAGTGCTTCCCACTCACGATAACTCCATGTGTATTCACGCTGATACTTGGGGATGGTGTAATAGAAATTTCCATCCGCAGAAAGTGTCTCGTAGATATGATATTTGTTTACGCTCTGAATCATACAAAAAAATAATCTGTTTGTACAGAGGAATGTTATAATTAGAGATTTAACTTGCTGATTATTTCATTCCATGCAGCCTGCTGAGGATATTTTTACATTTTCATCATTCTTCATCAAATTAACGTAGTGTTCGATGAAATCTGAAGGATCACTCAGTAAGCGCAAGTAGTACTTTTAGTGATGTGTACACACCGTTTACTATCACCTGACATCCGTGTTTCCTCGCTATTGATTTAATCTCTTCCTCAATAGGACTCCAATCTGCTTTACTCATATCTGCGGTGGTCAGGAGATAATACCTATTGGTATGCTGTGACATGAATTTGGTGTAGGCATGTTCAACCAAATCCTTGGTTATTTCGATATTGTGTTTGATTTCCACCCTTCAAATGCCTCTCCATTGATATCATTTATCTGTATGTCGCCAATTTGACCTGATTGAGAATCCGCAGAAGTGTGAGATTCAAGAGGACACAATTGCTTATCATGAAAAACGTGACACTTCTTTCATCATACATTCGTATGCCGCATATATGGCAAGTGTCGGAAGGCGAGATGCACCGTGTCCTTGATATGGATAATCAAAGTGTTGGTGTAGTACCTCAATGATGTTTGAGATAGAAAGACTATGTGGCTTTGCTAAGTCAATGTTATGGCTATCTCTCTGCCTTATCAACAAGACAAAGAAATAAGTAAGAATAGATTTCGCATCTACTCCGTTTACCTGTACCTCATTTATGAGTTGCAGGAAAGCGTTTTTCAGTGAGGTCGGCTTTATAGCCCCAGGATAATTCAAGTCATATGGAACTTTCTGTTCGAGACTCCTTGTTAACCATCCAGACTCAGCCATGGCAGGAAAGTTCTTCTCCTTAATAAAAGGAGTAATAAACTTCGAGTCAATAGTTCTTCCCGAGAAATTGCCAATATCTTTTTGATGATATCGGATGTCATCTTCAGGAACAACTATTTTGTGTGCCATCAGAGTTATAATTACTGCTAAAACAGCTTTACTGTTTTCTGCTTTATCAACAATGGTTTCTATGTAGCCCTTTACTTCATTGCTGAAAGTAAATGTCTCGTCGACATTCTGTATCTGCTCGGCAGAAGAATATGCGTCGTCGAGTATTTGTCTATAATTCGTCATCTTATAACAATTGTCTTTTTATTTCATTTCCTATTGCTTCAATCATGCTTACACACACAGAGTTCCCTAATTGCTTGTATTGAGCTCCAACAGCACTAACGCGAACAAAATTGTCAGGGAAACCCATTATGCGCCAGCACTCATTAATGGTAAGTTTCCTGACACGATTGTCCTTTGTCAGAACAAAGAATCTACCAGATGATTCCTGTGACGGGAGTGTCGGATGTGTACCATAAATAGAGTAAATCCTATTTGGTTGCTTGTGAACTCTTGAAAGATGTTCTGTACCAGGGCGAACGCCAGCCTTTCTGATGGCTTTGTTTCTATACCCCGCAAATATCAAACCTGCTTGAGTCTGATGGGTTTCTTCGAGCAAAGTGTATTCAGAGGGATCTAAATACTCGAAATCACCTGATTCGTCCAAGAAGTTAACTAATGGTTTTCTCGGTTGTTTAACCAACCTTGAAAAAACAAATGGCTGTTTCAAAGAACCAATGATGATTATTCTTTCTCTGTTCTGTGGAACTCCGAAATCAGCAGCATTTAGAATTTTCCATTCAGTATGATATCCAAGTTCCTTTAATTTCTCCAAAATAACTTCAAGTGTGTGTCCCCCGTCGTGATATTGTAAATGTTTCACGTTCTCTAAGAAAACAACAGAAGGATGTTTTCTTTCTAATATTTGACAAACATCAAAGAAAAGAGTGCCTCGTGTGTCTGCAAATCCTTTTTGCTTACCAGAAATGCTGAATGGCTGGCATGGAAAACCAGCACACAAGACATCAAAATTATCTGGAATATAACTTTTTGTAGATTCCTTTGTAATATCGCCAAAAGGCATCTCTCCATAGTTTGCCAAATATGTTTGTTGAGCATTTGGCTCAAATTCAGAAGAGTAGACACATCTGCCTCCTATTCTTTGCAAGGCAAGTCTGAATCCACCTACACCAGCAAATAAATCTATAAATTTGAAATCTGTTTGCTTTGGTGCAGAAAAAGGAATATTAAATAAATCTTGGAAGAGGCTATACTGAAGAGGATTCTCAGCAACCATGTTGAGATATTCTTCTGTAATCTCAATATTCCCTTTTTTGTATTCTAAGAATTCTTTGAGCAATAGTAATATCTCATTTCTATCCTCATCTTCATATTTGCCAGTTGCCTTGATGGAATGTAATTTATGGCTTATGACAGCCATGGCATTCTCATACGAGGTTTCATCATAAATCTTAACTCTACCATCTATGGCGGAGGGAAAGTTTTCCATATTGATTTTACTTGTCATCGCAGTTTATCCAGGGTCAACGCTTGTATCAATAAATTTCTCCATCTCGGTATCTAATAACATGCTCATTTGGACAAGTTGTGAAATTGAAGGCTGTATCCGATTTGTACACCATCTCGAAACCGTCATGTCTGTCACGCCCATTTCCGTTGCAAGCCAATGATTTGTAACATTCTTCTCAGCCAAAATTATTCTTAACCTATTTGGGTATAATTTTTTTACCATAAGTTATATATCTATTTGTGTGCAAATATACACAAAAAAGGATATAATCGGTGTGATGACTTAGTTTTTTTTTCATTAGATGCGAAAAAACGACAAGAAGGATAACTTTCTTGCCGAAATGAGAACAATAACATCGTAACGTTTGAGGAGAAACAAAGCGACGTTTGAGCCTAAACGATACATCGTTTGGAGCGAAATAAAGCATCGTTTGGGGAGGGCTGATAGTTAGGCGGTTAGAGAATACCGCTGACAGGCACGCTGACAGTATCGCGGACTGGGAATTTTTCGCAGCCGATATAAAGCGTGTCGAATGCGTCGGAGCCGTCGGTGCAGTGCTCTAAAAGGTCTTCTTCTGATTCGGCGAGCTTCTCGCCTGACTTGTCCTTGCGGAAGCCTCTGCGTCCTCTTGACACTCCTGCCGACTGGATGACAAGGATGAGGTCGGGATTGTTGGAGCGGTTGAAAAAGGGACATAAGGCGTTGTTTGCCAGCGAAGCCCTGACTGATGAGCTGGTGTTGCTCGTTGAGACGCATTGGGTTGCCTAGATGACCCACTTCTACTTGCTAACCGTAGTATTCAAACTCGTAGATGACCACGAAAATCCTGCTCGTTGGTGGGAGGCTTGGTTACGACCAAGGGCAATAGTGTAGTAGTTGATAACAGTCTTATTCTAGTAGCTCTGAGTGATACGTAAGAATAGAATCCCTGACATCGTGCCGCAATAAACCATACAAGAAATACCGAGAATTTTTTGGGTGTAATAAAGGGTGTAAATCACGTAATTCGTTGATTTACACCCTTGTTTGCGGAGAGAGAGGAAAATGAATATTCCTTGTATCTCCTTGTATCATAGTTCCTTATAAACTTTCTTCTTTTCTGTGTAGCCAGATTGTAGCCACAACAGAGTATTTTGAGAGTACACGTGGATACTGCTGCTTGAAACACGCTCTTGTGTTTCTTGGGTTCAAAAGTACTAAAAATATGAACATGCTCCAAATATTTGATAGAAAAATGTTTTATAGATTCTTTGGTTACATTTTTCAGTGCAAGGTGCAAGCTATATATATAGATAGGTCTTGCACCTTGCACTGATGGTCCCTACCTTATATTTTATACCGTTGATTATCAACACGTAAAATGGTATTATACTACCAGAAAATGGTATTTTAACATTCTATCTAAAGCCTGTTTCATTAGGAACTTTGCAGCCATAATAATTACAATTATATATATTATGGCTAATAAAAACAAATTAAAACCCAAAGGGCATCTTTATATTAGTAGCCCTACACTTGAGAGTTTAGTTCTTTTATGTGAAAATGCAAAAGAAGCTGCTCATATAAGTGGCATCGAGTATTCAAATTTCCTTAAGGCTTGCAAGATGGAAAAGGATATAAGATTTAGCACATATCGAAAGTGTGCTGCAGGCTTGGGGAAGGAAGTTCTGGTTATCCATCTTCCTTTGGGAACCATAGAGTCAATGATTGAGCCCAAGACTCATGTGAACGGTTTTTATGAAACTATAGAGCAAGATAAATTGATTAAAGTGCTGATGGCTATTATGCCGAGTGACGGAATAAAAATTTTTAACTTCATGGAGGATTTCAAGAAACACCTAACAAGTCACGATAAAGAACATCTAATGAAACCATTTTTGTCTGCTATCATTAATCTTTGCCAAACCCTACTTAAAGAAGATGGAACACCACGAAACACTCTCCCTAATAAATGAACTTCAAACACTTCATGAAGAATTCAGACAGATAGCCTGCTTTATCAGGGAGCTAAAGCGTGATTATTCCGTTTTAGAGGAAAAGATAGAGTTGAGTTCGGCAGATGTTCTGCACCTGCTTGGAATATCAAAGGCATCACTTGCAAGATGGAGGGAATCTAATTCAATTCCGTATAGGTATGTATCAAGTAACCATGTAGTTTATCCATTTAAAGGACTCTATCTCTCTGTCAAGACAGGTAGAGCCACATTCAAGGGCTTTCGTCGTTTAGAGGCTTTGCAGCGTTTAAACGCTTACAAGGAAGGTGTGCTAAAAGGCTATATGGGAGAATCTCAAACCTTATTCGAAGAGCTATGAACATCAAAGAAGAAATATTATTGCGGACCAACAAAGGACTTGAAATATTCTGTTTCTATATGCCTATTGATTTCGTAATTAAGCGTAATTTCCGTAACCCTTTGTACGACGATAAACGTGCTTCATGCAATATATATCTTGATAGAAAGTCAGACTGCTATCGCATGAAAGACTTTGGAAATGATGCTTATTCTGGAGATTGTTTTTGGTTTGCTGCGACAATGATAGGATTGGATGTTAAGAAAGATTTTGTTAAGGTACTTGAAACTATTATTCGAGACTTGCAACTAAACATCTACATAGGAAAGCAAGAACGCTTTGAACAACGATCTACGATAATGAAACCTCCTAAACCTCCTATTTCACAACCAGCAGACCAACCAAAGTTAATGGAAGAGAAGAAGTGGTTTAAACTAATAGAACAATCTTTTGGTATCGAGGAAATGAAATATTGGCAACAATATGGTATTGATTCCAATACCTTACAACGCTTTCATGTAAAGTCGCTTGCTCGTTATGAGTCTATCTCTAATCAAGGTAAGCCGTTTACATTAAGAGGGACACATGAAGAGCCGATGTTTGCTTACAATATGGGGACGTTTGTAAAGGTTTATCGTCCCAAAAGTAAGCTACGTTTTCTTTATGGTGGTGAGAAAGTGACCGATTATGTCTTCGGCTTCCAACAGTTGCCCAGTAAAGGAGATATCATATTCATTACTGGTGGAGAGAAAGATGTACTATCTTTATCTGCCCATGGTTTTAATGCTATTTGTTTCAATAGTGAAACAGCAGAGATTCCTGAGAATATTATCGAAGGGTTACAGCTTGTTTTTCGACATATTATCATATTATATGACACTGATGAGACTGGAATAAGAGAAGCCAAACAACAAACAAATGCACTCATTCAATATAAGGTTTTGAGCTTGACCTTACCATTGCAAGGGATTAAGTCGGAGAAAGATATATCTGACTTCTTTGCCTTGGGAAATAACTCGAATGACTTGAAAGTTCTCCTTTCTGATATGTTTACCAATATGTATTCGCAGACAATGATGATATTAAAATCTTGTGAAATCGACTACGATAATCCACCTGACGCTTCAAAAATCAGTTGTGGTAGTCAATGGTGTTCCACTCGGAACACAGGATAATCTGTTTTGTATCATAGGTGGAGAAGGAACAGGTAAGAGCAACTATATTTCTGGAATCCTTTCAGGCACACTTGGTTCGGAACGATTACAAGCTGAACAGACATTGGGATTAGAGATAACTGCTAACCCAAAAGGATTAGCAGTACTCCACTATGATACGGAGCAGTCTGAAGCACAGCTGCACAAGAACTTGGGAAAGACACTTCGTCGTGCAGGAGTAAAGACTGTTCCAGAGTTCTACCATTCACTCTACTTGGCATCACTATCGCGCAAAGACAGGCTAAAAATCATTCGTGAGAGTATGGACTTGTTCTATCACAAGCATGGTGGTATCCATATTGTGGTAATTGATGGTATTGCTGACTTGATACGCTCAGCCAACGATGAAACGGAAAGTATAGCCATTGTAGATGAACTCTACCGATTGGCAGGTATCTACAATACCTGTATTGTCTGTGTGCTTTCACTTTGTGCCCTAATGGCATAAAGTTGCGTGGGCATATTGGTTCGGAACTTCAACGTAAGGCGGCGGGTATTCTCCCATAGAAAAAGGACGACAATCCTGAATATTCGGTCGTAAAGGCATTGAAAGTCCGTGACGGAAGCCCATTAGATGTTCCTATGATGCTTTTCGGTTGGGATAAAACTGAAGACATGCACGTCTATCGTGGCGAGAAGTCGAAGGAAGATAAGGAAAAGCGCAAGACCGATGAACTCTTGCTTGTCATCAAATCTGCATTTCGGACCAAACTAAAGCTTTCATACCAGGAACTTTGTGAGGTGCTGATGCGTGAAATGGAAATCAAAGACCGAACTGCAAAAAAGTACATTGCATATATGAAAGAGCAGCGCATATTGACGCAAGATACAAGTGGAAACTATCAAAAAGGAGAACTATGCCATACTTAAACGAGACTTCAGAAACAGATGGGTGCAAACAATTGTTTGATAAACTAAGAACTGTCGAGAATAAACTCGACCAGCTACTTGTCCTGCAAGAGCAATCCGTCGATACAACTGTCCGTCCACCTTTGAAACCGGAATATCTGGACATCATAGATGTTTCTATAATCTTGAAAGTTGAGCAAAAAGACTATCTATAACTGGTTTTGGGTGGGTAAGATCCCATTTCTCAAAAGCTAATGGTAGGCTGCTGTTTCTTCGTGAAGAGATTGATAGTATACTGCGTAAGCGAGAGTGTAGGTAAATTCTCTCAAAAAAATTAGATCCTTCCAATATTCTTCTATTGTTCACTATTATTGAACAAAAATTAATTTATTGAACAAAAATATTTGGTAGTTTTCGTGCTTTGTTCATTATCTTTGCAGTGTTCAATATTATTGAACAAGTAATAAACAATGAACAAGTATGGGAGAAATACATATTATAGAACAGGCAGTAAGTGCAATGAAGCAACAATGGGGAGAAAGTGGACTCAATATCACCTATGATTTAACCCCACAAAGTAATCCTATACTTAAAGGACGAGTTAACATCATAGGAATAGACTTTCCTTGCCTTGTAGAAAAACGAGGTGAATAGTATCAACATTGGCCGCATTCAGGATATGATAAAAGGGTGTGCTGAACTACAAAAAAACTCCTATTTTTGCTTATAGCACGATATGTTCAACCAGGTGTTTATAACATTTTTACGAACGGCAGGCATTAATTTTGTAGATACTGTTGGTAACTATCAAATCCTATATACAAAAAGGTAAGAAGTTGATTTTTTTCAACTTTCTCACACAGGTGAAAAAAAGCACCTATAGCGCTTAACAAGGCTTATCCAATCTTTCAAGAAGCGGGCTTAAAAGTCATTTTTTTATTTGTTGCAAGATGTAGACAATGTGGGTAAAACTTTTAGGGAAATTAAAGAACAGTGCGATGTTTCGTTAGGTACTATAAAAAAATGTACTTGATGAATTAGAAGCTCGAAAGTTTGTATTGACTACTAAAAAGAAAGCGTATACTGAAAGACAAACGCAGGTTGCTTGACCTATGGGTGGAAAAACTATCATCATGTTCTTAAGCCAAAACTTTTGGTGAAGCATTTTTGCCTTTCGAGATGAACAGTCTAAAGCACAATGGGATAAAAATAGTGTTGCCCGAAGGAATATGCTGGGGTGGAGAGGTGCTGCTTATCAAGTAAACGGATATTTAACTCCACAAAAGTTTGAAATATATACCGATGTAGCTTTGGGGTAATCTGATGAAAAACAGGTGCCATGCGTGCTACAGAAGGAGAAATTACAATGTATCAGAAGTTTTGGAAAGGCAGTACAATGCCAATAATTTTATTTATGCAGACTTATTAGGTGATGGCAATAGTCGTTCGATAGAAGCTGCAAACAAAAATATTGAATGATGAGCTTTCAAATTTCAAGTAATAAGATAGACAATCCACTTTTTGGTTGAACTATTAAGAACCGCCAGCGAATGTTTTTAAAGAGGTAGGACAAGACTTCTTTGTAATTGGTGCAACTGCACGTGATATACTGATACAGCAATTAGTAGGCATTAGCTCTGGTCGAAAAAAACGAGAGATTTAGATTTAGCTATTGCTATCCCTAATTGGGAAGCCTTTGACGAAATAAAACAGATGCTTTTTGGCGCATGGTTTCACTAAGGATGAGAAAATGTATCAACGCTTCTATTATGGGGTTTATGAAATGGATATTGTTCCTTACGGAGATGTTGCAAAAAGAAGATGGATATATTTATTGGCCACCAGAAGAAGATATTGCTATGTCTGTGAAAAGGTTATGAGGAGGTACTAAAAGATGCTATAACCATAAGTATTGATAATGAATTTGACATCAAGCTAGCATCACTTCACGGACTTTTTATCCTAAAAATTTAATGCTTGGTTAGATCGTAACCTGCAAACAAATAAAGATGCTGATGATATGGGGTTTATCATTGAGAACTACTTCATAGCCAACTTAAATAGGAGTGTGTACCAAGAGGTTTTTGATTGGGACGATTTTGATGAGTTTATTGTCGGTGCATATTGGCTTGCCAATGACATTGTAGGTTTTTCTCCCATAAAGTATTTATCCTATTATGAAAAAAATGCCTACAAAAAGGAAATCGCAAAAAGAAGAGGACAGTAGGCTTCTTCAACAAATACTGGACAGTAACTCAGTTCTTCAGTATGAGCAAGTTTTATATGCTTTCCAAAAAATGATAGAAGTTTTTAATAAGTTTACCCGATGAAAATATGTATTGCTTTTCAAAGCATAGCTGCTAACGAAATGAATGGAGACTTTATTCTTCAGAAGAAAATAGCAGGCGGAACTTTGGTTTTACTTGCTGATGGTATGGGAGGATTAGATTTTCCTGAACAGGCATCAAAAATCGTTTGTGAAGCAATCCTTGATTACTTTGAAAGTTACAATGCGTCTGATCCCTCAAAGATTATTCAAGAGAGCTTAGAATATGCCGATAAAACCTTACGCAAGGCATGCTACCAAAGAAAGTGTAAGATGGGTACTGCCCTCACGCTTGTGTATCTGACGGATAGCTTTCTATTATACTTCATTGGGGGATGTTCGTCTATATCATGAACACATTAATGGGACAATCACACTGCTGACGTCCGATGATGTAATCAACATTGGAGGTGAGAGTTACCTTACAGTCTGTATTAATGGAAGAGGGTACAGAAGTCCAATAGAAGTATATCAAATGTCAGTACAAACAGGAGATCGCTTCATACTTTGTAGCGATGGCTTTTACAAACAATATGATGTAAGTGAGTACTTGCAACAGAGAACTTCACCACCTTTACAATGCACGGGAGATGACTGTTCTGTGGTTGATATTAATATAAAATAAAATGTTAGATTCTGGCAGCTATATATACTACCGAAAAATCTACTCTTCTATATATTGGAGAATTAGTACCTCCATTTTGGACGAAAAATCTGGTGAACGACCATCCTCACTGTCTTCATGTATCTTAGATTGTTTATTATCTATTTGGTTAGGTAGTCCACTTATGGATATGGAATTGTCTTGTTCTACATCTCCTTTTGCCTCTTTATTGGTAGAAATTGTCAATGCAATCTTTCTGTCCAATTCAGCAGCTTCACTTTTAAGTGAGCGAAGCTCGTCCTCTTTTTTCCAAGAACTGTTGGCAATGTTGGTGTAAACTTCTTTATTGGCCACAACCTTTGCCATTTCCTTCTCATGCGACTCTATCACCTTTGGAATACGCTCCAAGGCGTTAATGAAGTTCTGACACGCAAGTTTCGGGTCCGTAGCCAACTTACCGTTATTATAGGTATAGTAGATACTCTCCTGCCCTTTCACAAAGAAGCGGTTCACCGAACAGTCGAACAAGTCTTTGAAGTACTTCTGTCTTGACCATTATGGAAAAACCATAAACTTCACCGATTTTGTTGTACTCGCCTTTGGTGCGTACTTTTTCGTCTATCTCCTGCAGACGGGCAGCAATGGCCTTGATATCGGTGCTGTCTTCTACACCTTTGATTGTCAGTTTATTTATAGGTGTACCTTCATCATCACGCTCCACACGCTGCTCAAATAGAGCTAAGTCAGATTGTGCCTCCTTGATTTTGTCCGTATGGAAGGATACAGAACTCTCAATCTCTGCCAGCTCGTCCGTTGCGTTGCTCCAAGTCTGAAGGTCGCCAAGGCGTGTCCAAATGATGGACCGCAACGGCACGTTGCTGGGCATTCACACCAGTACCCAACATAGAGGTAGAACCGAAAATAATACGGATATCTCCACGGTTCATCGCATCTACCATCGCCTTCTTTGCCTTCTCGTTCTTGCATTCCTGAATGAAGCGTATCTCGTAGGATGGGCTATGATAGTCTTCCACCAGCTTGCGCTTGATTTCCGAATAGACATTAAAGTCTCCACCGGGCTTATAAGTACCTAAATCAGAGAAAACGAACTGCGTTCCTTTCTGTGCATCGAACTTTTGGTAATAGTCATTGAGCATCTTGGCACAGTGACTTGCCTTGTTGTTGATATGGTCTGAGTAAACATTTTCATCAATCATGCGTAAATCAAGGCTCATCTTTCTGGCGTAGTCGGTTGCAATAAGCATCTTTGCCTTTTCCTCGCTCTCACTCAGAGGTGCTCGTCCCAAAAGCGTGGCATCGCCACTCTTGGCAAACTCCATCAGCTTGCCGATAAAAACTTCCTGCTCGGGTGTAGGCGGTATGTTATGCAGTATCTCGTTCTTCTCCGGACGGTCAATACCGATGTCCTTGGCAGTACGAAAATCGCAAATCTCCGCATAAAAGTAATGGGTATGAATGTAATCGGTTGATTACTAATAGAAAGCAGAATATATAATCTGATAAGGTGAACGATTAAGAAACGAGCGAGTTTCTTTCCCTTTCTTTATTCTGCAAAGTCTCAAAGAACTCTCTGTTTGATGTTGCAAAGATAGCGATATAATTCATATAAGCAAAGTATTTACGTTGTTTTTTCAATGAAAATCAACCTTAGACATTTCTAATTCTATAAAATCGCCATTTTAAGGTATTGCATATATCTATGAACAATGGTAATTTTTGCAAAATGATAATCAAAAAGAATTCTTTTAATCTTCATCATTCTACTTCTGCTGTTTCCCACTGCTAATGCTACTATTTTGAATTTAGTTGTGGGTGATACTATATACCCTACTCGAAAACATGTTTCTTCATTACATAAAACGATAGAACTCGATGAAGTTCAAGTTATTGGACAGCGGAAATTGTTTTCCATAAGAAAAAGACACCACGTTTATCAATACTGATTGCCTTCGAGTAAGGAAAGGTGCTAACTTGGAAGACTTAATCAGGAATATTCCGGGCATGGAATACGACAAGGCGAACAGGCAACTATCATTCAAAGGAAAGCCATTGAACGGCGTAAACATCAATGGCGAGACCTTTATGGGCAACGACATTATCGCAGCGTTGGAGAATATGCCAACCGATGCAGTGGAACTACTGAAACTGTATGACATGCTCAGCGCATTGGAGAAAATGACGGGAGTAGATGATGGTGCCGACAATTATGTGCTGGACATCAAGACCAAATCTACCTACAATGGCAGCCTGACAGGAACACTAACGGCTGAACACGGCAATCGCGACAGACGCAGGGATGAGGTACAGGGCAATCTATTCAATGCCGATGGCGAAAACACCTCGCTGACTTTGCGCTCTGACAATCTTAGTAATATGAACATTGGGGGAAACAATTTCCAAAACATATTGTCGGGCAATATCGTGAAGAAATTTGGTAAGAAAATTACGCTCAATGCAAGCCTCTCACTCAATGCCTTCCACAATGGAAGCGAGAATCATGACTATGATGAGCAATATCTTTCATCGGGAACAAAATATCGGGAATCAATGCTGCTTTCCTTGAGCAAGAATCACAGTAATGCCGCAAACATAAATCTGCAGTATAACATAGACAAAAAGACTTTGCTGAATATAAGTGCAAATGGAAACTTCGGACGGTCAGACAACCTGACTGACAACACAACATACCTATATGAGCGCAATACGGCTGCGGACACGCTGACCTCGGGAACGCTGCGAAATAACACAAAAAGCAATGGAAAGAATTACCATGTATCTGCCGACCTCACACGGCGGATTGGCAAGGCTGGGGCATCATTTACCGTGAAGGCGACACTTGGCGGTAACTCGAATGAAACTAATAATACCAGCCTTTCACTGACGAAATTCCACCACCTGCGCAACGCTGTGGGCGGAGATTCACTACTGTTGCGCAATCTTTGCCAACAACTGCCCACCCTGCGCAACGAAAGCAGAATATCATTGCAATATACCCATCCTTTTGGCAAACAGTTGAAATTGCAGACAGGGTACGGACTGCATCACGAAGAGGATAGAAACACAAGCAACACTTACGACTATACTATACCGAATAGACCATACATAGATAGCCTAAGTTATGAGAACACACTATCTATATGTGGGCAGGAACTCACCCTGAGAATGGATTATAAGGGTAAGCAATGGAAGATAAACAGTGGCATTGATGTAGACCACCCGACTTTGAACTACGAAGGATGAAATTTTTCAGGGACAACTTCCAGCATTTCCAAAAAACAGTTTAACCATTGACTTGGAGACAAACAAACAATTTGAGCATTAAGGTTTAAACCGAATTTTTCCGAAATTGACCTGACCTGACTTTTCCTGAAAATCGACTTTAAAGCTGTTTTTACAGATAAATCAGGTTTCTCTAACAGACAGGAAATAAATGCTAAGTATTTGGCTTTAAACTTAAAATCAAAAAATAAGTGTTTTCTTTTAATGTTTAACAGGGCTGATTTGACAGTTGGCGGTGGCAAGAAACTTTCAGGACCTACCTCATAGACAAGTTTCAAATCAAAAAAAGTATGATAGAAAACGGTATATGGATTGTAAAGCTTCCTCGAAAATAACTTTTGTGTAGGTTCTAATTGAAGGATAATGGAACCTCCCAGAAAATTTCCAAGACTCTCAAACATCAGGATTTTGAAAATATCGGAAGTAATGCCATAAGGAATATTTGACACCACTTTGAAAGGAAATTTCGGAACTGCAAAATTCCTAAAATCACAACCGACAACTTGAACATTTCGGGCATCAGAAAATAATTTTCGTAAATGTTCAACCAAAAGCTGTGTCGTTTTCAATAGCAACAACATTGTTGGCGATTTTTAATAAATGAACAGTAAGAAACCCCTTGCCTGCCCCAATATCTAAAACCGTATCCTGATTACTTATATTTGCTTGTCTTATTGCATCTTTTATTAGCACTTTATCAATAGTAAAGTGCTGACCCATCAAAACAGAACAGGGCAATTTCTTTTTTTGTCATTAGTAACTTCTTACAGGTGAATACTTCTTGAGTTCAACTTATAAATGCAACTTTTTGGGTGCGGATAATAAGCAATAAAAACATTTATTTTTTTCAGAGGAAAGAGACAATGTCCCCTTTCTCTCACTCTGAATGGATAAAGTTTGCTATCTTTGCTTTAATTGTCCGTCCAAAAGAAAAAGTTGCAGATGAGCAAACATATAACCGAGGAACAAAGGTATGCAATTTTTCTATGATGTTGCAAATACCGATGAGCAAAAAAAGCAATAGCGGAAGCTATCGGAGTAGATAAAAGCACTGTTTACAGGAGATAAAGCGCAATTGCGACGCCCGAAGTGGTAGCTATAGCATGGAGCTTGCCCAGCGAAAAAGCAGACAGGCGCAAGCAGCAAAAAAACATCGCAAGGAAGTGCTTACACCGGCAATGAGAAAAACGGATAATAAAGCTGTTGAAGAAAAGGATTCAGCCCGGAGCAGATTGTCGGCAGGAGCCGCTTGGAGGAATTGCGATGGTATCTCACGAAACGATATATCGCTGGATTTGGGAGGATAAGCGGCGGGGTGGCAAACTGCACAAATATCTTCGCAGACAAGGTCGCAGGTATGCCAAACGTGGTTCTAAAAATGCAGGGCGAGGATTTATCCCAGGCAGGGTGGATATTGATGAGCGTCCCGAGATAGTGGAACTGAAGGAGAGATTTGGTGATTTAGAGATAGATACAATTATTGGTAAGAACCACAAAGGTGCCATTCTTACCATTAACGACAGAGCAACAAGCAGGGGTCTGGATACGCAAGTTGTCGGGAAAAGAAGCCATCCGGTAGCTAAGATTGCAGTATGGGCACTGCGGAAAGTGAAAAACTAATACACACAATTACGGCTGACAATGGAAAGGAGTTTGCAAAGCACGAGGAAATTGCGCAAAAATTGGAAATAAAATTCTATTTTTGCAAACCATACCACTCATGGGAACGTGGTGCCAATGAAAACACCAACGGGCTTATCAGGCAGTATATCCCAAAGGGTAAGGACTTTAGTGAAGTAACCAACAAACAGATTAAGTGGATTGAAAATAAACTCAATAATCGACCTCGTAAAGACTTGGATACCTCGCCAAACGAAAAAGATTTAAACAGATTATTAATCAGAATTCTGTTGCATTTGCAAGTTGAATTCAGC
>BNJU01004349.1_pt1 | contig 51605 bp, 62 predicted proteins | sample 8539281 | NCBI WGS metagenome assembly BNJU01 (sample SAMD00202456, study PRJDB9452) | human saliva metagenome | isolation source: human saliva | place: Japan | reverse complement strand
GGAAGTTACGTATTGCTAGGAGGAGTGTTTCTGACCAGATGCACCCGGCCGACAAGGGAGACGACGAGGCGTGACGATCACCGACCGTGACTTTCCTCCAGGTGTCGCTGCGGTACGTGCGCCGCCGACCCTCCGGCATCGGCAGTACTCGGCACGACCGTCTCGGTAACGTCGCTTGATCACCGGTAAGGAGTACATCCAGGAGTGTATTGCTCTTCCCGCAGATGGTGGCGCGGAACCGAAGATTCCTGCAGTCGTCTGGTCGCTGGAGTGCAAGGAGCCATGCAGCGGTAAGTCCATGGGTGTATGTACTGCGCAAGGCCGGTGGCTTCAATCTCATCTCCGACATCAAGGGATGAGAAGGTCTACCTGCAGCAGAAACTCGCGAACCAACAAGAAGTGCAAGCCCGCAAGAGAAGCTTTCTGTCAATCGAGATTCAGTGCAGTGGACTGAAAAGAGCAAGTTAAAAGCAAAAGGGTAAAAAGTCAAAAGGTGAAAAAGTAAGAAAGTGAAAAGGTGAAAAGGAAAAGTAAAAGAAAGTGATGGAAGACATGCAGGGGAAGATAGTCAGCCAAGAGGTAACAAGCGAAGGCAGAAAGCAGGACCTTTGTGAAAATGTCAGTGTCATGACATACGTCGCCCGCTTTATCTACTCTACTTACCACCCTTTATCTTTTCACCTTTCTTTTACCTTTTTACTTTGAAAGTTAGGTTCGACTCGGTAAAATAGCAATCACTGGAAGCGGTAGCTGGCAACGCGATCGCCAAGATTCGCCGGAACATACGCATCATATCGGCTGGTATTTCCGGCGTGACCGACAGGATAGAGGGAGTTCCGCCGGAGAGGCCAGCACCTGGCTTACCTTTACTGCCGTGCGGTTCACTTTGGACGAGATTGTCTTCTTCGGACATCAACCGATTGCAGTGCAGGAACACAACATTACTGGTGTTCGTCACGCCTCCCTCACCGAGCAGTGCGAAGGAAACCGAAGACTAAGACAGCTGGGTACGAAACTGGTCGTGACGGCTCATCATAGGACTCGCACCTGACGAAAACCTCGTCTGTTCTGGAGTATTTCCACGAGGCCGATGGCAGTTCCGCAAGGACACCCCGCTGGCCACCGAGGTCCTTCGCACGCCGAGGAGGTGGCGATGGAAACCGCCCACACGTATCTACCGTGGGCTGTGCAGACCTCGACAAGGTACGGGTGTTTCACGGAGGTGCAAAGGCCTCCGCCCGCGTCACACCAAACGATCCCTGCTGGATGTCCCGCATAGAATATGCCTGTCCTGAAGAATGTTTATGCCATAGCGGCCGGTATCTGTCTCGCTCTTGAAGCGTGCGGTGACAACTCAGGCGGCACCCGCGTCGAACGCTCATGCAGGAAATGTGGACCGTTTCTCAACATCGATCAACCGATCCGGCGGTCCATCAACGACAGTGCATATATCTCGCGACCAGCTGGTGACGGGACAGAGCAAGCTTCGCGCAACCATACTTTCGCACGATGATCGGCAGGATGCAAGCGTCAAGCGCGCGCAGACTGAGATGCGGAGGATGATCGCCGAGCGGTACTTCGGAAACCAGTGCATGAAGGAAATCAACCGGCGGCAGCACGTCAATATGCTCCATTCTCGCTGCTGTCCACAATGTCTCTACGAGCGTGTCAGCCCGCAGATTGGAACACCATCAACAGACTCATCTAGATAAACCGCAAATGGAGTATTGTTAGATGAGCCAAAAGCCGCCCAGTTCTTGAATCCGGGCGCAATAGGAGGCTGCGTGCTCGCGAAGGCTGCACAGAAGCAGCACCCGGAGAAGGCTGGTCACGAGCAATGACTTCCTGGGACGCTGCATCTGCCGTCGAGCATCACGCCGGAGTTCCTCGCTGGCTGGATCCAGGCAGTAGCAGATACACTTTCGTGAGAAGTGTGAGGTGGTTGCCGTTGCAGGTAACGTCGGCGGTTCTCACCCGGTGCCCGCCAGCTCATCGAGGCCTTGGGGGAACAGTCGCACGGCTTGCCAACGACAAGAGTGAATCCTACCATCCTCTCTTTGCAGGAAACAATATCGGTGAGGATTGTCTGCTGAGCTGGACAGCCACCCGAAAGTCGAGAGCAGTGTCGCGTCATCAACATCTCCAAGTCGAACGACGACAGAGACCGCCCTGCTTTCCGCGTCTCTCGAAGCAAACAGTGGAGGGACTCAGCTGGACGAGCGAAGCCGCCCGATGTCATCGTGGCCATCACCGACGAGTCACTAAAGCGCTGCGCGTGCCGCTGCAACCGCGAAGCTGGCAGCATCTTCATTATTTCCTGATAATGTCGGCGGCCGCTTTCTCCGTCCTCGCACTCCGGTAGGTCGGCTGCCGACTGCCGCAGCCGGTTTCTGATGTGAAGAAACTCGTTAGCTGCAGCAGATGGAGAAAGAGACCGCAAACGACGTTCCTTTGGCAAGCAACATCGCTGCCCGGATACGCTGCGAAGTCCGTCGGGGGTCTCTCATTTTGCAAGGTGCGGGCAAGAAGATAGAGATTGGTTGCCAACCTCCAGCCGAAGCTCCACTTCTGCAGCAGAGCGGGTGGAAGCAGCCCTACGGCGAGAGCGAGGGCAAGGACCACAAGGGTAATCTTCCGCAGCCCGCGACCACGCACCGACTCAAAATTCGCGATGTCAGCGGATCTCAGCAGTGGCGAAACGTTCCATCTTCGAGACGGTAACCTCCGTGGAGCATGTTTCCACGCCAAGCTCCTTCCGCAATGATGATGAGAATCTGATCGGACCGAACTTCCTGAAGGAAGCGTGCTGACGAGGTGAACAAAATGGCGGAACTGCACCACCGCCCATACACGCTCGACGGGTGGCGTACCGAATATCCGTACTGCGACCCGGCATTGAACGAGTATCTCGCACGCTTATTCATTTCTTTCTTGAGAAGGCCTGCGGCATCAGGTGGTCTGTCCAGGGAGGTGATCCTTTCTCAAACCAGCCGCGTGCTGAGGCTTACGAAGAATATGTCTGCCCTTCAACAAGCCTGGCTATGAGGCTGACAGCAAGGCTCATTCAGGAAAGACTGACGAGGTAGAGTGATCTCTCTCACCCCCTCCGAAGGAGGGGATGTGCGTGATGAAAGGTAAGAAACCTTCCCAAACCCTTTTCTGAAGGAGGGGACAGGCTATTGACGATAGATAATGACATGTGCGAGTAATGGATGTTATCCCACAGGCAAGCAGATACCCCTCCATCGGAGGGGGTTCGGGAGCTTTCCAAGGTCGTCCTCTTTGACATGGGACGGCGTTCTCATGACCCAATGCCCAACCACGGCGTATGCCAAGGCAGCGCTGCCGTGAAGGAGTTCGGTATCCACTCACGTTTGAAGACGCTTGCGCAAATCGGAAGGCATCGGGGTTGATACCATCCGCAGGTGCCAAGGTGCAGCCTCCGGCGTCGAACCGACTGAGGCAGACGCAGCGGACGTGGCCGATGCGCGCACGCCTATATCCACGAGATGCCGGAAGCAAAGATCTTCGACGCGCGACAGACCCGACGCAGAAGATAAGGCGTAGCGGATTGAAGACAGGTATCGTGACCGGAAGTGCGCAGCAGCGTCCGCTCACCGAACGTTTGAGAGTCGTGATTTCGGAGAATCTGTTTCGCGATTAGATCAGAGTAACCGCTCTTTGACGTAAAGCGTGGCAAGTCTGCCCCGATCCTCACACTCCGACGACCGCAGAAAGCCGGTGATCATGCGCCTGCAGAAGCGTATTGTCGTCGAGAATGCGCCACCGGTGCACGTGCCGGAGTGGCAGCAGGCTGCTATACGCGTGGTTGCAACAGTGGCCCGCTGGCTGATTCCGTACTTTTGGACGAAGGCGCGCGATATCCTCCCACCATCCGCAGGTTTGCTGAGCAACTGGGAGCGTATCAATCGGTTTTTCGAGCGCTGATCAAGCACCTTCCGGCTTTTACCCTGACATGGTCTTCTATATATCCGTTTTAATGAGACAGAGACACGCGAAAGGCTTTCCTTCTGATTTCATTTACGTGAAGAGGAAGCATGATCTTCATGAAGAAACACTCTCCACGCAAACAATCTCCTTTCTTCTCACGTAACACCTGATGACACATCGTAAAGCTAAAAAGCTCACCGGATATTTGTCTCTCTTTGGTCTTCGCCATTGAGAGGTAATCATGTATATCGCTTCGGCGATGTAACGTTCTTTCCACAGCCTCTGCGGAGCCGGCACAGCCAGTCTCATGTATGTGCAGCTGGAGAAGCGCGGCAGTCCTGGAGAACTTGAATATTTCCTTGCGGAAGTAGCTGTGCAGTTCTTCCTGTTCGATGTCGTGCAGTGCTGAAACCTTTGATACCCGGCGTATCAATGATATATCCTCCATCAAGGCAGTTCCATGCGTCTCGCTGAACGTCGTTGTGCATACCTGTGTTGGTGCGCATCGGAGATGTTCGCCGTGCGAAGGCTCTGGCAGGTATGAGCAGGAGAGCATACTGATGATCGTCGATTTCCACACCGTTTTTCCTGCCCAACAGCGCGTTATTTTTCCAGCCAGCAGCGCAGGTCAGCATCTCCACACCGAACTCATCGGAGCAGTTCTGCACTTGCCTCGCATCTCTACGCACCGATATCCGATTGTTTCTGTAGAGATTCATCACGGCATGCTGATAACGTGCAGCTCACTCGTCGGTGCCAGGTCGCGCTTGTTGCTGAATACCAATGTCACCGGATGCGAGTAGCCCTCGCACCGGCGAGGAGTCGGCCTGACGAAGGTGGTGGATGTCCTGGATAGTCTCACGGATGACACAAGCGAACGCCTGGCCTGATGCTGGCTGCGATGATATGCACCTGCTCGGAGAGGTTGGGCGACTTTCCGGACAATGTAGTCCCGATCGGTCTTCTATCTCTCGCACTGAAAGCCGTTCCCTCCCGGTTAAGGCGTGATGACGACGTGGTCGCCGACAGCCACAGGATTGGTAGAGCGAATTCTTCTAGTCGGAAGTTAGCCTTTTATCTTGCTGTCTCATCGTTTTGCCTGTTTGTCTTTACCGCCACTGTGTACTCAGCTACCTGTGTTCTTTATTACTGCCGCGCACTATTAGAAAAGTACAGTAAGCGGCTAGTTGGCGATAAATGCGAAAAGTAAAAGCAAGAGCAAAAGCGTGACAGATACGGGGTAGAAGGAGTGCAGAGGTTCCGATGACAGTTTCTTGGGTACATGGCACCCTCTCCATTTTCAAACACCTACTCTTTCTCTTTTCTCCTTCCTTCCTTCCCTCCTCCTCCCTACTACCGTTGTCTAGATGGTCATGATCTCTTCTGTTTCTCCCTCCAGCAGAGCATCCACCCGTTTGATATACTTTGTCGTGGAGTTTGCAGGTCGTTTTCTGCATCTTCCTCATTGTCTTCTGAGAGCCCGTCCTTGATGGCCTTCAGTTTGTCCTTGATGTCTGAACGCACATTACGGATTTCACCTTGTGCGCTTCGCTGATTTTGTCGGCACTGCTTTTTACCAGTTCCCGGCGGCGTTCCTCTGTCGGTTGAGGCGTTCAGGCGATCATCTCGCCGTTGTTTTCCGTGATGCCCATATCTGAAATCCACTGATGGCCTTTTCATCGTCCTTGATGGCTTCTCGTCCCAAGGCTTGATGGCAATGGTGCGTCGTCGGGTACTCATGATCGTAGCTACCTGGTTTAAAAGGTACCTTGAACCGTAAGAATCGAAACCGTCACACCATCGAGAATGGCTCGCGTTTGCCCGCCGTGCACGGGATGTGCTGCAACCGTCACCGAGATACATGCGTCCATTTCGCGTGTTCGCCGGCATCATTTAATGTCTGTTTTACGTCTAACACATAATTGATGCACGATTATTCTATGTTACAAAAATAGGAATTAATTCGATATGTACAAGATTTTGCTTTTATTTTTCCACAAAGAGGCCTTTCGTTTCTTTCATCAGCAGGGGCAGCAATGCGCTCCAACCTTGCTTGTCATCGTTGTTGAAGTCGTCGGACGAGGTGCTGTCGATGTCGAGAACGCTGCGGAAGGTGTGTGAGGAATCGTACATCGGATGACAACTACCACGTGAAAGATCGCTGCAGGCTATGTGTCCGGGGAAATTTTTCACGTCCGGGACGATGAGCGTCGTCTTTCTTCCCATGCCTCGTTGCAGACACCCTTTCCGTATGGGCATGGCATAGCAGGCGACGGAGCCCCGGCGGCACCCAGCTGAGATGTCTTTCATCCCGGCGAAGATAGAACCCGACCCAGAAGAACCGTTCGGAAGGTATCGCAGGGCTGCTGACACGTTGGGCTAATATGCCCACGAGGTTTTCTCGCCCTTGATAAGTGCGGCAATCTGCTGCAGCTGCTCGTATTGTTCTTTTCTGTCATGTTTTGGAGGTTAAAGAGCTAAAGGACTAGGGGAATTTGAAGAAGTTTAGGGGAGTTAGCGAGCGAGAGGTCTAGAGTTAGAAGAGTCGAACCGACAGTCTCTGAAGGTATTGTTCACGAGGTATCGGCCTCAAACTCTCGAAGTTTCCTTTAACTCTCACATCCGACTCTCTTCCTCCATTCGCAAAAGAAGCGAGTTCCAGTTGTTCGGCAACCATGTTCGCCAGTCCGACAAGCTGCGGTATGGATAGCTGCTCCGGACGCTTGGTCATGATGTCCTGCGCTTTGAGAAGCCGTCGGCTGGCTTGCTCTGTGTTGAACAGCTGGCGCAGACCGACGCGCGGCATCTGCGGCGCTGGCTGAATACGGCTTTACCAGCCGTTTGAACAGTCGTTCGTCACAGCTCTCAAGTCTAGTCACGTCGTTCCGTGTCGCGTGATAACGGCACCTTCACCTTGCGGCGGTTGAATACGTTTTCATCCACTGTGAAGAGATACCCACGTCATACCACGCCTGCATCAGGACAGACAGTATTCCGTATGCTTTTCGAACCCAGTGGCAGCCATCCGCAGGGCTCACTTCCGCTGATCATCCCTGTACAGCAGGGAGGGTAAGATCCTTGTAGTCGAGCATCTTGAAGAATATCTGCGAAGAAATATCGTAGGGATAATTGCCTGTAAGAATGAACTTGCCTGCCATCGAAAAATCTGTGAGAGATCCATACGAAGGAAGTCTTCACCGATAATGTTCTCACGCAGCCTGGGGAATTTCTATAGAGATGCAGCAACGCTTTCCGCATCTATCTCCACCGCTTTCACTTCACGGGGCTTCTCGACGAGGATACTGTGTGGAGGACTCCCATGCCTGGGTCCGATTTCCAGTACAGGTGAGTGTCGGGACAGTATCAACGGTGTCGGCAATCCGTGTGCAATGCTTTAAATCGGTAAGGAAGTAAGCGACCCAGATTCTTTCTTTGGTTTGACAGATTTCATAATTTTTCTTTATTCGCCTAAGCAAAGATACATACATTTTATTTTGCATTTAAAAGCATTTTCCTTATTCTTTGCTCCATTATATGAAGACGAAGAGACTGTTCAATCAATACCGTGAAGACTGCATTGCCGTTACCGCTTGGAAGTGCAATCCCTTTTATTGGATGTATAGGGTTTTCGACTTTCTCCAGCATCCGTCAGCTGTCCTCTTTCTCATGAGATGGACTGACGTGGATGATTCTTTTCTCCCTTCGGCGTTCTGAGTACAGGCTTTCCGTGGATGGAGATGAAACAGAGCCTCGAGCTCATCGGTGAGCACCCCTCGTACATCGGTCTGCGTCAATGCGGTCTTCCTGTCTCACGCCGTCAGCCTGCTGATTCCTCGTATCGGCGAGTTTGTTTCGTTGCGGTGTCTTGAACCGGTACGACAAGGTGCCTTTCCGAAAGCACATCGGTACGGTGGTAACGGAGCGGGCTGTCGATACGCTCATCGTCTTGCTTTCATCACCGCCATCGCCTTCTTCTGGCGCAGCCGGTGCAGTGCTTTTCCAGTTTCTTCTCGAGACCGGTGATGCGCATCGACGACGTCTCGGGATGTTCTCGACAACAGGTTGGCTGGTGACGGCTGTCTGCGGCATGAGCCTCTGTCATCCTCTTCTATTATGTGCTTCGTCGTCTGGCCTTATATAATAAGGTGAAGGAGATGCTGACGTGGCATATGGCAAGGCATCGGGTCTCTACAGTGAAAAGTGGGCGAACATCCTGTTCCTTTCTAACAGTCTTGCGATATGGGGGAGCTATTTCCCTGCATTATTACCTCGACTTTCTTTTCTGCTTCGATGCGACGGCACATCTCGGCCTTTCCTGTGCGCTGGTCAGCTTTGTGGTAGGTTCTATTGCCGTCATCGTGCCGACACCGAACGGAGCAGGACTGTGTCATTTTTGCTCGTCAAGACGATGCTCATCCCTATGGCGTAGAGTGGACAACCAGGCATTGTATTTTGTCCTGATCTGCATACTCCAGACGTTGTTGGCTGTCTTCTGGGCGTATATGCGTGGACTGCATTGAGCTTTTACCCCATAGCGCCTGTCTCACTGGTGAGCCCGACAGAGCTTACCCGGCCGGTAGAAGAATAAAATATCGGGAACAATGAAAGAAAAGAACAGAACAGATAAACAATCCATAACTTAATAACCTTTTAAAATCACACATATGGAGTGAAATCTGAAATCTTAAGCCGGAAGGTGTTTTGAGAAACTGATGATCTGACACAGGTTCCGGCGTCCGTCAGACATCCAGAGAAGGTGCAGAAGTTCTGCTGGACTTTGCTGCTAAAAGTCGGCAAGTCGAGGCATGCGTGGATGCTGGCGGTACGTCAGTCACGCGCAAGCCTGCCACACCGGACATGAGAACCGTAAGACTGTCCTGTTGCAGGCGCATATGGACATGGTGCCGCAGAAAGCCCTGACAGCAATCATAACTGAGACCGACCCGATCACGACCCACACGTGACGGATGGGCATATGCCGACAACATGACGCTTGCGCGACGACGTGCGTAGGCGTTGCGGCCATCATGGCGGCTCGTGGAGGACAAGAGCCTGCAGCTACGGAGCTGTAGAGGCACTCGATTACACGTGACGAGGAGACGGGGTATGTCTCGCGTGTCAACGAAATGCCCGGAGGCGAGCTGCAGCAGCGACATCCCCGCGAATCTCGATTCGAAAGCATGGGGAAAGTTCGTCATCGGTTCTGCTGGCGAAAGTCGACATTACATCGACCTTGGAGACAAGGAGGCTGTCAACGACCAGGAGTGCAGCTGTCAGGGTTACCCCTGAAAGCGGCTGCGCGGCGGACACCGGGCCTTGAAAATCAACGTAGGGACGTGCTAATGCCAACAAGCGAAATGGTACGCCTGGCCGCAAGGTTGTCACTGAACTGGATGCCTGGCTGGGCACGCTGGGAAGGAGGCACATGCGTAAAGGCCATTCCGTCTCAAGGCAGAGGTCGCTCTTGCCTTGCCGCAGACCAAATGTCGCGGGCTTTGAAAGAAAATGGTCGCTCGTCAGAAGGCACTCGTCGAGGACGAGTCTCAAGGGTATCGAGCCGAACGTGGAATTTTTGTCGAGGAGACTGAAAAGCCCGGAAGCTCTTCCAGTGGAAATCTGACAACTCATCGATGCCATCTATGCCTCGTCACAATGGAGCATTGCGTATGATCCTGTCCTATCCGAATGTGGTAGAGACCTCCTCGAACCTCGCGCCATCATCGCCATCGACCCGGCCAAGGCCGCCATCAAGATCCTGGCCCGCCTGGAGCCGGGAGGATATGCGCGACTATATCTCTGCCCAGCTGGAGAGCTGTTTCAACATGGCAGGTATGAAGACGGTCTAGTGGACAGTACGGCGGCTGGGACCTCAAACCCGGAGAGCGAGATACTCAACCTCTGAAGAAAGTCTACAAAGAGCAGAACGGTGAAGAGGGTATTGTGCAGGTAGACCACGCTGGCCTTGAGTGTTCGTCATCTCGGCAAGTACCTGGCATGGATGTCGTAAGTCTCGGCCCTACACTCTGCAGCCTGCATACGGCGAAGGAGCGTCTTGAGATAGCAACTGTTGAGCCTTTCTGGAAATCTCGTTCAGACTTTAGAGGAAATTCCTGTAAAGTCAAACTACTGAGACTGTGATAGAAAGCAGCTGGACAGTAAAATAAAGAATAGATAATAGAACTGCTTTCCTGCCTTTCTATAGTGAAGACGAAGCAGTTCTATTTATATTTTTAAGGCATAAACTTGCAAATTTAAACTTTTTGTTTACTTTTTGTGCAACGAATTATATATCGGTTTTATTACTAATTAGTATACAAGGAAAAATGATGAGAAAAATATAGAAAGCTAAGGATCTTTTATAGCCTTATTATCTCACCTTGTAGGTATAGGTATTCTTACCGCTTGTTCAGCTTCTGGGAGTTCGAAAGCACCAACATCCTCTCATGTTGAGGACACGTCTGCTGTTCCAAGAGGATAAAACAATGAAGACAGAAGATTACGCCAACGAGAATGTGATGATGGATATCAGTGCTCATGGAGACTGGCACGTTCGGATTGGACACAGTTGATAGTAAGACTACAGTGAAGAATTCTGACGAGTTTTGTAAGAAGCTACTTGTTAGTATTTCAAAAAGCAGTAAAAGTCTTGTTTGATAGGAAAGTGCTTTACACGAGAAGTATACTTTTTGGAAGAGTGCGGATGAGGAATTCTCAGGTTTTCATACTGCTTTTAGTTTCCGACATAACTAACACTTCTGTTTTATTTGCCAGTTTCTATCTCGTTATCCAGAAACGGATGATGGCTCGTCACCTTCTGTTGAGCGTTGTCTCAAAGATGCGAAGTAGTAAGGCTTATCCTGTTCCATGCGCGTGGGACGAATCAGATATGGTAACAGATTTTATGCGTAAGATAGTACCCACGAGTGTCAGCAGAAACCTGTAGACAAGGCTTCACTATTGAAACTTGCCTGAGACTATGGCTCCAGTCGCTGGAACAGCTGACAAAGGAGGGACACGATTGTCTTCCTGCAAGGTGCTTGTTCGAAAGAATATGAAAGTAGTTCCAGAAGCTGAATCCTCAGAAGGGTGGATGTCTGTAAGACTTTCTACTTATACGATAATACCCAGCCTTTGATTCAATACGTGTTGAGCTGAAGAAGCGTTCGGTGAAGAAAAAGATTACGATTATGAGTATATGATAGATAAGGTGATTCACTACCTTCTCAGTGTTTGTAAACACAAAGCAGGGCGACGATACGTACGTCCCTGCTTTTGTAATATCTGTTTTTAATTAAAAATGCCCAACTCAGTTGGAGGTATGGATAGAAGAACGCTTTCTAACTGCATTTTCTCCCCAATAGTAAAAGAAGGACTGAAACCTGCACGGAACAGGAAACCCTTGTTAGATACGTGACGATAGCCGATGTTTCCAAAGAAATAGTAGCTGAATTTGTTACGACTCATTGTAAGTCAGCCAGGTCTCTTGTTCCTTCTGAGATGCTATACTCCACAGCATGCTTCTGCTGGTCAGCTGACAACGAAGACTTCGGACCATCTACAGACTCCATAAAGATACCGTGTATATTGTATACACCACACTTGTACCTACACTCAACCCTCAAGGTTGTTCTTTGGCTACCCAAGAGATAGTTAATCTCCAATGGTACAGCATAGCCACGCTACGTCTGAACCTTCCCAGAATATGCTGGAATTATGACCATAACCGAAGCTCAATCCGGCTTCCATCCAAAGCGTGTGGTCGTTGAAACGTGCATCATAGTTGATACCCTGCAAGGTTTGATGCGCCCAATAGCTCCAAGTAAACGGCTTTTGTCCTTTTCTAATCTCGCTAGATTCCTGTGCCATAGCCACAGTTTGTAAGCTGAGGAATAGTGCAAAATTAGTAATTTTCATTCTTTTATTTATATATGATTATTTGTTACAAAGGTATAAAAAACTAACAGCAACAAAGAATTTGTTAAGGTTTTATAGAAATAGGGATAAGTATATTGTCGTTGTGTGATTTTTATAGATGTAGAGGAGGTGGTAAGTGATGTTTATATTCGTGTGTTTTTGTAATAATATTTCACGTCCCCTGCTTTTTGTTGATGCTCAATTAGTTTCTAAAAGACGCTCTTTTAGCTTTTGCAAAAAGGTGCCCTTTGAGGTCTTACTAACGCCCTTTGAGTCCAATTAGGCACCTTTTACATTGGTGTTTTTGTAATCGATTGATTTGTTGATAGTTATAGATGTGTTTGAAAAAGGGTGTTTCGCCCTTTTAGACAACGTAACATGAGCTTTTTGTAATAATATTTCGCAGGTTTGTGCGAATGACCGATTTGGATTTCAGTCAAGATAATGAGCTAGTCTTGATATAGAACGCACGACTCTACATCCGTTTTATAATTATTATTAGCGAGTAGGAGTCAGTATCTATATTTTTAGCAACAACCTTTTGTTGCAATGTCGTGGATATAGCCTTTGTTATGCTGTCTATCAGCTTTGTTTTAAAACCTATCAGACAACGATTTTTAGAAATGTTTCATCCTCGTCATCGTCCTCATCAAAACCGAAAATAGGGCAGGGTCGACGAAGGCATCCATCTGACGGCGGTCCTTCTTAGTTGGGCGTCCTGTTCCACGTGTTTGTCGACGAAGCCGCTGATACGGCTCATCTCCAGCAGCTCGTACTGCTTGGCCTCGGTTATGTTCTCATAGACTTCGGGATGAATTTGGCACCCACCCTTTGCTCGATTGTCTTCAGCACTTAAAGGAATAGGTACGGCGGTTTCACATTCACCACTTCGCCCGCCTTTATCGTGTGAGAAGGCTTTACATTCACGCTTTTTATGGTGACCCGTCCGTTCTTACAGGCATCCGCTGCGATGGAGCGTGTCTCTGAAGATGCGGGCGCCTACAGCCATTTGTCTCATTCTGCAATGTCATTCATCGTTCCGTCCTGTTTTTGTAAGAATGCCGGTGTTATTTCTTTCCGAGTTTGTTAAACTGGTTCATCGTGATGCGATGCCGGCAAGCACAAAGCTCTTGATGATGTCTATGCTCAGGTCGATGGACGGCTGAGTACTTTTCATTTCTCGTCAGAGTAATGCCCCATACCCAGTCGACCTGTCCGCCCTGTGGATAGTCGTTGCCGACTCCCCATCCGCAGGCGGGGCATAGTCCCGTCCGATGAGCTGCTGGATGCCCGAGGCCGTTGTGTCCGCTGTCTGAACCGCTTCCTTCAGGCGGAAAGCACCCAGCGGAAGTGCCACGTCGTCCGATACGACCAGCAGCCGGCTCTGGTCGATATGTTCTTGTTGAGCCAGTAGCGCACGGGCATTCCCCGAAAGATTCATGAAGGTGGTGGGCTTCAGGAGAAATGACCTTTCGCCCCTTTTTACGGTTGTCCTCGGCTACGAATCCGTACCGTTTGTCCTCGATGTCAATATTGACGCTCGCAAAAGCGTCCAATACCATATATCCTGTGTTGTGCCGTCCCTCACGTTTGTCCGGTTGCCCAGTCCACAGATCAGATACTTGTCCAATGTTCTGTTGTTATGGGTTTGCCAGACTGATTACTCGGCTGCAGCTGCAGGTTCTTCCTCAGCGGCTGCAGCAGCCTGGATGGAGTTACGTGTTGCCTTGATAGAGCATACGACAACCTCTTTCGGGGTAACCAGCCGAGACCCTGAGCTCAGTTCGCCCACCTTGATGCTCTTGCCGAGGCGGAGATCCGTCACGTTGATGTCGAGGTGCTCCGGAATCTGCTGGTAAGGAGCCTTGACATTGATCTTGCGGATGGACATATTCATGCGGCCACCGTCGCGACACCCTGTGCCAGGCCGACGAGCTTCACGGGAACGCCGATGGTGATAGGCTTCTGGTCGCTGACCTCGTAGAAGTCTCACGTGGAGCAGTGCGTCTGTTACCGGATGGAACTGAAGTCTTTGAGGACAGCCGTGGGATTCGCTGTCGATGACCAGCTCATGACGTAGATGCGGTGTGTAAACCAGTTTGCGCAGTTCTGCTATGGAAGCAGTGAATGATAATGCTACCGGCTTGCTGTCCCTTGCGTGCCTCGCCATAGAGGTTACAGGAACAAGACCTCTTTAGTGGACCAGCTTTGAAGCTTTCTTCCAAGGTCTGTACGCTTCTGACCTGCTACTTTTAATTTCCTTCATAATTTTGTGTTACCCTAAATTAATATGAACTTTAATTCGCCATCACACACTGAGAGATCAAGGAATTGGAAATCCGGCGGAGTGTTCACAATTTTCAATCCTCAATTTGCAAAAAGCGCTGCAAAGTTACCTCTTTTCGCTGGATTGACCAAGTATTGTCTTAAAAACATAGAAAAAGACGGTATTGTTTTGCACGTACGGAGGAAAAATTCATACATTTGCAAAAGCAAAAGTATTCAATACGAAAACACAATCTTTAGAACAGACAATGATCAATAGGGAATTAATAAGAATCAAGATTGTCCAGTTAACCTACGCATACTATCAGAACGGTAACAGGAATATGGACAATGCTGAGAAGGAGCTTCTTTTCAGCTTGGCGAAAGCGTACGACCTTTATAATTACCTTCTGGCTTTAATCGTATCTGTCACACAGGAAGAACGCCATCGTGTGGAGATTGCCGCCAGTCGTGCTGTACGTGAAGGAACGGAGGCTCCTTCATCACGCTTCGCCAACAACAGGTTCGCCGTACAGCTGGAAGAGAATAAACAGCTCAACCTCTTCATGGAGACCCAGAAGCGTCGCTGGGAAGATGATATGGAGGCGGTACGCAAACTCTGCGATCAGATCGAGCAGAGCACCACTTTACCAGGAGCATATGGGCAGCGAAGAAGATTCCGACGAAGCGGATCGTAAGTGTGGCGCAAGATTTATCGTACTCTGATCCAGGAGAATCCGGATCGGATGCTGTTCTGGAAGAGAAGAGTCTCTATTGGAATGACGACAAGGAGGTGGTTGACACTTTCGTCATCAAGCACCATCAAACGTTTCTGATCCCTGCCAACAAGGAAGACCAGGAACTGCTGCCGGAATACCGTGACGAGGAAGACCGTGATTTTGCTGTCAAGCCTTCCGCCACTGATTCTCAATGCTGACGACCATCAGCACCATATGAGCGAGTCGAGCCGCACCGGGATTTCCCTGTCTGGCCTATGCGGATGTCATCATCATGCAGATTGCCATTGCCGAGATGCTCACGTTCCTCAAACATCCCGGTGACAGTTACCATCAACGAGTATGTCGACCTCGCCAACCGACAGTACGCGCAGCGGCGGATATATCAACGGTATGCTCGATACCATCGCCCGTCATCTTATCCAGACCGGTAAGATGATGAAGACCATGCCGGAGTCTCGTCCACGCCGTCCGTATAACGACCGACAGGGCTCGACAGGACTCGCATCGTGAGGGGCGCCGCCCTCACGATTGCGCAGACTTCGCCCAGCGTGTCGCCGCCCGTGAGCAGACAGAGGATGCCGGGCAATAATGATCAGGTGGAATAGAGTGATGATTTTTCGCTTATAATCGCATATAATCACCCATAGTCTCTCGTCACCGCCCCTCACCGAAAAAGAAAAACATAATAACTGATAAACAATGAATACAGCTCTTATCCTCGCAGCTCAGGGCTGCAGGTCAAGGCAGTCCGATGCCTATGATTATCAGTGATGGTTGCAATCTTCGCCATCATGTGGTTTCTCGATCCGTCCGCAACAGAAGAAGCAGAAGGAAACTCAGTCATTCCAGAATGCTCTTTTCTGCCGGCGACACTGTCGTGACCGGAGGCGGTATCTATGGAACGGTAAAGCACATCGATATGACTACCAACAAGGTGAGATGTCGAGATTGCACGGGTGTTGTCATCACTGCTGACAAGAGTTACGTCTTTGGTAGCGTGCAGGCTTCTCAGCAGAACCAGAGTAAGTAAGTCTTTATAGACAAGTAAAGGAGCAAGGCATTTGATGAGAAAAGGAAGGCCGTTTCATACATTCAGCATCTTCAGAAACTTCTTGTCGAGAATAATCAGCAAGGAGTTTCTGATTTTTGTTCTTCCCGTGTTGAGCGGTGCGTTCCGGCTGGCTATGACATTGAACGAGACGGACGAGCGGGAATCAGCATCCCGCCCGTATGGCCGACGTGCCTCGTAATGTGGTCATCACTAGCAGTCCGGACTCTGTTGTCCGCTTTACCGTCCGTGACAGCGGTATCTGATTGCCGCTATGCGGGCTTGAAGATGCTTTTCCGACCTGTCTTCGCTGATTACCGGATCTATACTGACGGACGAGGAAGAGGAGAAATTTCTCCGGCTGACATACAGCGGCAGATTTATCTCCAGCTGTCTAAAAGTTCGAAGATCACTGGTCAAGAACGGCAAGTTCTTTTCTTTCAATTTCGCCGACACAGAAAGTGCCTGTCCGACTGTTGGGGACCGTCACGCCAGGAAACAACTATTATCTTGCTCATGTTGAGTTTATCCTCGACAGTGTGCAGGTATGCGCTGCGTGGTGTGCTGGACAGTATCCAGACGGTTTATACAGAGCGGCAGCACGTCAGCAATTTCACTGACATCAGGAACTGACGGTGAACCTCCGTAGTTCGCCGATGCCAAGTGCATTCCTGCCAGTGGGTGAAGATGAGGCTCTATCCTGATGTGCTCACCGAAGAGAGCGTCGAAGTGCCTATTGAGGCTATCATTACGCCGGCGATCAAGGTCCCGCGAACCTTTCCGGGAAAGGTACGTGAATTTCTGTCGTCGGCGCCTACCGGCTGCGTACAACGCCGAAGAATGCCGAGATAGGGAACTGCTGCCGACGGGCTTCCGGTCGTCGTCAACTATAAGGAGGTCGAAGAACATCCTGCAGACAAGGTCAGTGTCTATGTCCTTGTTTCCAACGGTGCGGCAATGTGACGTCCGGCACTCACTACGGCTGATTATCTCATAGAACAGCGATGATTGTTGCACTGACAGGAGTGAACAGGCAGCGGGAAATCCTATGTCTGTCTGGCTTTCGGCCGAACGTGCATTGCGGTTCACGACCGTGATGCCCATGCCAAGGAACCGATGCGCATCGTCTCCTCCGCTTCGGCAGCAGCTGAAAGAACTTGTCGGTGACAGCGTGTTCCGTAACGGTATTCTATCAGAAATCGGTTCTGCCGAGTTTCTCTCTGCAGCGACCGCCATGTGCAGGCTGTCAACGCCGTGATACATCCCAGCCGTGGCTCGCGACTCGAGCAGTCCGACCGTCAGCGGCTTGAGAGTGCCATTCTCTTTGATAGCGGTTTCGACCGCCGTACGCATATAGACAAGGTGGTATGCGTGACGGCTCCTGCTGAGGTTCGCATCCGAAGGGTGATGGAGCGCGACGGAATTAGCAGGAGAAAGCCCTCGAGTGGATGGCACGGCAGCTTCCGCAGGAGGATGTTCTCCGCCGCAGCGATTACGAAAATCGTCAACGACGGCGTGTCTCCTTGTTCCGCAGGTAGACCGGTTGCTGTCTTTCATTTCAGAATAAGTAAATCACAAACAAGATTATATCAAAATGTTACAGACAATTCTTTCAATTGCAGGGCGTCCAGGTCTTTATAAGCTGGTGTCGTGGTAAAATGAATCTTATCGTTGAGGCTCTTTGATGAAACCCACAGCGCCAGCCTGCCTTCGCCACTGACCGTGACGAGTCTGGCAGATATTGCCATGTTCACCGATAGCGAGGACATTCCTCTCCGCGATGTGCTGGCAAAGGTACGACAAGGAAGGGGGCAAGGTCGCTTCGGCTCAACTGGCGCAAGGCTTTCTGCCAAGGAGTTGCAGGACTCACTTTGTTGAGGTCCCTGCCCGACTTCGATCGTGACCGTGTACATTCCAGTGACATCAAGAAACTCTTCAATGGTATGAGATTCTGTCAGCCGGCATCACCAACTTCGAGGAAGAGATGAAACCGACAGAAGGGGATAACGTCGACGACAGGCGTAAAAACGCTTTCAGAGCGGAAAAATTAAGATCATAAAAGCACCGTGAACCCGTTCACTGTGCTCTGCCTGCAGTTTTCCCATGAGGAACCTGGAATGACCCTGGACTCGATAAGTAGTATAGAGTTCTTCTGTTTTAATTACCAGCTTTTTTTACAGGCTTTTTCTTATCCTGAGTTCAGGTGAATAGGATTTTTGAAACAAATCTTTCAGATACCTTTATGTTTACCGGAAGCGTTTCGCATAGTTTCCACGGAAATACCAGCCTGAGTCTCCAAGGTATTTCACCTGCGTGGATTGATGCAGAACCACTGGTTGAAAAATCTCAATTTCCCTGCGCTGGGGTATATCCCGTGCAAGCAGGTAGACGGCTTCTCCTGCCTTGTTGATGGCCTTGTCTCACGACGATGACCGTATGTCCGGGATGACCGCCATTGATGATCACATCGCCAACCTGCAGCTCCTTGCCGGTGACGGCTGGACAGTTCTTTTTCCAGTGATGCCGTTCCGGCATAGGTGAAGACGATATTCAGATACTTGCGGAACGTCTTGTAGGAATAATCTGTTCCAGTGTCTTGCTGTACCGGCACTTCCACGTATGCTTGTCAATGTGGATTCGTTCGCCTTTTTGCCCAACGGACATAGTCTGCCCGGAATCCGTTGGTGAGTTGAAGTGTATCTTGTCATACTGTTTTGTCCGCCAGAGCCATACGGCTTTCAGATAGATGACCGCATCTGCACACTGGTCTGCAGCCCCACGGCCAAAGTCGACATCAACCACCGCTCCGTCATAGCTGTGCTGCTTGACGCCGCCATTATAATAACTGCAGGTCGCTTCCCGGCTTTTTTAAGGGAAGATGGCGCAGAATGAGGCGAAGGAACCCTCCGGAAGTTTCACCTTTTGTAACCATAGGGTGGTAGCCAGTCGTTGCGGTTTTTCTTTCGAGACTGTTCTGTCCAAGGTCTCTGGACCGTTCTGTCGTGGCTGTCCATTGGTCTGTCCTGTGCAGGAGAGCAGGAATGCGGTCAGTATTACGAGATTGAGGCATTGTTCATCGTTCTTGTATGCTGAGTGTTATGGTCTTCATCTGCAAATATACGCAAAATCTCCTGACCAGTCAGCTGACGTTGTTGAAAAATCTCCGTCAGCGTAGTCTTAGGATCTTCCTGAAACGGATTGCAGACAGCTCTGCAAAAGACTGGCGGATAACCTCATAGACGCTCTGGCAACTTTTGTACAGGATTCCAGACATATAGAAAAGTCCCCGGACGCGGACACGTCCGGGGGCAAATTCATTTCAACGGAATCATCTCACTCCTGCCTCTTCGTTTCTCACATCGAGGCCGGTGTCCCTCCATCAGAGAGCGGCATAGGCTTTTAGTCTACCGTAATCTGACGTGCGACCTTCTGTTCCGGACCTTGATCTTAGGCAGGACAACGGTCAGCACACCATTTGCGACACGGGCAGCAAACTCCTTTCTGGACATCATCCGGCAGAATCAGGGTCTGCTCGTACTTGCTGTAAGCAAACTCACGCCGCAGGTAGTGTCCCTTTTCTTCTTCTTCGGCTTTCTTTTTCCATTTTGATGGTCAGATCACCGTCGCTGTTGATGTTCACATCGAAATCGTCCTTGCTCAACCCTCGGTGCTGCAAGCCTACGGTGTAATCCTTGTCAGACTCCTGTACGTTGATGGCTGGTGCTGTCGCATTTGCCTTAGGTATATTAGCCGTGTTCAAAAAAAGTCATTGGAAAAACTTCTGGTAACCATGAATTTTCTATCATATCTTAATCTCCTTTACTTTAGTTGTTTGTTAATGTTTTGTACTGACTGTTCTGCAAGGAGGCGTACCAGCGGGTTGTTTCTGACATTCTTGTCTGCTTTGTATGACAATTTGTCTTGTTCCCTGTTCTGAACCTTATTCAGCTAATAATTTTCTCAGTACGACGGCATTGTTGTGATCTTCGTCGTGAGCGGCAAGAGCAGCGTAGCGTCGGGATGTTCCCTCGAGAACAGCCTGGAGCTCGTCCAAGGCTCCGCTCCCGGCCAGCTCTGCACGATACCGCTGCTCGAACTCGGGGAACTTCTCCGGTCGCGTCCGAACCACTTGCGCAGTTCGATTGCTCGGCGCAAACTGACTTCAGCCAGAGGTCGATCTGCGCTTTTTCACTGATGCCCCGCGGCCACAACCGGTCGACGAGGATACGATAACCGTCGGACTTTTTCCGCCGGTGCGTAGGCACGTCGGATTTTCATTGTCTTATTCCAGTTTTTAGTGCCTTGAAAAGATGATCATATTCTCACATAGACGTGTTCGAGAAGATAGTCACGGAACCGGCGCAGGTCGGCAAGAACCTTCCCTGTATTCCGGCTCGGCATCCGCAGGCGCAGTGTAGTTGTTTGTGAGTACGGCACTGCCCGTGGCGTTCAACTGTCGCTATGGTCTCGCCATCATCGCATCGATGGGGTACTGATCGTGCCGCAATGGAACGGCATGTGCTCCTGTCCCAGCTCAGCGTGGAAGAGGTCGATGATGAAAGGGAAGAGTACTGCTCTTCTTTTTCTGACAGTGTACGTCGAGGTTTGGCAACGCTGTTGTGGAAGTGGTCTGTCAGCACGGTCCAGTTCCGGGTGTGTGGCAGCAGTGCGTCCAGTCTGCCCAGCAGCTCGTTCCCATACTTACGTGTGTTCCGGTGATGGAACTTCAGAACATAGTCGACAAGCAGGTCGAGGTCCCATGTCTCAAAGGGAATTGCAGGCTTAAATGATGTTTCTGACATATCGTCTGGTTTTTCTGCAAAGGTATATGGATTATCTGTATTATGAGGTAACATTTGTGTCCGTGAGAGATTAAAGTTGGTTAAAACACGAGTATTATGGGAAAAATGCTAACTTTGCACACCATGGAAGATAAAGTTATGAAGTCGCCCGGACCCGTCCGCTCTTTGCCGGGATGAGCGATGTTGAGATAGAACTGACCCTGGACAACGTGCCCCACCAGCCGGTCTCGCTGCCGGCTCCATGAGGTCTATGCACTGGCAGGCATGCCTGCCGCCATGTTGATATTAGGTAAGCGGCTTCCTGATCCGCTGTATGGCGGTTTTCTGGGGAAGCAGGCTGAGGTGAGCCGTCTGCGCAGCGGGCAACTCTGTTGCACCGGCTTTTCGTCAAAGGACCGCAGCCTGCCGGTGAGTGGGGAGACAGACGGGAAGGTCGACCTGTTCCGTATGCAGCCTGAGGCACTGAAGATGCTGATGGACACGGATGAGACCATCCGTATGAATTTTATCCGTATCCTGTCGAATATCGATGTCTTCCTGACGCATAAGATGAAGATACTCAGTCTTTTCACGGTACGGGAGAAAGTAGCTCACTCCTTCTTGAAAGAGCAGGGAACAGGGCAGCGACGAGATCCATCTTGAACGGTCCCGGCAGGAGATAGCCGACCTGTTCGGCATTCAGAAGTTCTCCTTCAGAGTCCCGTCCGATCTGGAGAAAGAGGGTGTCATAGAAATCAAGGAAGAACATCAAGATTCCTCGACCGCCATAAGTTGTCCCGGTAGATGCATGGTCTGCCGTCCGCTTTCAGGAAAGATAAAGGACTGGCTTGTCTGAAAGGCGGAACCAACAGAGGTGATTTATGGAATCGGTTTGTATTTGAACGGCCATGACGGTCAGTACCAGGAGACGTTTTACTGTTCGGGAAAGATGACACTGAATGTTTTATGGATTCTTGTGGGTATAGCCCTTGTGTTATGGGGAGCTGACCGCCTGACGGATGGTGCGGTGGCTGTGGCAGAGCAGATGTGGGTGCCGCAGATTGTCATCGGACTGACTGTCGGCGATGGGGACGAGTATGCCCGAGTTCTGTGGAGCCTTGTTTCTCGGCATTGAAAGGAACTCTGACCCTGGCGGTGGGTACATCGTCGGTCTGACATCTTCAACACTTTGCTCATCGGTGTGTCGGCACTGACGGCACTGATGGCCATCCTGAAGACTACTGTCAGGAAGCGACATTCCTTTTCCCTTGTTGCATCAGCCGTATTGCTGATCTGCGTGTCTTGGACGGAGAAATCGCAGGGGTGATGCTGCTGTTCTGTTTGTGCTCTTTCACCCTTTATGCGTACATGACGCCTGGCGAAGCCGGAACGGAGGAGGCCGAAGGTGACAGCGACAGGAAGAAGCCGCAGGCAGCATGGCTTTCGGCAGTGTGGATTGTCGTCGGTCTGGCGTGCCTGATAGGCGGCGGCAATCTTTTGTTGAAGGAGCGACGGGAGTGGCTGCAAGTCTGCGTGTTTCTGGAGGCTGGCATCGGTCTGACAATCGTTGCTGGTGGTACGTCTCTTCCGGAACTGGCGACGAGTGTCGTCTCGGCCTGCAAGGGAAACAGCGGCATAGCTGTCGGAAATGTCCTCGGATCCAATGTGTTCAATATCCTCGCTATCCTCGGTGTTACCGGATGATAACCCCATGAAGCTCCGGGGATTACTACGACCGACCCTGTCCATGCTGGTGGTCTCAGGATACTTCGCGGCTCTTCTTTACCAGGTACAGGATTGAGAGATGGGAAGGTGCCGTGCTGACGGCAGTGTTCGTAGGGTATATGTGTTATTTGGTGGAAGGGCCTCTGGGCTGGTTTTCTAGCATGAAGATTCTGTCGCTGGGAACACGGTTCCCAGCGGCTGGGAATGTCGTTCCCAACGGTCGGGAAACTCGTGTTCCAGACGGCTGGGAATACTGTTGATTACCGATACTGCCGGAGAAGACAGACTGAAGACCGGTCTTCCGGTCAGCATGCTATAGAATCTCTGCTATCCATGCGCAGGTTTCAGCATCGGCGAGGGCATGGTGGTGCCGGGAGAGATCGTAGCCAGGCTGCTGATGTGCAGCTGGTGGCTGAAAGGGCGGAGGAAAGACACGCCGTGCCGTCTTTCAGCGTGTCAAGGAACCTCATAGTCAGGATAGTCCATCCGGTAGGTTTGAAAGCATGCCCGCAGGCATCCCTTGTCGAACGGAGCATTGTGCCACAAGCGGAAGTCCTCGATGAGCGGTTCTATCCTGCCCATACCTGCTGAAGACCGAGCATCGTCGGTATCTTCGCGTGTCAGCCTGTGAACCTGTGTACACCGCCATTGGTAGTAGTTCGGTCCAGGATGGACGAGAGAAGGAATGTGTCTGCAACCTTCCTGCCCCTTACGATTACGACTCCTCACTGAGCAGACACTCGTTGCGCTCGAAATTACCGTCTCGAAAATCAATTGCTGCAAAGTTCTGCATAATCTCCCGTAAAAGCGTTTAAGGTCTCTGTTTGTTGCTAAAATATGCGTCTTTTTCTCCAATTATACGTCGGTTGAATAAAAGAATGGAGCAATCTGTCCCTTTAAAATGGCGGCAGTATTATGGGCGGGAAATTCTCTTTGCGGAATTTCTCGTAAAATATTTGCATCTTCAACAGATTTTTCTAACTTTGCTCTGAAATCGGTAGTCCCTTGTCTGGAGACTACAGTTGACTGTGTGAATATGACGCAAAGGAAAATATCAACGGCGGCAGCAAGGGCCCGTGGGGAAACAGAGGTTTCCTGCAACTTTTTAACGCTCATATTTGGCAGTCCCGGATATTTTGCACACACACACACACACACACACACACACACACACACACACACACACACACACACACACACACATACACACAGACAGGCACCGTCGCTGACCTCCTCTAAAAACGTTCGCATACTGCGCGCGCATGGCGTGTTGCAATCCCGGCAGACAAAATGGCTTCGCATGAGTTCCTTTGTCCGCTTTTTTCCGTGTCCTTCTGTCCCGTCGGGCAGAGGGAAATAAGCAATCAACTCATAAAAACAGAAATATATGAAACAGAAGGAAAACAGGAAAAACTTATGTCTCTCCGAAGGCAGAGTGCGTCCGTACGGAGCAGGACCTTTCAGATGACGCCTTTCTCCGGCGACCACAAGGACGCCCCCGACGACGGCCAGCTGCTGCACGCGCGCCGCATCGACTCTTTCGGCTGGGAAGACGAAGAGGACGACGGAGAGGCCTCCGAAGACAGCTTAACTGGTAACGAACGAAAACAACAAGACAATGAAAAGAAAGAAGAAAGCAGGCATCCTGCCGCTGCTGGGCCCTCGTCCGCCGTGTTGTTCACGGCCTGCGCCGCAGACGATGCAGACACTGACAGACAGAACCCGAAGCTCGACACTGCAGGGGCTTACCGCCTTCAGTCATGGAAGACAGCACTGGCAGCCCCTGCCACCTGTCTCGTAGGGCGAACATACCGGTTCGGTGTCAGGTCTCTATTGGATCCAGAGATGATCGTATCTTTGTGGACAACCCCACGGAGAATGACGAGTGGAGGGCTGATAAATATAACAATATCCGCGATTTGACAAGAGAGGGATGGAAAATTGACGACGGGGCGTGCACTCGAAAGCCAAGTTCTTGTTCGAGGGGAATTTACCAAGCCCGAATACCGCGTGCGCTTTTTGGGCAGATGGCAATACAGAAACCCAGACAAGATATACATCGCAGATGATGACAATTATATAGGCCTCTAATTTTGGATCAGGATTATCATCAGACGGGAGACTTTGCTATCGGGTATAGCCTCGCAGACAGGCCGATGGAACTTATACCTTCCAGCTTGAACACAAAGCCTTACATTACCTTCCGGGCCATACTCACAGAAAGCCTCAGGAATGCTGTAGGCGGAGCGCGTATTGATGATATTGAGGTATCGGCCGACCAGGCCTCTTCGGCAGGTTCGACATCATAGGGCGACACCATTGACCTCAGCTCAGCGTCCCACTGACGAGGCGTACAGAAGGTCACCTGCTCAAGAGGAGCGTATTATAGCCTCTCTAAATATTCCTTCAGAGGTTACACCTTCTGCCCTTATGCCATTATGGTCGTTGCCCCTGGCACGTACACCAACTTCACCGTGAGATACAGGTTCGGACCCAATTTCAATTTTTCGACAGGCTACGTCACTAAGACCTATCCGCGCTGACCTTCACTGCGGGAAAAGAACAAGGTGATAAGCCAGAAAATCCAGGTAGAGGAATATCCCGGCGATACGTATTATATGTGGGATGCCGTGAACCCTACTGGAAAAGGCCACGAATGGAACAGCTCCGACCCCTGCACAGTCCATTGGCGGATTTGCAAACCGACCATTACCCGAAGAGCAACGCCGACTCCCGCTGGTACAATGAAGTCCTGTCATACGCCGGGTGCCGACGGAGCGGCCCCTGCCGTGGCTGCCAGCCGCAGCTGTAAAGACTGCCCCAACATCAACGAGCTGATCTCGTATTTTGTGTATGGCGCTCCCCTATGTGGACTATGGAAGTATACGCCCTGATGGACGAAATCTGGTGTGGGAGAGTGTGGCTGAAGAAGCTTTGAGCACGATAGCCCGGGAACAGGGCAAGACTGCAGCCGAACTGAAGGAGGAAGGCACCTGACGGTGTCGACTATACAAGAAGCACCAAGAAACCTGACATGGACCTCTTTTCCACACTGCCAGCGGAGAGTTGGGGCATGGCAAACCGAACAATATGACCGACTACTTCAGCCTGCCCTTTTTAGGAGTGGCATGGACCTACCGAAAATGATTTCAGCCCTTCCCATCCCAAGCGCTGGATGTTTGGCAATACCCGGGGCCGTATTCTACTGGTCGAGCACACCTACTCGGGATCCTCCGGACGAGGCATACGTCTGGGAAGTGGATCTTTTCAAGAAACTTCGACAAATTTGATATTAGACCAATGAATCGTAAGTATGGAATTAGCCGATGTGGCTGGCCGACCGCTAGGCGGCCCTGTGCCCATGCCGGTTTCCCCTTGCGGCACCTTGGAGTTTCACTCCCGGTGAATGCTGCCGGATGAGGTAGTGTCAGGATGCAGCTTCACGGCCTGTCAGTCCTCAATCTGCAGGCAGCGTTCCTCGAGAAAAGCAAAGACCATTTCATTACTCAACGACGAGTTATGGAATGGTCTTTTCCTTGTCGTACCGTCTCAACCCCGGCGGCTGTCAAAATCTAAGCGTCAGGGATGGCAGTTTCCTAAATAGAATTTAGCATACAGAAAAGTTTGGTCGGTCTGCAGGAAAATCGTACCTTTGCACTCGCAAAAACGAAATGAGCGCCCTTAGCTCAGCTGGTAGAGCAACTGACCTCTAATCAGTGGGTCTAGGGTTCGAGTCCTATGGCGGGCACACAGACAGGCTTCTGACCCGGGCCTTTTTCGTTCAGCAGCGCCCTTAGCTCAGCTGGTAGAGCAACTGACTCTAATCAGTGGGTCTAGGGGTTCGAGTCCCTGACGGGCGTAATATAAAGAGGATTTCGTCTGCGGGGAATCCTTTTTGTTTTTCTGTTCTTTCCGCTGTATAATCCGATTAATTTTGTGTAAATTCTGCAGCTTATGAAGCAAAACCGCCTCAAGATATATATTACACTTCTGCTCTTCCTCATCATGTCAGGTGCATGGGCGGGCAGTGGAGGTGATGGACTTATCGGCTATCCCGGAGGAAAGTGCTATATGTTCCGCGTCACGTTGGTGGACAGTGCCGGCACGCCCTACTCCCGACAGGCCGGAACAGTTTTCTGTCGAAAGCGTCGGTTCTCCGGCGGCAACGGCAGGGGCTGCAGCTTGATTCTCTACTCGATCTCCCTGTGTCGCCGGCCCATATCCAGCGAACTCAGGAAGGAGGGAGCAAGGATTGTGGCAGGAGCAAGTGGAACAATTCGGTTCTCGTCCGAGGGGACAACCGGCAGACACTGGAAGACCTGAAAGTACTCTGTTCGTGAAGGACAGCAGGCTGGTATTCGTCTCTCCGGACTCTGTCCGTCCTTTCGTCCCAGCAGCGCTTCGTTACCGTACAGATCTGCAGGTCCTTGACTCAACGGTCCACGACTATTACGGGAGCGAAGGCGAGACTGGAGAATCTGGCAGGAGACTGCACAATCTGCGCTTTAGGGGCAGTGATGACGATCGCCGTGCTGGATGCAGTGTTTCATGAATGTGACAGGATTCCGCCTTCAGGAATGTGGAACATCCGTGGTACGCGTAATTTCGTCGCAGTGATATGACGACGATGTCTTCAAGGAAATGGACCATGGGACCAAGACGCTGTCGACGATAGCCATGAACCAGCCTGCTGTCTTTTTGTGGGTACGGCCCCAAGGTCGCTTTTCTGGCTTCTTCGCACGGAGGACTATCTTACGGAAAGCCCGGCGGAGGAAGACTTCTGATAGCCGCTGCGGAGTTCTCCGATTTGCAGGAGTGATGTCATCAGTTCTCTTGGGCTATCATGGCTTTTGATGACAAGTCGGCGAATTATCATTATTCCGATCCGGACGCACGCACGGCCCCATAGTCGCAAAGTGGCCTCCCGCCTGGCAGGAAAGGGGATGGTCCTCGTCAACAGTGCCGGCAACGACGGCATGATCGTGGAAAAGATCAATGTTCCGGCGGATGCTGACATTCTCACGGTGGGGGCAAGATCTCCGACGGTGTGGAATGCGGGTATTTTCGTCGGTCGGTCCGACGGCAGACGGTCGTCAGCTTGATGATGGCGTATGGCTGTCCGACGAACGTGGTGTCGGGGAGGGATACATCACCCCGATACCGGCAATGTCGTTTGCCCGTCCGCTCATTGCCGGAATGGTAGCTTGTCTGTGGCAGGCGTTGCCTCATAAGTCTGCAACGGAGATTATCGAACTCGTCCGCAGGATGGGACGCAACTGCCGCAGGCCTGACAATATCATGGGGTATGGTGTTCCGGACTTCTGGTCGGCCTACCAGTCGGCTACCCGTTGTACGGGAGGGATGATGAGGGGGGCTGAATGTGCCTTGATGGAGGCAAGAGGAATCAGAGGAAGATACACCTTATTATATAGTGGGATTTGAATAAAATGGAGAAAGCACTCACGCTCTATGAACTGAACTGTATGGTGGCAGACACAATCGACGCCACTTTGGCACGCTCCTACTGGGTAGAAGCCGAACTCTCCGAGGTCCGTGAGAACCGCGGACACTGTTACATGGAACTGATAGAGAAGGACGGGAATGGGAAATGTCCTGCAGCCCGGGCATCGGCCAAGTGCTGGCGCAACGTATGGTCGGTCATCATGCCCTACTTTGTCCGCATTACCGGTCAGCAGGTGCATTCGGGAATGAAGCTGATGTTGCAGGTGCATGCCCAGTTCCATCCCCAGTACGGCTTCTCGTGGATTGTTGATGACATCAATCCTGAATTTACTATGGGTGACATGATGCGGAAACGGCAGGAAATCGTCCGCCGGCTGAAGGAAGAGGGAGTGTTCGACCCGGCAGAAGGAGCTTCGTCTTCCCATGTTCGCCAGTCGTGATTGCCGTTATCTCCTCCGAGACTGCGGCAGGCTATGGGGATTTCAGCAACCAGCTGGAAACGAACGAATATGGTTTCAAGTTCCATATAGAACTGTTCCAGACCGTCATGGTGGCTGACAGGTGGAGCTGAGTATCATATCGGCTTTTTGACAGAACTCAACGGGCGCGAGGATGAGTTCGATGCTGTTGTCATTATCCGGGGCGGTGGCGCAACGGCCGACCTCAGCGGCTTTGATACACTGGAGTCAGCAGAGAATGTGCGAACTTCCCTACCGGTCATAACGGGCATCGCACGAGCGTGATGAGAGAGGTGCTGACATGGTGGCGTTCCTGCGTGAAGACACCGACAGCTGCTGCGTCTTTCTCTCATTGACCAGCTGGCGGCAACGCTTGTGAGGGTAGAGAATGCACAGGAGAACGCTCGCCGAAGGTGTCAGGAGGAAAACTGGAGACGGAAAAGATGCGTCTCCGGCATTTCGTCGTAGTATTCCGGTGCTCTCTCCCTTGTCCGGTACGAAAACAGGAGGCACGGCTTGACGCACTTTTTCCATAGGCTTGCAGAACGGATGGGCGAATCCCTCGCACCGGTCGGCTTTTCCATCTCGATGCACTGATGCAGCAGGCGTTGCTCTCTGCATCTCCGCCTTTCCGAAAGCGTCTCACCGGCTTGAAATGCTCGATCAGCGTGTGTGCTCTGACCTCTCTCTGTTGTTGAAACGGGTTACAGGCATTACGCTGCACAACGGCCGGGCTGTCCGCAGTGGGGAGAGCTGAAGCTCGGAGATGTGATCACGACAAGATTTGCTTGAAGAGAGATTGAGACAAGGTGGACAGTCTGAGATAGCTTTCAGGCAATTGTGGAACTGGATTTTCGCTTTTCGCTTTCCTGCTTTCCTGATATTCCATTCTCTCTGGTCTTTTCAGGCTTCTGATCTTACAGGCTTCCCCAGCACGGGATAGAATCGCGAATCTCACAGACCAGCTTTCTCTATGGCTAGCCATGATTAATACACAATGACACAATCACAATGAAAGAAAGCAAATTACGAAGAGGCTGTTCATCAGTTGGAGAACATTGTCGAGAAGATGGAGCGCGGCGAACTGGATGTTGATTCCATGGTCTCACAGCTGAAGCGAGCACAGGAACTTGTAAAGCTCTGCAAGAAGAAACTGAAGCATACTGATGATGAGATTCAGAAGTTGCTTTCTGACCAGTAGACTCAGTGTCCTGTGTGGAAGGGAATGCCAGAGAGGGCATTAACAAACCCGGTATTTGCTCTGTATGGTAAAAGAATTTTTGCGTACTTTTTGTATTTTAGTGTCACAGAATGTTAGATTAAATATCATTGATATGAAAAATCTGATTGGTCAACTGACATTTGGCCCATATCAGCCAACTGATTACAACGTGCGCTGTTATTACCGTCACGGGAAGTCGGGAGAAGTGGAAGTCTGTCTCGATGAATACCTGAAACCATATGGCTGCAACCTGCCTTCACTACGGACAGGAGGCTTTCGAGGCTTGAAGGCTTACCGGTGTCCCGACGGAAAGGTACGTGTCTTTCCGTATGGAGGAGAATGCTGCCCGCCTGCAGAGTACCTCGCCGTGGCATTGCTCGCGCCGGAAGTTCCCACGGAGTTGTTCGTCGAGATGGTCAAGACAGTGGTTCTGTCTCAACCAGGCGCGAGTCTGCCCTATGAGAGTGGAGCAACGCTGTACATCCGTCCGTTGCTGATCGGCACTTGCTCTATGGTAGGTGTCCGTCCGTCCGAGGAATATTGTTTCCTGATATTCGTCAGTCCTGTCGGGCCTTATTTCAAAGGTGGATTCTCGGCCAACTTATCGTCATCGTACGTGATGCTGACCGAAAGCGCACCGCTGGGAATCGGGAATAACAAGGTGGTGGAAATTACGCTGCATCCCTGAGGCCAAACTGACGGGCATACGAGAAAGGCTATGCTTCTGAATCTACCTGATGCAAAAGGAGAAGAGGTATGTCGATGAATGGAGCGGCCAACTTCTTCAGCATCAAGAACAACACCTATATAACTCGAGTCCACCTCCATCCTCCCCTCCATTACCAACAAGAGCCTGATGCAGATTGCTGAAGACCTGCATGAAGGTGGAACGTCGCCCCTGTCCTCTGAGGAGGAACCTCGACAGTTTTGAGGAAGCTGGTGCCTGTGGTACGGCGGCTGTCATCTCTCCCATATCTCATCCTGATGACATGGAGACAGAAAAGGTTTACAGTTTCAAGCGACAGGCCTGACCGTGGTCAACTAGTTTATGAGACCCTCCGCGCATCCAGTATGGGACTATTGAAGACAGACATGGCTGATCGACGGTCGTGATTAATAGTTCCGCGTCATCTTCCGGAGCGGTTTATGTGACTTTTATTTTTGCGCCATTGACGGTGAAGTGGCTAGCTTTTGCAGCATGAATCACCGTCAGAGAGTAGATACAGGATATTTTTCATTAATCATATACTCGAGAGTAAGAAACAATATGACAAAGAAGATGCAGGATGCGTCCCAACGCACAGATTGTCTGCAGAATTGTGGTCGTCAAACCTCTATTCAGTAGATGGCATGCTGGTTCCGTAAGAGGGCTGGAGCTTTTCGAGCTGGATGTACAAGCAGGCAGAGGAGGAGAGAGCACGCCATGGACATATGCAGTTTGTTCCTCCACCGTGGCGGAGGCGTAGTCCTTACGGCGATTGATGCCGTCACGACCTGACTGGGCGGATGCCAAGGAAGTGTAGATACGCTGGAGCATGAGCAGAACGACAGAGCTCATCAACCGGCTGGCAGACGTCGCTGATGAGGAGAGAGACCAGCCTGCAGAACTTCCACTGCGCACATTGACGAGCAGGTGGAGGAGGAACGGAGCGTCCGAGACATTCGGATCTTTGCACATCTGTCGAGCTCACGCCGCCGCGCATATTGACAGTCAGGCTCGCTGCCGTCAGTAATACGGACGTGGATAGCGACGACGGAAGCAGCGCCAGTGGCAGGTTGTCTCCGGCACTTTTGTTTGCTGAGCCGTTGCTAAGAACCTCCGACGTCTCGTAGAGATGTAAGTCGTGGAACGGTGCTGTCCGACAGACATTCCTCGTGTACGTCCGGCCATCGTGTGCCTTACCGTATATGAAAACGGAAGGAAATGAACGGGCCTTCCTGCAGATGGGTTGATGCCCGCGCACATTGCGGTGTTGACGGCAGGCTCCAGCTGCGTTGAGGTTCACACCTTACAATATATTGCCGGACGGGAGCCGCTTATGGCTGCCAAGGAAGAGCTGTGCTGGCAGAACTTATTTCGACTCAGGGGGCTGGCTTATCCATGAACAATGTGGAATTATCTTGTCTCAGAGATTACGCACATGTGGTGCTCATGCTGCTGAAGCCTTGCTCGACAGCTTCCAAGTGATATAAGTGCAGAGAAGGGGAATGGCACGGACCTCGCTAAACATTCGGTCCGCACTGTTAAAGCTTGGTATGCTCTACACGACAGCCATCTACGTATTTAAGTGGAGAACCTTACTAGAGGGTAACATTTGTTGTTTATCCATCTGTTCTACTGTCTCGTTCGAGTTATTTTTGCTATCTTTGCCCTGTTATCATAGAAGGCTGCCTGAACAGGGCAGCACATGGGTGACATGACATGTATCAAGAATTCTGCTCGATGCAGACGGTAGAGTGAACGTAAAGCTATGTTCAAATTTTTCAAGGAAATCATAGAAAGTTTTAAGGAAGGTGTAGAGAGTAGACTGAACTTGGAAAGCGAGAGCAGTCCAGAGTATAATGCTACACCTATGGAGCAGTTTCAAGGTGAGTGCAGCCTCCCAACTCGTGAGAGAATCTGCTCTGGCGTTGAGCTGTCCTTTTCCGTTCCGTCCTGACTTCAGGTCTCTGATACGTCTGATGGAGTTCGGTCGCTGGTGATGATGAAATGAGAAGACTGAGGAAAACTCCTGAAAAGAGATTTTGGAATAAGAGATGTTGCAGATGTTTCCCAGCGTCTTGGAAGAGCTGGAGGAAGCGTATGACGAGGAGGATCAAATCTTCCCCGTTCTATATTTTTAGCAGGACTGGAATTTTCATATTCTGACATCTGCTGTAGATGTCGATATCTGCCTTTTCTGCAAAGTTGAACCTTCTTGCCGTGAGAGAAATGGAACTTTACTCAGTGGCTGAACGTAGTTCTGTGGCAGCAGTCTCGGACTGTTGTTCATGGAAGCCATGAGTGTATCAACAATGCCATTGGAAGGCGGCCCTTGAAAAGAGTATACGGTCATTGCTGGTGGAAGAATCCAGCCCATGGTGCATCTTCCCATGAGAGTATCTCCAAGGCCCTGATCCTGCAGAACGACACCAGACGGGACTCCTATCTCAAGGTGACACATTGTCTCTGCAGGAAGAATTTTGGACATTGAGCCTGAGCATCGAACTTTGTGATATGTGTCGAGGAATCCTCCTGATGATAACTCAGACAGTTTGATTTTCAACAACTGTTTCAGAAACAGGAGGAAATGACATACGACGGACTGACAGAGAATCTCGCGCGAAGCCATTGTTCAAGGATGTTCTCATTCGTCATCAACGAGCGAGACAGGATAGCCCTCGGGGAAGAACGCGCCGGAAAATCAACGCTGCTGAAGATCTCTTCTGCGGCTCTGCAGAAACCCTTCTCCAGGCGGATCGGCACTGTCTCCCACTGAAACGACTGTGCGTTAATCTCCGCAGGGTGATGAAGTTGTCCGACGACACGATCAGAAAGAAGAGACGCGCAAGGCGCTTTGCTGATACGACAAAGATGCACGACGTCTCAGGATGGAAGAGGAGATGGCCGAGCGTTCCGACTATGAGAGTGAAGGTTAAGCGTGAGCTCGTGGATCTGGTTCACAACGGAACATGTAGAACGGTATATGATGATGGAGGAGAGAATTATGAAGCCGAGATTGAACGTACGCCGACGGGGCTCGGTTTTGCAAGGAAGACTTTGGACCGCCCTACACGTGAGTTCTCCGGCGGATGGCGGCGCGCATCGAACTTGCGTGAAGATTCTTCTCCGTCGTCCTGATGTGCTCCTGCTTGATGAGCCGATCGAACCATCTTGACATAGAGTCTCGTCCGGTGGCTTGGAGCAGCTTTCTCCTCACAGAGTTAAGCCGCAGGTTGTGCTCGTGAGCCACGACCGTGCTTTCATCAATAATGGGACGGACCGCACGCTGGAGATCACCTGCAGGACACGTTGAAGACCACTGTGTGAAGGCGACGATGTATCTCGTCCTGCGTCGTCAACGCCGTGAACAGCAGCTGCGTGCCTATGAGAACCAGCAGACGAGATGCTGACATGAAGGCTTTCATTGGTGCCGCTTTCCGGTTATAAGCCCACAAAGGCTGCACAGGTACAAGGCAGCGCATACGTCAGCTGGAAAAGATTGACCTATAGTGAGGTGAGATAGTGACAGTCTGGCAAATGCACCTGAAGTTCATGTCTCAGCGGAGTGGAGACTATCCTGTCATCGCAGAGGAGCTCGAGTTCACCCAAGCAGATTGCACGGCATGACGGACCGGGACAGACGGTGTCTCGAGGGCGTCAATCTGACAATCAAACGAGGCGAGAAAGGCTTTTGTAGGTAAAGAACGGGTGGAAGGAAAATCAACCTTTGTGAAGTGCACTGCGAGAGATTCCTTTGAGGGCACTGCCAAGATAGAAGGCGGCCGTACAGATAGGGCATTTTGCACAGAACCGTGCACAGCTACTGGATGAGAACCTACAGTCTGGCGAGACGATAGACAGAGTCGCAGCAGGTGATAGTGCGCCAGAAGATAAAAACGACCTTCTTGGCGCGCTTTCACAACCCGGCGGCGAGACATCCGACAAACGCGTCAGCGCGCTCGGGTGGTGAGCGTTCACGTCTGGCACGATGATAGCTCCTTGCTCGAACCTTCCGTCAACTCTCATCTCCTCGACGAGCCGACAAACCATCTTGATATTCCTTCAAAAAGAAGTTCTAAAGCGAAGCCATCAAAGCTCTTTACGGAACGGCTATCATAGTGAGTCGCGACCGTGAGTTCTCTCGACGGGCTCGCTGCAAGTGTATGAGTTCGGTAGGTGCGCGAGACATCTGGGAGGAATTTATGATTATCTTGAAAGTCTCACCCTCCTTTGATGCCTCTTCTGGAGAGAAAGGAAGCGTCAATCTGGATTTTCCGCGCGTGGCGGCAACCAGGCCGGCAGTCCCTCTCTGAAGGAAGAGGGCGAGACACCTCCGTAGTTCCGCTCTTCGCCCGCGCTGAACACAAGGCCCGGCAGAAAGAAGATGCGCGCGCACAGCGTGCGGAGAGACGGAAGCGAAGATAGCTGAGCTGGCTAGCACGGAAGCAGAAACTTGATGAACCTCTCATACCAGAAAACGCTTTCGATATGGAACTCGTGACGCAATACACAGATATTCAGCGGGAACTTGATGAAGAGAACGACAGATGGATGGTGTTGTCGGAGAATCTGGAGGCTCCTTTCAGGAGCTGCCAGCTCTCTTTTTCGGTATCGCAGGGTAAGGGAGTATAAGCAAGACGGTAGGAAAGCAGTTAATTTACTTTTAATTTATTACGGCGGCGAAAATCAAGACACTTTTACCAACTGATGCTCATCGCATCTGCACTCCGGCTACCGGTGTATGGCGCAGAGTCAGTGCAGGTATCAAAGGCCGAGAATCTGCGGACGTCGGTCCGACCGGCTGACGACTTCTTCACATTTGCGACCGGAGGATGGGCAGAAGCGCAATCCGCTTCCCAGGCTGCATCTCCTCCCCGTTCTCGCCTGTTCGATCAGGCCGCAGGAGAACAACAACAAACGTATCAATACCATTCTTTCAGACTTGCTCAAAAGCGGGGTAAGGAAGGGACGTCGAGAAGAAACTCCAGACTTCTATCGGCTTGCCATGGACCCTCTGCAAGGCGTAACAAAGAGGGCGTCAGGTGTCCCGCCAGACCCTTGCTGACGAAATGGAAGATGGCAAAGACATTGGTCAGACCTCCGAGCGATCCAGCTGCGGCGTTGTCTTCGGTTACGGCGTGTCGTTCGACCATGGCTGATGCCGATGTGAGAAGCAAACGTGGCAAGATGAACATCCTCACATCTCACAAGGCGGCTGGACCTCGGACAGAAGGAGTGACTATCTTGGCCACATGCAAGCGACGAGTGACATTCGGAATGTCACATCGAAAAGTCTACATTGGCAATGCTGTTCCGTTCTATGCGATTCTGATCGGTCAGGCACTGGCGAGGCGCGACGCCGTTATGCGTTACGGAAACGACGCTGGCTGCTTTCTGAGCCGTACGGAACTGCGCGACGCTGAAGCCAACTACAATAAGAGCGACGCTCAAGAGTCTCGCGCGAAGTATCCAGACTTCCTCGTGAAGAGCTGGCGACCGTCGAGGGGATAAAGGGAGCGAGCATCCAGTCGATGGTTGCTGGTCAGCCCGCATTCCTTGCAGGCCGATCGACCGTCACTCGACAGAGAGTGCTGACGACCCGTGCGCAGGGAATGGAGTGTTATCCTCTCTCGGCTAACTATCTGAGCTGACGACGTTCGTGCGAATATTACTTCAGCTTCTTCAGCAAGACAATGCGTGGACGAAGCAGGATTATCCGCGTTGGGACGTGCGACATGCAGCAGGTGGAGAGTCGATGGGGAGAGGCCTCGATCGCACTCCACTGCGAGCGTATTTACGCGCACCGCGCAAGTAGCGCATGGGCTAGATCTTATCAGAACCTGCAGGTCAGTTCCGTTGAGCGCATCAAGGCGTAGTGACTGGATGAGCGAGCCGACAAAGCAGGCTGCCCTCGAAAACTATCACTGCTATTATGTCAAGGTGGGCTATCCCTGACAAGCGGAAGAATTTGAGCCAGCTTGCAATCGATCCGTTCGGCGTCTCGGTCACAAGAACGCACAGGCCTGCCGGAAGTTCTGGTCGGAAGACGCCATCAGGGAGAAAAGCTGGAAACCGGTCGACAAGACCCAGGCTGATGACCCCAGACCGTAAACGCATATTATAACCCGACGACAAAATGAAATCTGCTCTCCCGGCAGGTATCTCGCACCGTGCTCGATCCCAAAGCATTGACGACGCTTTCAATTATGGTGCCATCGGTGTGGTTATCGGACAATAGAGATGACCCACGGATTTCGGACGACTCGTGACGTCACTATGATGGGTGATGGAAATACGACCGACTGCGGATCAGCAGAGGACGGCAGGAACTCGAAGCCCGTACCGGAAAGTATGCCGACTTTTTCAGTGCCATCAAGGTGCTGCCAGACCTCAATGCGTGAATGGCAAAGCTCACTTTGGGTGAGAACCTGCCGACCACGGTGGACTTGAGCGCATCTCAACGCTTTCGAAAAGACACCTGCAGCAAGGAAGGGTAAAATCATTATGGGCTTTCACGCCTCGAGCAGCGTTTCTTCATAGCATACGCCGCGTCTGGGCTAACAACACCGAGGCGGAGATACGTAGTCGTGGTGAAGAGTTGCGACCCCATCCCCCGGGTGAGTGGCGCTGCAAACGGTGCTCTTCCGCATATTGATGCATGGTGCAGGCGCCTTTCGGTGTAAAGGAAAGCGACAAACTCTTTCTATCCCGGAATCTGAACGTCTCGAAACTCGTAATCATTATCGATCGATAGATGGCTGCACCAAAAGTCTGTTGGCACTTTTGATGCAGCCCTTTGTCTCTGTAAGATTTTCCCTGTCAATTGATTCTTCGAGTGTGACCCGCCTTCTGTTGCGACTTTCGTTTTGTAGCCTGACGGATTTGTTGTTGAAGAGTAGTCTGTCCGATATTTTACCTTCCTGATAAGAGATTTACTCTGGACCTCTGTGTTTTCTGCAACCCTTGAAGAGGCCATGGACGGGATAAGGACAACACGATCTGCACAGCAGTATAAGCTTTTGATCTCAGAAAGATAAGCCATATACATCGAAATGGTGCTTAGTTAGTATGCGCAGGCTCGGTTGCGCCGTGCAAGTAGGCCTTGAAAGAACCGCAGGCAGGCGTTGATTGAGACGCAGGCTGTGGCTGATTGCACACTGAAGGAACTCTCGACGAAGGTTCTGCTTGATCGTGTCATACGCTGAAACGAGGATGCCTTTGAAAAGGAATGAATGCAAGGTTATTTCATCTTTGTAGGAGCGTCATTATGCCCTCAAAAAGTTAGAAACTGGCATCAGAGATGCCAAAACCTCCAAGACAGGGTTCAATACAGTCCGGCCATTACGCGCTACCAGTAACTGCTTTTGACCAGACAGAATCACACTTTTGCGGACAGATACGCGCTTCAATCCATCCAAGGCAGTTACTTTGTCCGGTGTATCGCCAAAGGAAATCGTGTTTGTCAGTGTCTCCTTTTGTCAAACATACTCCCCAGGGATTCGATCTCCGCATTGTCTACGGAAATGTTTTGCAGGCATTTTCATCGTATGAGCCGAACAATTGTCCCTCATGGAGGCTTTACATATGAAGTTCGGCTTCCACGAGCATCTGATAATCAGGACCGTCAATATGACTGCATGTGATGATGTCCGATGAGATAGCAGATGGATGTGCTTCTATCTCTTCTTTCGTGAAGTCACCCAGCCCTTCCAGACCAGCCGCGCCTCATCCGGTCCCTCTCCTTTCCTGATACTTACCGTTGCAGGAACCGACTTTGTTCGCCAATGTGGATACCGATATCATGCAGGATGGGTTGCTGGATTCAAGAATATCCTGCGTCTTGGGGTCAAGTCTTCATAGAATACCAGATAGTGCAGCGGCATAGCCATGTACTTTCATGAAATGCTGGACACGCTTCGGGTCCCCTCTCGTATTCCGTCATAGCGATACAATGAGCTTATGTACGTCACATCCATAGTTGTGGCAGGTCTTCTTTGTTCAGTTGCAGTAGCCTTTTAATTCGCAAAGAAAAGAATCGAAGGAATGAAATAACAGAAGATATGCCGCAGCCCTCAGTAGAGTGGAGGTTGCGATATAAGTCTGTCTCGGACTGTTCGGACTCTTCTTGTCCGCTTCGGTTCCAGCAGATGCAAACGCGATGGCGAATCGCGACGAAGTGCTCGTCCGGCTGTATCCTGTGAGCATCCATCATGTTGAGAATCGACTTCGAGTCACGCAGAGCCTGAGAGAATGTCTCAGCACGTTCCGTCTCCTCTTTGGGAAGCGTAGGACAGTACCGGCCCATGCTGGGAGGTGTCCTGATGGACGGCCATATTCCTATTACCGGTCAGACACCATGTTCGGTACTTCGCAAGTGGACAGGACGGTACAGCACACACTTGAACTGACTAGCCCGATTCATCATTGATAAGTCATCTTCGGACATCTCGTTCATTGCATCGGATGATGCCCGTGAACCCAGTCCAGCGTGTGTAGCATCGTCTCGCAGCAGCTCGCCATCAGACGGTTTCTGGACAGTTGTTGCCGAGTTTTATATCGTCTACGTCCATGCGTGCAGTCGGCCTCGGAGAGGTGATTTCCACCCGGGTTGTCGAAGCTGTTTAGCATGACGTACGCGCAGCAGACTTCAGGTAGTCACGGTGACAAGTGCATTCTATGTAGACCCCTTCTCAAGGCTGGGCTATTTCTGGAAATCTCGTGTGTCCCACGGAATTGAAATTTACGTCAACGGTGGCATGCAGTGCTAGTCGGAGAACATGACACGGAAAAGAGCCTCTTGGGATTGTTCCTGGTTGACGTCCCCTGCTGTCACGATAGTTGACGCTTCCATGTCGTTACAAGATAAGAAAGAGACAGTTCCTTTGACAACGCATTTCCGGACAGAACATCTGCGGTAGCGTTGCCGAAATGAAAGAAGTCCGGCTAGTCAGCCTGCTGTCTAAAGTCGTGGATCTTGCGAGTTGTTGCGCATCAGAGCTTTGCAAAGGAAGGCCGAAGTCCGAGGCCTTCTTGTGGAACACACCTCCGCGAGTGTGCTTGTACAACCAGCCATTTGTCGAGAAGGTCTGGTACGCCGGTATTCTTCACTCTCTCTTCATCCGGGCGAATAAGTCCTCGATTTCATAGAACAGCCCGGTGGAGCTCGTTGTTCTCTGCAATGCGTCGTTTGTCTGCTGCTTGACGAAGATGTACGCTGATGTCCTTTGTAGGGTTTGCTTATACCTTCCTTGATATGGATGACAAGTAGTTTCGTGCCCTCTATGGCCACGGTTTTCGCTTTCAACGTAAAGGAGTGTATCGAATGCTTTTCCTTTGGCAGTATCGCCCGTAATCTGGCTGACTGTCTGTATTTCTGTATTCGTAGCTTAATCCTTTGACGCTGCCTCGTTTTGTCTTCTATGCCGAAAGATGGTAGGCGCCTTTTGCTGGGTTTGCGAAATGCGACAACTCTCGTCTGGTCACGGCGATGTCCTTGCTGAAGTGTTCTTTGAACCTCAACCTCGACTCAGTTTTCTCTCCTAATGAGATGATTGTTTTCAGCTCTTTGCATCCATAGGGGGTGTTGTCTGTTCTTGTTGTTTTCTGTTTGCTAAGCATTTGCTTTACTTATCAGCACAAAGGTATACATTATTATTCAGGCATGCTAAGTAATTGCTTATTTTAACATACAATTAACAAATAAACAGCAGCATTATCTCCTCGCTACTTAAATCCTGGAACTGGCATTAATGGTTGGTTAAGCATGTTGTCGTTGGTCGAGTAGATGTCTCGTACGGACAGGTTGTTTTAGGAGGATGGAGAAATTCCTGTAATCTTATCCACACATAACACACATCCTTTTATGTAATATATATGTAGAACTTGCAAGCGACAGAGGAGGAACCTTTATCGTAATAAAACTTCGACATTAGCAAAAGAAAGGAATAGTAACTAAGAAAAGAGTGTCTTTTGCAGTCAATGGCATGAAGTGTGCATTGCAAGGTTAATGTGGAGAATGCCTGTAAAGGCTGTCACAGGAGGTACAGTGCGGTTGAGGCCAGTCTTGATGACGCGAATGTTACAGTGGAACATGATGAAAATGGTAGACTCCTGAACGGCTCAAGCGAAGCCGCTGAGGACAGTGGACGTTATGAAATGTGAGGCCCAGCAAAAGCAGCGCATCCCGCCTCACGGGTTCACTCGAAAGGAATGAGGTGGGTGGTCAAATGAGTGTTGAAGATTTCTGGAAGACCTGAAGAGGTAAGGAACTGCTCGCGGGCGAGATTGTCTGCGCGTGGTTGCTTTACCTTTTCTTTCTGGATGTAGTATGGACTTTTCCTTTGTATGGAAAAGATGTGACCACAGGAGAGAAATGAATTATATGGTAAGGACTTTGCGATTGCGAAACAGACTCATTCTCAGTTATTGGCATGTGGCGTGTTCGGCGGTTTCGCCACTGTTGAAAAGAAGCTGAGCGAGCTGATGATGGCATCACTCAGCCTCGGTATCGCTTCCCGGCCGTTCGGCCTCTGATAGATCGCGACTGACGTGATTTCATACTTGAGAAGATGAAGACTGAAAACCGTCGATGATAGGTTAAGGATTTCGCATGGCTGACAAGAACATCCGTAGAGTGAGGAGCAGAAAAGCGTACGTACACACTGGCTGGCGCGCGGACTTTGCTGTCGGGCTGTTTGCGATTGCCGTGGATGTGTGTCGATGCGGTGGATAGACCTTGGCTCGCGTGACACTTTCCAATCAGGTCTCATCACCGATAGCCTGGCTCGAATGCGCTTTGTGTTGCGGTCGTCGGTTCGATGTTCTTCGTGGAAGCAGCTGCCCGCTGTACCGCCAACATGGATACTCTCGGTGGCATTGTCTACAGGCACCGCTTTCTTTGTTCAGTTCCTTTAATACGTTTTGGGGTGATGCGGCATGGGCGAGTAGCGTATTGTGGGCATACTTACTTTCGATGCACTCGCAATGACCATCACATTTGTCTTGACCGCCGCTTATTGGAAGAAAAGGCTACAGACGGCGCTGCGGCGTCGTCTATTCGCCAGATGATGGGCATGGCACGAATTCGAAAGACCGCCCATGTCGTTGAGGGCGACAGGACTGGCGAAGTTCCTTTGTTCTGACACCGTAGGGACGTCCCCGAGGTGTGCTGCGAGAAGGTACCTGCTGATGGCGAAGTTATATCCGCAGAAAGCTTCATGACGGCAGACGCTGCGTACGTTGACGAGAGCATGATTACAGGAGAGCCGACACCAGCTGAGAAAAAGAAAGGCGCAAAGGTACCGGCAGGAACGACAATGAGTCAGGTGCAAGTTCCGCATGCGTGCCCGCCAGGTCGGTGAAGACACAGCCCCGGCACATACTCGTCCGAATGGCGGCAGGCACAGGTGGTCGAAGGCCCTGTGCAGCGGGTTGTCGATAGGGCAGCATCGATATTTGTCTCGCTGTGGTCCGTATAGCCCTTTGGCACGCTGCTTCTGTCATGCGTTATCGGAGGAAAATACTTTATCTCCTGCAGGCTATTATGTCGGCTGTCGCGGTGCTGGTCATCGCCCGTCCTTGCTGCTATGGGATCATGTCGACACCGACAGCCTCATGCAGTGGTATCGGCGTTGCCCAGAAACAGAGTTCGCTGCCAGGATGCTCACAGCCTTGAAAGTCTGCGACAGACGCCTTTGATAACGGACGCAAGACAGGCATACGCTGACCATTCCTTTAACAGGGACATCGGACTATCAAAGGGCGACAGCCTTTCCGCTTGAAGTGCGTGAGACATTAGCAGCCGCGCCCGTGGAGAGGCGATGGAATCCTTCGCGGCAGAGCGTGAATAGAAGTCGGTATGCGATGAGTGGAGGCTGCGAGGAAGCAGCAGCATGCCACTGGCTGCTACAAGGCAGGCATCCAGCACTATCATAGAGTCATCGCTACAGTGACGGGCGGAAAATCTTGCTCAGGCGTGGCCGCAGACAGAAGCAGTGTGTCGCAATGGTCGGAGATGGAATCACGATGATGGCAGACACTGGCTGATGTAAGATTGGCTATCGAAAGTGAACGATGTCGCCAAGGAGGCCGGCACAAGTGACGCTGCATGGGAATGACCTTTCTGCACTCCAGAGGCACACGGGTAAGTCGTACACCGTCCGAGCATGATAAGAGAGAACTCCTGCCTGGTCTATAATATCATCTGCATCCCGCTCGCAGCCGGTTTGCTTTATGGTCTTTCGGCACAGACCGCAGATAACCCTTCATGGGCAAGTGCCCTGATGGCCTTCTCCAGCGTCAGTGTGTGGTACTTAACAGTTCCCGTCTGCGTTGGACGCCGAAAGTTAGATCCGTCTCTAGTTTTCGTAAAACAGAGTTTACCGGATTACCAGTCCGAGCTGAGGTGCCGCGGTAATGGTAAACTTTCGCTTTATGTGGACTTCTTCCGTGCTGGTAAAATCTCTCTCTGAAGCGTTCTCTCCAACAGCATAAAAGTCTCTGCCGTCTGTTCCCGTCAGTCTCATCCTCACGGGATAGTCATATCGTGCAGGAAATATAACATCCGTTACGTTGCTGTGGGGACATGGTCGAATTCAACGTTGACGGAGATGGAATTCTGGTTGGGACCCCATTGACAGGTGGCACCGCCCCGATTCTGTCTCGCGAAACGCTGGCGACAGCACCGCACCTCATCCCATAGGAGCACATCCGTATGCCATCGGTGCGAAGCTGTAACCTATCGGGGCATAGCCCTCTCAGGCACCCTAACCGTACCAATAAGGTGATCCAGCCGAATGCCTGCCCGAAGTTGGTCTGAAGTAAAGGCTTTGCACGAAAGCGTATGCGCTCCAAATGCGTTCATTGAACTGGATAGCCGAGGACGGCATTGGACACCGCCTACAGCAGTTGCCACCGCGATAGGTGAGATGATTTTCACATATCCACCTTACCGCCACTGTCAGTTTTGACAGGTTAGCGATATACATCAACGAAAAACATCCTGAGAGAAGCCTCTGGCACCGCGACTGTTTCCGCGTCCGGCCTGCAGCGCCGATGCGCTGAGGTTCACATTTAGTCGCGCAGTCGCCATGCCCTGAAGCCGTATCCTCGAGCCCGGATAATGAAGTCACCGGGCGTGACGGTACGTCCGTTCTCCGCAATGAGAGGCAGGTTGTTGCTCGATCTGGGCCTGCTGTGCCCGGTCCTTCGCTGCCAGCCTTCTAGCATACGCTTTCTCTGCTTTAGTGGTTTTACGTAGTTCTTTTGACAGGCGCACCGATTCTATAGGTTGTTCCAGACGACGGAAGTGTCGCCGCTGTGATTCCTTTTCGTGTTCTGTGCAGACAGCGGTGCTACACAGAACGACAAGCCATTATGAAAATGTATTTCCTCATTTGCCCGCAACAGGGTAAGCATTCGGTGGTCGTCTGCACAAGCATTTTAAAGATAATTAGAGCTCTTCCGTTGCAGTAATCCATTCTTCGGGTCCAGCTGGTTCTCAATGTAGAATGAGACATCGGTGTAATCCGGATAGATTTCTGTCTCCCGACGGAGGCCGACTGTCAGAAGTGCCTGCGAAAGACGTGTTGTTATTTTGTCCGCATGATCAGCGGAGGTCGCAGTGACGAAGAACACCGTGGCACCGTGGAAAACCTGGCGGAAGGAGCCCGTTGTTTATCCATGCCGCTATTATAACCTGAGTGAGAGGTTGGCAGAGATGCCGCCAGCTTCCTGCCATAGGTGCTGATACAGATGAGCGTTTGCCCGCTTTGAGTAGACGGTCATCGCGGCGACGGCCGCTCGGTGCGTCGAAGAGAATGGGCGGCCGGGCTTTCTGCACATTGTCAGTGATGGCGCAGCTGGTAGAGCATTGTCATATCCGCTGTTTGTACTCTTGATGCGCTGCCGATTCCCGTGGTTTGGTAAAGTCGAACGGCGTATCTCTTTGCGTGCTCAGTCACCCGTCAGCTGCCTGTGTTTGTTAGAGCATTGACAGGAAGGCATCGATCCACAGATGCTGTCGAGGACAGACTGCGCATATCTCCCGACAGATTGAAGCAGATTCCATTTGTCACCTCCAGCTGTGTTCTGGCTGTTGTCGTCGTATCCGGGTAGTCGATGTCGAGTGCGTTCTCGGTCGGACAGGGGTGTAGGTGACGCAACGTTCAGCTTCCGTCCAGTCCGTTTCTCCTTCAGCAGTCACATATCGTAAAAGAGAAACGGACTGATTGTCAGAACCGACGAGCTCAGGTCTTCCCCCGACAGCGTTTCTGCATTCTCCCTGCCGAAGCAGATGAGCGCTAGCACCCAGAGCCTCGTCTTTCAAATATCCTTCCTTGTCTGCATATCCCTTTATGACAGGCTCCAGCCTGCCGTTCCAGTGTGTGCAGTGAGTGAGACAAGACGTGCTCCGTAGTCAGCTGACAACCGCCTCCATCTGTTCCCGTTGACCAGTCGGAACTGTTTTCTGCGCATTTGAACAGAGGACAGCAAGCATTGCTGCTGTCAGATGATGATGTAAATGCTTCATAGCTTTATCTGTTTGATCCCTGACAATGCAAATATGGAGTCGAGACGAGGATGGGAAGCTGCGTTTTTATTGTTCGAAAGGCTCTGAAAACTATCTCTGATGGATTTTTCGCCTCTCAGGCGGTCTCACGTAGCTTTCCTAACCCCGTCAACCAAGTTTGAAAGCGGAGACGGAGAGCAGTCAACCAAAACACATTAACTGCATTCATGAACCTCCCGGCCGCTGGGAATCGTGTCCCAGGTCCGGGAACAGCCCCAGCGTCCGGGGAATCCTGTTCCCAGACGGTCAGAATCTGTTCATCGTAGTTACTCGTGATTCATGAAACGGTGCTCAGCCAGCTGTTCATACGTCTTTCTGGCCGTAGTTGGCATAAGGATAGAATGCTGATGCCGCCGCGTGGTGTGAAGATTCCTGTTACTTTATATATTTTGGATCCATCAGGCGGATAAGGTCTTTCGCGATGATGTTCACACAGTCTCGTGAAAAGATCGCATAGGAGCAGTGAAAGCTGAGGTAGAGCTTCAGGCTCTTGCTTTCACCATGCGTATGTCCGGGATGTATGAGATGCGGATTTCGGCAAAGTCGGGCTGCCCTGTAATCGGGCAGAGGCTCGTGAACTCGGGACAGTTGAACCGTACCCCAGTAGTCGTTCCCGGGATGCTTTGTTGGACGAATGTTTCCAGTACTCCGGGGCATAGTCCGTCTTATCGGGTCTTTGCACCCTAATGATTTCAGCCCTCTTCGTTTCTTTTTCCATTTTCTTTAAAAGGGATTTGATGGAGTCAGAGTAGTCGAAGTAGTTATTTCCACTGTTCTGGCTGTCTTGGCGGACAATCAACAGTATGGATTTGGCCTCCTCTCACTCCTTTGCTCTTTTTAGTTTAATGCGAATATCTTCCAGATGCTGTAGTTCACGTCATTGTCGTAGACATCCTCACCCCTCACGTGCATCATCGCTTTTCACGATGCGGATGGTGATGGGAAGGCTAGTGACTTCGTAGATGGTCTTCAGGAATACCTGCCAGAGCATCAGTTTCGGCAGTTCCTCTGTCGGGACGACTCCGCCCAGGGCCAAGGGGAAGAAGATGATCGAGTCGCAGCTTTCCTGCAATGGTACTGAGGATGGCGCGCCAGGAGAAATGCCGCCCCTTATCGTGGATTTTCATCCGGCTCATCACGAGCATTGGCAACGAACCCACGATGAATGCCACGAACGAGGCTGCTACACGTGGGCAAGACCGCAGATGGCGTGGAAACCGCATCGTTCGTCCAGTAAGGACACCCGGAACCAGTCGCACAGCGTCACCCATCGCCACGAAGAAGAAGTTCTATGGCAAAGCCAGTCCATATCAGCAGTCGTCTTTCTGGAACTCTATACCTCCACAGACGCAGTCGTTGATGATGTAGAGACGGGAAGACAATCAGTCCGCCTGTCAAAGAAATACCGAGTACGGAAATCTGCTTTGTTTCGAGAATGTTTGCCAGAAATGAGGCAAACGCAGAAGAGGATGCTGAAAAGCATAAACAGCACGCTCACCTGTTGTTTACTAGTCATTATCTTGTTTTGTTAAAGGCTGACCTCAAGTACCCTGTTTGAACTAAGCGGCTGCAAAGGTACGCATTTTTATCCACCCTAAGGACAAAACACATAAAAACATAATAACCCATTGTGATAGGCGGAAAATCATACTTTTTGTAGCCTTATCGGATTATATACAAATTTATGGAATGACAGGAAAATCATTCTTGATGACCATGCTGGCTATGCAGTCGCATGGGCTGCCAAGCAGCAGACACCAAAACCCTATGAACAGAAAATGTCTCAGATCGAGGCACAGTATAAAACACTTGAGGCGGATTACCGGGGCTTTTCGGGAAGAAGGATCCCACGACGTTCACTGATGCCGAAAAGCCAGATTGAATGAGATAATGATGAGGGCTGACTCTCTTTGACAAAGTGCAAAAGCTACCGTGTTAGAGATTGTGGAGAAGTTCAAGACGACAAAGTTCCCGGCAAAGGATGTGGCAGACATCATGTGTGATGTGGAATATGATCAGCTGAAGCGCTTTTGTGATCCGAAGACAGGCTACTACAACGAACCTGAGATGACGAAAGTGAAGCAGCTTTGACTCCTACAAGCTTCGTCAGCCGATCTGCTACAAAGACCTCACCATGGACGACCCTCAATGGAAAGCAGGTGAAAGTTGAGCCAGTGGGGTCAGCAAGGAAAGCATGCTGGTAGACTTCGCGCAAGCTGGTGCGGCCCTGTCGCGCTGAAATGCCGAATGTCGTTGAGGCTTACAAGCGTTTCGAAGGACAAAGGGCTGGAGATAATCGGCGTCAGCTTCGACAGCAACAAGTTGCGGTGGTCTGCCGTGGAGAAATCTGGTATGACTTTGGCCGCAGATGTCCGACCTCAAAGGCGGTGCAGTCGGCTGCAGGGGCTGTCTATGGCATCCGCAGCATTCCTTCTAATATTCTTCTGGATCCGGATGGCAGGATCGTCGCTATGGGATCCCAGAGAGGCGAAACTGCTGGAAGTACTGGCGGACAAGCTGAAGTAATGTGAAAGAGTTGGTCTAAGTCCCCATGCGGAAAGCCCGGTTCTATGAAACGAATGCGCGTAACTCGTTGGAGTTACGGCACCGTCTGGTTTTCAACCATTTTGTTTTCCTCTTGTTCAGAGTAGTTAGGTGGACCTGAGTGAACCCAGACCGCACAAGGAAACCATACGCTTTCACAGTTTATTCCAGCCTTGGTTTTCGTTGCTGGCAAGACCTGGGACCACCAACCGCATCTCATCTCTAAGTCTTCATCTGCAGCGAGGCGAGGCACACAGACTCATTTCCGATTGTCCTGCATCGCCTGACCTCGTGATCTCGGAACAACATCCTCGGAGCGATGTCTCGTCCAGCTATCGATAGCCGGATAAAAGCCAGTAACTCATTGCACTTCGGGTTAGGCAGCGAGAGCGTAATTGTTTCTCGCCAATTAATTTGTTGATAGCTGATATTTAGGAGCAAACTAACGACGCTCCACGTGCTTACGTACCATTTCGTCTTGCCGTCAAATCCAAACAAGCTCCATAATGATATTGAGGAAACTTGAGAGGCGAAAACATTGTTCGTGCCGATTCAGAATAGAACTGGTCTGCAAATTTAACTGAGACTTTATGGAACTGCCAAACTGGTGCTTTTTGCTTGCATTATGGTGTTAATTGCTCTTCCGTGCCAGCCAACCAGTGCGGAATACCATGGAAAACCTGCAGAAGTCGCAAATCATGCTTAAATCTGCGAGCATCGACAATCAACAATCAACACTATGATCCAAGAACTATGTAGAAGAGAAACTTGAACAGGATGCTCGAGGAGCTGTTCGGTCTGATACGCATACCCAGCGCAGGTGCGCAACTCGGGCTCATAAGGAGGACATGGTGCGCTGTGTCAACGGGTGGAAGGAACTGCTGCTCGAGGCAGGTGACGATAAAGGCAGAGGTGATGCCGCTCAGAGGGAACTCGATAGTTTGTGTGCCGAGCGGATGTGGTCGATCCGAAGGCAAAGACGGTGATTGGTTTACGGGCATGACGACGATGCCGGCTGAGCCTTTCGAGCTGCTGGAAGACCGAACGCTTCGAGCCTGTCGTGAGCGGCCATATCTGGGGCACGCAGTCTCGGCGGTGACAAGGGCAGTCGTTCCCTGCGGGCGAAAGGCTCGAGATATGTCAACCAGCACAACCTGCTGAAGCATAATGTGAAGTTTATGTCTTTGAAGGTGAGGAGGAAATCGGCTCCGGGAGTCTCGGCCTGTTTCATCGAAGCCACAGGAACTGCTGGGTGTGACGTGACACTGCGTCCGACACGGGTATTATCAGTCCCGATGTTCCTCCATCGCGCAACGTGGTGCTGCGGGTCTGTCCCTATTGGCAGATAGAGGTGACGGGCCCGACGCATGGCTCTCCATTCCGACGTTCGGAGAGAGACTGCCAATCCGATCAATGTCCTCTGCAAGCTGCTTGCGCGATGCTGACAGGACCCGACGGTAAAGATCCGTATTCCTCGGTTTCTACGATGATGCTGGAGGAGGCTTCCGGCTGAGGAACGTACAAGCTCAGTACCTCAATTCCTTTCGATGAGATGCGTAACAAGAAGGCCATCGGTGCAAGCGCTCTCTTTCGGTGAGGAGTACGTACGATAGAACGCACAGGCTATCGTCCGTCATTCGACGTCTGCGGCATCTGGGCGGCTATGCAGGAGACGGTGCCAAGACCGTCACATCCCATCGACGCACTCTGCACATATCGTCCCGTCTGTCCCACATCCAGGACCACACAACAAGATCGTCACTGGTGATCGACTTCGCTCGACCGTGTCGCTCCCGGACACCGTTACCGTGAAAGTGGAGAGACACGCACTTGGCGGTCGACTGCGTCGCATCGATCGACTTCCCGCCTACAAGACGTTGCGGAGCGTGGCTGAAGGCGACTCTTCGGCAAAGCGGCCGTCGCCAGTCCGTATCCGGTGGAAGCTTATTCCCATCATCTCTACGCTGAGAAGATGCTTGGTGCGAAAGAGTGTTCTTATGGAGTCTCGGACTGGAGGTCAAACGCCATTCATTCTCCGACGAGAATATGCCGCTGACCTCATGGCTGAGGGGAATCGAAACCATAATCAATTTCCATCTCGAGTACGATATGAAGGCCTAAGTGTGGTTTGCCGTCTTGCCATGCTGTTCCATGGGGACGGCCCACAAGGTTCCTCAAGAAAAGTCAGCGAAGAAAAGTCTCTCTTCAGATGTGGAATTGAAAGAGGGAATATGACATATGCAAAAAGCCAGTGATTGGTGAGCACGAGGAATAGATGCTCTCGTTTGTCCGACAGACAATCGCAAATCGTGCAGACGAGGCGTTTCCTTTACCAGCATTGCGCGTATGGCATCGGCTGATGTCAGGGCAGTTGCATCGACAGACAGTGTATTGAGCCATGCTGCACTTATGATTGTACGGCTGTCGACACCGACAATCTCCAGCGAGGAACGCCTCCTGTATGGTTTCTAATGCAGCCTTGTCCTTTTCGGGCTGATGGTATGTGGGTACTCAGTACGGCCCCGTGATGACACAAGGAGGTGTACAGCGTCGCCGGCAGCCGATCGCGTCGGCATAGATGGCATCCGGCACCGGCAGCCGGAGCAGATGGTAAGGTCTGCCAGACGGCGCATGACAGTCCCTTCGGCTGTTCCTCCCGAAGGCGGAACGCTCCACCAATGTTCGTCCGTCTCATCGTCCCATCCTACACCTGCTGAGGTGTCATCCGGAGCAATCCGCACGATGGTATCACATGTCTGAACGGTGTCATCGCCTGGCCAGCCGGTTGTGGTCCAGCCAGACGACACGCTCCACATTCGGGAAGAGCAGGCGTGCCGTCTGTCAATATCCTCTTTGTGAGTGGCTGATTGCGGTGTGCAGCTCTCAGGCAGCCGTGTTTGTCGTAAGAGCGTGTGGTGCTCCGTCGCTCTATCGAAACCGCCCTCCAGCACAGTCTCGTGATTTTCCATTTGTGTACCGTGGAAGAGTCTAAGCTTCATAAACACGCCGGTTGGATAACGTTGTCCTTCTCGGTTGCATGACTTCCTGCCCCATCCGTTGAAACAGAAGTCGAGAGCAGGAATGGATGACTGGAAGCTGCCCTTGGGCATGCGCATCCGATACCAGGGAGATGGGAGCAACGTCTCGTGCCCACGTATCATTGCTGTCATGCAGGCGAAGAGGTTATCCGCCTCATCTGAACTCCTCTGTCGGTCTTTCTGCCAGTGGGTGCGCACCTGTTCTGCGGTGTGTTTCGTGCCGTGATGAGCAAGGCCTCATGTGGCGTGATGGCATCCGCCATCTGGAGATGAAACCTCGGTAATCTCTCTCCGGTAAGGCCGCCAGCGGTCGGTGTCATCGTGCGACGCCATATCAGCATGACGCTGCTTTGCAGGTTCCCCATTCTGGCAGGCAGCTCTGAAACCGTGATGTATGTTTGTGTTCATGGTGCAAAGGTAAGAAAAGAAAACGTGATACGCATCTGTCCAGCCTCCATTTTGTTGTATTGTAGTCTTATATGTAGAATCTGGTTCTTTGGGAGGTGGGCGGTATGATCAAGCAGACAGTGCGGCTTGATATAGAGTCAACCAGGAGAGTTGATGTAGTCAATTCTGTCGTTTGATATGTGTCAACAGCTGACGGCAAAGTCAACTTTTTCGCCTGCAAAATCAAGGTAAAAGCAGTTTTCTTTGTGCAGAGCCGGAAGTACACTAACTTTGCACAGCACAAACAAAAGAACCGGCACCTCATCAGGATAACAAGAGGTGGCTGACTGAAAGGGCTTCAGTCTCAATAGGCGAGACACAAGTAAAAAGATTGTTTAACAAGAAAAGAAAGGAAAACGTTGGTGAAAGAGAGGAATCAAGAAAGCAAGCGTTATGCGTGAGCTGTTCAACTATCTGGACAAACGTCATCAGTGAGTACAATATGGGTCCGTGCAACGTCTGTTCCGGCATACGCGCACGGCGCTCATTCATACGCTTCCAGAGTTTGAAAGAAAGTAAAGTTTGAGAGAACAGAAGAGGATCGGATCGGGAGTCCCTGCAGATTCCGGTCCGATTTTCGTTTACCGGAGACTTACTTGTTGCCTGCCGCATCGTAATCGGCAATCAGCCGCCGCAGCCCTTCCAGTGTCCCGAACAACAGCAACCATATTTGGAGCATCTATACCTGGACAGTTCAGATATTCAGCTGTCAGTTTTGTCCTCGTCTTTGCATCCAT